>Ga0315285_10002710_pt1 | contig 18503 bp, 13 predicted proteins | sample YL17G09_36_MG_FD_203698 | JGI IMG/M metagenome (GOLD analysis project Ga0315285, IMG submission 203698) | Sediment microbial communities from Yellowstone Lake, YNP, Wyoming, USA - YL17G09_36 | ecosystem: Environmental > Aquatic > Freshwater > Lake > Sediment | place: USA: Wyoming | collected... | reverse complement strand
TCAGTTGATTTTGTTGAAGAAGCTTTTCGCAGGCCTCGATCTGGCGATTCAGGGACAGGAGATGAAACTGATCGCAGATCTCCTGAATTCGGGGCAGTAAAGCTTGATAGGTGTGTATGAAAGAATGAAGGGGTGCATCTTTTATTGCTAAGTCCATAAAAAAACTCCTTCAGGTTCTCCCTGCAGGAGTTATCAGCCTCACCGGCGGTTATTGGGTGAACTCCATCACCTTTTATTAATATTCATTTTAGGGCAGAAATTCAAAAAAGTCAACTTTCATTTGCATTGCCCATAGTTGGAAGGCATTGTTTTGACGGGAAAACTTGTGTATCATAGAGGTAAATTAGAAAAAAATAAGCGCAGTATCAGGAGGTTAAAATGACCAAGAAAATCGAGTCAGTCCTGGCACGAGAAATACTTGATTCCCGTGGCAATCCAACCGTAGAAGCAGAGGTCTCGCTGGTGGGAGGAGCCAGGGGCCGGGCGGCAGTCCCTTCAGGGGCCTCGACCGGGGCCCATGAAGCGCTCGAACTCCGGGATGGAGACAGGACTCGTTATAACGGCAAGGGCGTAAGCCAAGCGGTTAACCACGTCAATAACGAGATCGCCAAAGCTATCGTTGGAATGGATGCCCTGGATCAACCGGCAGTGGACCAGGCCATGCTGGAAGTGGACGGTACGCCTACCAAGAGCCGGCTCGGGGCCAATGCTGTCCTCGGAGTCAGTCTGGCCGTTGCCCGTGCGGCTGCCAACGCAGTTGGTTTACCTCTTTACCGTTACTTAGGAGGAGCAGGGGCCACGGTCTTGCCTGTGCCCATGTTCAATATATTGAATGGGGGCGTCCACGCTAACTGGCAAGGAACGGATCTCCAAGAATTCATGATTGCCCCTGTCGGGGCACCGACCTTCCGAGAGGCTTTGCGCTGGGGAAGTGAGACCTATCAAGGACTGAAAAGTATCTTGAAGGAAGCTGGTTACACGACTGGGGTCGGAGACGAGGGTGGTTTCGCTCCAGCACTAAAGAAGAACTCCGAAGCAGTTGAACTGATCCTTAAAGCTATTGGGGAAGCTGGTTATCGTCCGGGGGAACAGATTGCTATTGCTCTCGATCCAGCCTCCAGCAGTTTTTATGAGGATGGTTGTTATCATCTGCGGACGGAAGGCCGGAAGGTAACTTCCCACGAGATGGTGGAGATGTACGCCGAGTGGGTCAAGAAATACCCCATCGTCGTCCTTGAAGACGGGTTGGCTGAGGATGATTGGGATGGTTGGAAGCATCTCAACGAGACTTTGGGTGACAAGATCGAGTTGGTGGGCGATGACCTATTCGTCACCAACGTCAAACGCATCGAGCGTGGTATCGCTGAAAACGTTGCCAATGCAGTCCTTATCAAGCTCAATCAGATCGGTACGTTGACCGAGACTATTGAAGCAGTACAAATGGCTCGAAAGGCGGGATGGGGAGCAATGATCTCTCACCGCAGCGGTGAAACGGTGGACAGCTTCATCGCAGACTTTACTGTGGCGATGGGCACGGGCCACCTCAAAACGGGTGCCCCATGTCGTGGGGAGAGGGTTGAAAAATATAACCAACTGTTGCGTATTGAGGAGGAACTTGGGGATACGGCTATCTATGCTGGCCGCAAGGCCTTCGTTCGCTAAGCGCGCATAAATGGGAAGAATTGCGCTGACGAACAATGAGGTCTCCAGGTACGTAGAAGACCTAAATTCGCTCAACGAAGGCGAGCAAGCGGTCGCGAAGTTGGTCGCCTGCGGACCACGGGCGATTGAACCGTTGCGCCAATTCCTGCTCGAAGGCAAACCCAGCGCGATCTTTCAGCCCAGGCATTGGGCTGTTGAGGCGCTTGCAGGGTTGCAGGCAAAGGACGTCCTGCTTGTATATCTAAAACAGAAGAAAGATATTAGCGATCCCGTTGTTCAGTTAGGGGAAGAGGCTGTGGAAAGTGCAGCGGCGCGGAAATTAATAAAATGGCAATCGGAAGAAGTCTATCAGACTTTGCTTGATATAGCGCAAGAACGCTGCTTGCCGGGCGCCCTGGAAGCTCTCGGTGAATTCAAAAGACCGGAATCGATTCCTTGCCTCGTGATGGCGCTGGAAGATGATGTCTGTCGGCCTACGGCGGAGGAGGCCCTTCGGAAAATCGGCGCTCCAACCAGATTGGAGCTGATTCATGCCGTGCTCACTCCAAGGCCAGACAAAGATATGGAAACACCTTCGAGTCTGCGCCGCAGAGGCAGTGCGGCCGGACTTCTGGCGGAAATCGGAATTTCAGCAGGTCAGTGGTTGCAAGTGCGTCGGCTACTGAATGAGACTGATCCGGCGATCCTGGTCGCAGTGTCCAGGATGGCATCAAAAGTCGCGGGAGCAAAGGACAAGGGGTTTGCGGCGCGGCGATTAATCGAAGCTCTCGAAGCCGCGGACTGGTATTTCAGGGATGAAATCGCAAGCGTCCTTGTCGATCTCTTTGGTATAGCAGGACGCTTTGTAGAAGAAAGCATTGTTCGGCGCAGTCAATTGCCGGACGAAAAACGTGCCGTCGATCCTGTGCTATTAACCCTTTTGAGAGTGAAGCACCGTGCTGAGGAGAGGCGAAAGGAGACCTCTTATGAATCGGAGTGAGGTAGAATATGATCGAGATTGATATTCCAGGTTACGGTTTGGTTCATCTTGAACACCTTGTGTTGGATTTTAATGGAACACTATCTGTGGATGGGAAAATTTTGCCTGGCGTAAAGGAACAGCTAAATAGAGCCGCGGAGATTTTAAGGCTTCATGTGCTGACCGCCGATACACAACGTATGGCGCATTCCGAACTTAAGGATGTGAATTGTTCAGTCCGTGTCGTATCTGGATCGGATCTCGATCTGCAAAAGGAGAAATATGATACCAGGTGGCCAATCAGTAGGAAGTCACTCCATCAAAGCGTTTATTGAAGAAACTCAGCCTCTGTTGACCCTGCATGGGCACATTCATGAATCGCCTGAGATTTCCGGCCATTACATTGAGCGAATTGGAAAAACACTTTCTATCAACCCAGGGCAGTTTACATGTGGCTCCAGGCTCCATGCTGTAATCTTCGAAACAGAAAACCCAGGGAAAACACTTCATCATACTTGCTTTCCTGATCCCAGATAATTCTATACGATCAGCGCACCCAGCCATGCATCGCGCGAGGCGGCGAGCACCGGCTACGCCACGGATAGCCTTCTGTGTCCCGCCAAAAGTGACCCCTGATGTTGCTCGCAGGTATACTGCTTGGACACTTTAACCCTTTAATCGTCTGTTCCGAATATCCTGTTATACAAATCTTCGCCATAGCTGGTTTGCAATGGTTCCCCTTCGATTAATTTAAACGTTCGTCCTCCGTCAGTTTGCCTTTCAGCCCGTAGGAAGATGGCGCCGTTTTCCATTTTCTTGCCAAGAAAACCATGGGCAAATTTATACAAATGCGTAACAAAGAAAACCTTGAGACGGTTTTCCAATAATGCGCTAACTATCTGCCTTGCAATCTCTGAGCCTTCTCTTTCATTGGTTGCGGCAAATGATTCATTGAAAAGCACCATCGAATTTGAGGTTATCTTGTCTACGATATCACTCATTCTGCTAAGTTCTTCGTCAAGTTTTCCGCTTTTCATGGTCGTGTCTTCTTCCCGTTTGTAGTGCGTGAAAAGGCCGTCACAGACATTGGAAGAGAAGGACTGAGCAGGGGCAAACATACCGCATTGCATCATCAATTGGGACAAACCTATGCTTCGCAAAAAAGTTGATTTTCCGCCCTGGTTGGCACCTGTGATGATCACGAGGTCTTTATTGTCCGCATTCACATCGTTGCCCACAATTTTCTGTTTCATTGTTAGGGCCAGGCAGACATCGTATAAATCAGTAAAAGAATGTCTGCGTTCGGTGGAAGCCACGGGCAGGGGAAAGGACATTGGCTCTTTCATTTGGGCAAGTTGTTCATGTAAATTCAAACAACCGACGTAAAAGGCCAGTTCGGTCCGCAACATGCTAAAAAAGCTGAGAATATGGTCAGTCGACTGGGCGAGCGCATTGGCAACAAGGTTGATCCCTCTGTCTTTTAATTCCGACAGGGCCCTGAAACCGCTTTCATCACGAGGATGGAGATTAAAGGTGTAGACCGGCGGTTTTTTGGCAAAGATCCGCTCCAGCCAATTCTGTTTTTTGTCCTGTGATTTACGAAGTATGTAATTGATACCTTTATTGCCTTTTCCCAATTCAGCGCTGATCAAAACCCCGTCGCGGAATTTCAGTTCCCTTAGATGATTATGGATGGTGACAAAATATTCGTTACCAAGTTCTCTTTTGAGCATCGCGAAAAACGATATAAAGCCCTCTGACTCAAATTTATCGGCGTGTTCATCGGCGATGTTCCTTAGTTTTTTGAGCATGCCCACAAACATCTGCAGCACTTCTATTGATCTACTAAGTATCGCGCCGGGATATTTACTGAAATAGCTAAAAAAATATGCCTTTTTCTCGCTCCCAATGGCTCCCACCGCGATATCGTAGATATCCCTGACAACGGAAGGGTTTTTCAGGCAATCCTTAAGAATGTTTTGGCGATATAGGATTGTGTCCAGATCATTATTTAAACCGGACAAAACAGCCTTCTTTGCCACTTCAAATAAAAATTCGTCACCGAGCGCCATGGCGTTGAACAGCGTGTTTAATTCCAGGTCTTGTGTCAATGCTTGTTCATTTGACGGTAATTTCCGCTGCAGGTCGAAATCACGATCTTTAAACATTAGAAAAGCCTTCATGATTTGATGCGCTCCTTCAAGGAATCGTATGTAAGTCGGTACTTTTCGGCAATTGCTATCGCGTATGCAAGACCATCAGCAGGCTTTCTTAGAATTTTATAGGTACGCAATGCCGGATTTTCGGGGACGACCGTGCTTACCATGCTTACGGTTTTCTCGCTGAACGAAGCCAATTCCTCTACGAATGTTACCCAAACGCACAGCAAGTCCAATTGTATTATTTTTTCAATTACCTTTTTGCTCAAAAAAATAGCGTCTTTTAATGTTGTGGAAGTAAGAATTTCATTAACTACGATAATACTGGTTGATGTGGACTGGTTTAGAATATTGTAAATTCTGACCAGGTCGTCCTCCAGTTTGCCACGGAGATCTTTGATGTTTTCTTCCTTTTCAAAATGCGTAAAGAGTCTGTCGAACAGAAAGAGTTGCGCCTCCCTGCCCGGGACGGGACAGCCAATGCTGGCCAGATAATGCAACTGCCCGAAGGTGCGGGCGAAGGTTGTTTTACCGCCTTGGTTCGGACCGGAAACTACAAATATGCGCTCCTTGTCTTTCAGGTAAAAATCATTGCAGACAACGGACGACTTTTCGGTATTATAGGCCAAGGCTAAATCAAATCCTTCGTAGTCATATACTTCCTTGCTTTTAGTCACAATTTGCGGATAACAAAATTGTAATCTCCCCCGTTTGAATATTGCAGCAAACTCCAGGTAGGCGACATAAAATTGTATTTCCCGGTCAAAAAGAGCTATCTTTTCATCAGGATAATTGCCGTTTTTCGCGCAATAATTGTCAAGATTTAAAAATATGTCGGGATACAATTTGGCTACCAGATCCAGCACTGCCGCTTCAACATGGTTCATGTCCGCTGGCCCGCCGAAAAATTGAACCCTGTAATCTTTCACCGCGCCCTGTTTGAATTTCTCGAATGTTTCCTCAACAGTCGCGCTGTAATCAACTTCAGATTCATATTTGCGGACCTTGATGCTGCCGTCCTTTATAAGCATGCAATATTTTACGGCTGACAAATCGTCGAAAAGCTTTTTCGTTTCGGCCAGAAGCGATCTAAAACGCCCAGAATTGGCATAGTTCATCACATATTCCCGGAGGGCCAAAAAGCCGCGCGATTTCAAATCTGCAAGGGATAAATCATGAACTAGGCAATTAACGGCATCGCAATAAATTTCTATCGTTTCCAAGAACCATCTTTCCTTCTGGTACTTGTAGTAAAGCTTGTTTGCTTGGGCAAGATGTTCGCGCATGGTGCGCATTTTTTGGGCGAAAGATTTTATACTCTCAAACAGATTCTTACTTTCAAGATCACGGAATATTTCATGCCGATACTTGATCGCATCGACGTCATTCAGGGGAGTGTAAAAAAACGGTTTTAAGTTATATTCCTGCTTGCCAGCCGTGACGGCGTCTATAATCTGATCAAGATTTAAATCAATAAAAAAGACGGGCGCTTCAAGTGTTTCTTTTGTTATGCTGTCTTCAGTTTTTTCAAATAGTATGCTGTGGAAAGTCATGGGATAAACACCTCCTGGGGCATGACGCGGACGCACAGTATCAACTCTACCGCCGCAACTGCCCGCGTGGTGGGAGTAATCAGCCCGGCCCGGACGTTTGTCATCCGGCAGCGGGTTTCCGGCACACCCATAAAAAAACTCCTCCAGGTTTTCCCTTGGAGGAGTCTTTCCGCTTACCAGAACCACTCCTCCAAAGGGTTACCCTCTCAGGAGTTATCAACCCTTTATAAGGGCGGTTCCGGTGAACTCCATCACCAATTATAAAAATAAACGTACACTCTTTTATGGGTTCTTGTCAAATGTGTTTATGACATTAAATGATAAGAAATCTGCAATTCAACCCTAAATTGACATTACCAGATTTCCCGCTCCTTCTTGTCCCCTCTCAATTTCCGGTGACAAAAAGGACAGGGCTTCCCTTCCTGAATAAGTAATTGTTTCATCATATCGATCAATTCAATATCTTGTAAGATCTGCTTCACAATGTGTGGATGAGGTCTCCGGTCAAACTTGCGGTAAGGAAAACTACTTTTTCCGCTCATCTCTGTACTCCTAACGTAGATGATACTTGTCATTCAGTGATACGAGGGTAAACACACCTCCCTCCACCTCGAATACATTAATGGCGCATGTGTCTTGCCGCAATCGCCAGAAGCGATCGTTACCCAGGCCTAACACAGCCAGCAAGATGATGCGGTTGATAACGGTGTGGCCCACCAACACAATTGTCTGGCCCTTATGCCGTTTAGCCATTTCGTTAACAGTGCTCATGGCACGTACACGAAGATCATCCAGTGTTTCCCCATTCGGAATTTGGGCTGTGTGAGGAGCATTATACCAAGCATCAACTATCTTCGGCCATCTTTCCCTGACTTCGTCAGGAGTTAATCCCTGCCACTCCCCATAGTCAATATCGATTAGACCTGAGTTGACCTCAACCCGAAGATCAAAATGCCAGGCTACGGCCTCAGCCGTCTTGACAGCGCGTGTCAGCGGGCTTGAGTAAATTGCCACTGGTCTCCATTCAGCAGCAACACGTCGAGCCATTGCCTTGGCTTGGGCCAGCCCGGTTCCGTTCAATGGCACATCAGCACGGCCCCGAAAACGTTCCACACGATTCCATTCCGTCTCTCCGTGTCTTACCAATATCATTCGTGTCATTTGCGACCCCCGTTCTATTGTCTCTAAACCCTGAAAACAGACCCATTAACCGCCAAAAAGTCAACCCTTCGGCTCCCCGGCATTAATGCCAAGGCTTACTCAGGGTTGACCCTGAGCGCCATCGAACGGGCCAAGTTTGGATTGAAACGCCTTGAGCCCTGAAGTGATCCCCAATTGTCTTGCAATAGATTTCCACGTACTCACGTGCCTTTTACATAAGGGATCTCCTTCCACCTGCGATAATACCCAGTGAAGCCCGAAAGAAAGCATGGAAAGGCCTCCGCTTTCCATTGTTGCGGCGGCCTGTCTGCAAGACATTGCCGCATTTTCGATGTTATCAACTATAAGATGGGCAAGGGCCTCAACAAGGTAAGCACTGCTACGTGCCACCCAATCCGAGGAAATCCCCTTGGCTTTTTCGGCAAACAACAGGGCCGTGTTGTTTTCTTTCGATAGGAGGGCATCTGCACTCATAAGGATAAGATGCCATGGGCAAGGATCGTCTTTACATTTACACGATTCAAGATCGACTCGCTCGCCTTTTAGGACACGCGCTGCAAGAAGCTTGTGGACAATATCTCCGTTGTGAAGATTGCTTCCGTCTCCTTCGGCTAACCCTCTTTGGTATAATCTGACCGCCTCCCCCGCCCGGCCGAGCAGGAGGTTTACATCCCCTGCGTCCTTAAGGAGATCTCTTCTTAAGGGGTGATCGTTGGGCAACATCTCTTCGGCGATCCGAAAGAAGCGTACGGCTTCACGCAATTTTCCCGCCCGAACTGCCCTCTCCGCAACTCTTAAGGCTTGATTGCCAGCCCAAGAGTAACCCTCGCCAACCTTGCTGCGCTGCCGAAGATAACGGTAATGGTCTTCATAACTTCCCTCGTAGAGGCGAGAAAGAGCTTCACCGAGCCGGGTGGTGAGAGACCGGCTCAACCCTCCCACCAGACAGACTTCAACAACTCTATTCTGGAAACGCTCTAATTCGTCCAGACACCCCGCAAGTTCGGTACGCTCCAGGTACCCCTGCGTTTCCAATCTGTCAAGCCAGTCGTTAACCTGTGTTTCCAGGCTGGCTAACCGGGTGTGCACGGACCAACCCCACTGAAGGCTTAACTCTTGTCGTAGCTCATTCAACTCTCGATTTGCCCATTCTCGTATCCTTGCTGAAAGCAAACCTGCCCTCGTGCTTGGCAATGCGAGCCTATCCGGAGTGAACTCTGGGTGGACTTCGCTGGACGAACTTTCTTTTCGTGTTAGAAGTAATTTAGTGGCTTCTTCCACATAAAGGGGATTTCCTTGGGACTTCTTCCATAGCTCATGCCAAGCGGATCTGGATATCCATTGCCCCTCTTTGGAATGCAATTTGCTGATCTGCTTTGCTTCGCCTTCATCCAATGGACCCAATATGATTTTCCTTGTGACAGTCTCTGTTAACAGCTTGGCAATCCCTGAACCGGAAGGTCGATAGGATGCGATGACCATCATACGGGCAGGAAGGTTCGAGAAAGCTTTTCCCATCACTTTTATCGATTCTCTGTCAGTCCAATGCACATCGTCTATCACGATGAGCGTACGGCCACGATTCTTCAGTTCGGTGAGCAACTGAGAAACGAGTCGAACCCGTGTTGGAAGTGATTTGGGAATGGAGTTTCGTGAGGTCTTGCTCTCTGTACCGGGCATCTTACGCGTGACTTTCCCAGATAAAATGCCTTGCCTGGAGCATTCACTCACAAATTCCTCCAAGAGCAGTCCCGATCTGCCTCCATAGTTGGCCCCGGCCAGTTTTACCAGGATCATGCCATTGCCACCCTCGCTGACCTTCGGAAGGAACGCCTGCAAGAGTTTCGACTTCCCAGTACCGGGTTCACCTACCAGATGGATCGTTAAACCTACTGGCATTTTCCCAGACTTAGTCTCGTCCCAGTGCTGGCAGAGCAACCTCAATTCTTCTTCCCTGCCCACAAGAGGAACAGAGTTATCATCCAGTCGATCCCTCCAGTTTGTCACTTTTTTGGACCCTGCCACAATATAAACGGTCATGGGCGTGTTCGGGTACGTTCCCCAAAGATTGATAGGTCCTGTTCCGTAACATTCAAAGTGAGAGGCGACAAGCTTGAAGGTTGCGGGAGAGAGGACGATCATGCGTGGATAAAGGGAAAAGGCCAGCGCTTCGGAACAACCGATGACCCCTCCTGAAATTTCGCTGTGAGATTTCCCACGTTCTTTAGTCATTTGAGTTCTAATCAAAATGGGACCGGTATTGATCCCCATAAATGTCTTGAGCCCGTATTTTCCGGATTCAATTTGAACCGCTCGGGCACATTGCACGGCGCGTGTTGCACCCTCGATAAGGTTCCTGTTGGCAAAGCACCCCACCAGATGACCACCGGGTCCTCTTGTTATTACTCCGCCTGAGGCTACGATCTGGCTGGCCGCTTCGAGAAGCAGTTCGGAACATCTCGAACGGCTAACATAGAAACTGTCGCATGCAGCAATCGTAAGTACCGTGGCCTCGTAGATCCCGTCCGAAATATTTCGCTTCGCCCCAGTCGGGAACTCATCGGCCGGCACGTACCACCGGATATCTTCGGTGTTACCCGTCGAGCCCAGCCAGACAGCGCACCGCCGGCAATATTCCACCGAAGTCGGCCATTCGGAACCACAGACCTGGCATCGATGAAAAAGCCGTTTCGCGGGTTTCGATTCGAATTCAAGTTTCACTGAAACCTTCATTCAACGTCTTATCTCAATTGATATTGACACTGTTCCTTTGATGAGAATACTTTCCGTTATCATTTCATTTAGAGAATCGATAGAAGAGGACGCCAGCCGCTGCACCATCCTATCGCGCTGATCAATGCTGCTCTATCCTCTTCGGTGTCGGTACCCTTGCACTCCCACCGGAAAGAGCGTGCGTAGATAACAAGATGCTCAAGAATATAATCCAAGACGCCTCGATGAAAAGAGATGTCCCTAACCGACCCGATCGATGCATCCTCAATGAGATGGCGGCGGCACCGCTGAAGAGATCCATTTTTGACACAGCGGCCACAAACAGTCCTTTCCCAATATTTTTTTGTTTTTTGGGCAAAAAATTGGAGATGGCTCGGATCGCTCCCTGTTTGAACGATATCGGGACTTGCTTTTCCTTTTGTTTCCGTCCCCAAACCCATTTCGCACATGATGCAAGGTCCTTTCTCTCGAAGATTTCTTCTCAGGCGTAAATTCTTCACGGGCCCGTGAAGGTCAAGGGCCTGGGTAGCCAATCCGAGGATATCCTCATAAAGTATCGCAGGCCCATGCATGTAGCTGTGACGAAAAGCTGCTTCTACCAGAACGGCACCCCACCCGTGGCGTTCGCAGAACCCCCATGCTTTTCGAAGAGAGTGACGAATTCCAGAATTCATAATGCTGCCCTGAATGTACCAATACAGATAATGGATCTCACCACCGGATAATTTAAACTCACCAATAGCTGGAGAATCGATGATTGCACTCATCGCATACAGTCCCCTAATCTGATCCTTGTAGCTCAAACCACTTCCACCGGGCCTCTCATGACCGAGACCTCAACCCTAACCCTATTGTGAATAAATTACAGTGGATAAGTTACACCTTCAACCGGAATCTCAGGATAATCCCGATGGAGTTCTCTGAACGCTTCCCATTTCCAGAGATCAGTCCTCCTTCCACCGCAATCCCCATAACCACACACAGCCTTAAAATTTAGCACTTTTACCTTGAACGCCCGTTCACAAAGAACACACCATACCCAGATTCCTTCCATCTTCCAAACTCCTCGTCAAGTTCTCCACAACTCCCTTCAACGTATTCCCACGGATAGTAATCTTTGATCCACTCATAAGGTCCATCCAACAACCTCGCTTATTTTATCCCAGGACCCTCAATTTCCATCATTGTCCTTGATCCGCACCTTGAAAGAATCACCTCGTAAGGTTTCTCTTTCCCTCCCTTTCCCTCCCCTTGACTTCTACACGGGATTCAATGATTCCTATAGTTCTCAATTGCCGCAAGGCAACTTCCTTCATTCTCAGTGGATAGCCCCCCGTTATTTCAGCTAAGTTCTTGATGTGAGCTTCTGCCCAATGAAACCGGTGCTGTTCAGATAGACCCTGATAAAATTCGTACACGTTTCTTTTGCTGAGATGCTGAAGCATGATGATTTCTGCCGGGTATAGCCGAACCCGAAGGCGTAAAAGATCATCATCAGAGACGAAGCTCTCCACAATCGCCACAAATTGAAACCTTTTCGCCCAGGCGAGATACCGGATAAAATCAATCTTCTGGGCGGATAGTTTTGCGATATTGTCCAGGACGAGCACATGCTTTCGGCTGTCGTTGAAGTCGAGGCTGACGATCCGAAATCGGGCCGACCTATATTTTGAGAATCCATTTCTTCCTCTACATTCCATCTCGGGCCAGAGCTTGACTATCAAATGTTGGCATAGATTCCCTGGAGTCTCGGAAAAGTCGAGAAAAAGAAACCGCCATTCTTCCTGCATCATCTCCGCCACCTGTTTGATAAGGCTCGTCCGGCCCATTCCGTACTTACCCGAAACGATTACATTCTTTCCTCCCTCCAGAGCTTCTTTGATTTGCCCTATCTCTTTCTCTCGACCTACAAAATACATGCTTCTCTCTCTGCTCATCTATTCCGGGCCAGGAAATGAGCAAGGTCCTCGGCATCCCTTAGACTATTTCCATCAAAGGGTATATCGAAATCGACGGTCACGTTTCCACGGGCGATTTTCAGTCGCAAAAAGCACATAGGCCTTCCGTACATGCTTTTTTCAAGTAATTGGGCTGACTTCAAAGCATCACAGGCAATACAGGACGCTTTGACCCCGAAACTAAATATTTCGGGTCTGATACATGGTTCATCCGTAGCATGGATGAATCCGAAATTCGTTGAAACGAGAATTCCACTTGTGGAAAGGTAGACCGGGATGCTCTTCCACCTTCTCTTTCTTAAAATCCATCGCTCTGAAGAACGAAGCATATTGAACGGAAGTTCCTCTCTGAGGATGAGGGGCCTCAGATGATCTACCTCTGTCTTCGGAGTGTGCTGCCAAATATCCGGCCAATCTATTGCATCAGCAGGCAACTGATCGTGAGTGGGGCCAGTCATGCTACGATATTCCCGAACCGCGATACCAAAATGTTTCATTCCGGTCGTTGCCGGGAAAAAGAGTGTTGCACAAGATGGTTTGTCATCCACTATAAATTCGATAGAAAACCAGCCGAAAAGGAGAGCGTTGCCCAGTTCGACATAGAACACCTGATCGAAAGGGATTGACTGAACGGTTGGAGCGATTCCTTCCATGTGCCGATCTTCGGAAATGATGAATCGATGCTTCGTAACTGCAACAGCATGAGAACCTGGCGCTGTGCACAGTCCAAAGGGGCCTTTCTCCTCTGGGAAAATGGGAGAATAAAGAAGATAGAGCAATCCTTCGTCGCGGCGAAGAGTCTTCCCCATGAGGTCCACATGGACGCCGAGGAGATCGTCTGGCTTGTCTGCGCGAAAGACATAAGGTTTTTTACCGCTCGATCGATATTCGATTGCTTCCTCAGAGTGGCGCCCTGAGTCAATGGGCATATAATCATTCTCTTTGTTAATCACGACTTCCACCTCCTCTTAACGAGCACTGTCCTTTCTTATTGCAGGAAAGAATGGCAAGATGAAATTGACCTCTTAAAGGTCGCCCCGGGGCAGTGGATTCAGGCCCTGACCTTGTGCGAAGTTCCATTGCGTGATCGAAGAGAGCTGATAGATCGTCACCAGGCAAGTTCCCAGAGAGCTTCGGATTTACTTTTCGATTTATGGAGGGCTTCTTTGGGTAAAGAGAAAGCAAGTCTCGAACGGCAGGATGATCCATAAAAAAAACTCCTTCCAGTTATCCCCTGGTAGGAGTTTTTTACATCCACCTATCCCAACTCCCACCAAGGAGCTATCAACCTCAGCAGGAGTCATTAGCCTTTAGGCATTAGGTGGACTCCATCACCAAGATTATACTAACCAATGTAGCAAGGTCTTGTCAAGTTTTTCTCTCACCCAAATCCTGATCCCTGAAAGCAAAAGGAGGTTTTTTATTTCTTAAATTTCCACATCTTTTCATGGTGACTTTATTCAAACCGCTTTTTTGAAAAGTTTATTCCGCTTCAAATTCCTTATGTTCCTTTGTCCTCTCTATGCTGGAATTCTCTGGCCTGGTACATGAATGCTTCGAGACGGGTTAAGGTATTGGTTTGCTCCTGGCCGTCATAGGCCATATTGAGAATGGGAATGTTTCCGTTTTCTTCGCGATATCGTTTGAGGAGGGTGCTCACGATCGTTCCAGGCATGCATGTGAACGGCATGATATTGACGATGCCACTGGCGCCGCGTCTGGCAAAATCGATTGTCTTTCCAACGGATAAAATTGCCTCCCCTTCAAAGGAAGCACCAATATACGGCTTTGCCTTCCTGAGGATCGTTTTGGTTTTAGGCTCACCGAAGTTTCTGAGACTTCCCTTGAATATCTTTTCCAATCGGTGTTCATCCTTCTTCTGAATTAAGTCCGTAAGAAAGACCTTCAGCAGATTGGAAAAGGATCGCCTTCTCAGGCTCCCGTTCTTGGAGATGGTGTTGACGTAAAGAATCCACTCCGTCAGTGGGGCGAGCCAGGCCTCGCCCCCATACTGTTCGATCTTTTGAATGACATCCTCATTGCTGAAACGATTGAGGCGTACGAAGATCTCCCCCACGATCCCGATTAAAGGCTTCGTCCCGAGGCCATCGACCGGTATCCGGTCGAAATCGTCTCTGCTCCTCTTCAGGGCCTCTTCCACATCGCCTTCGCTTCTAATCGTCTCACAGACTCTCTTTAAAGAGTCTTGATAGACCCGGTCGGCCGCTCCCTTCTCTTTTTCGTAAGGCCGGATCTCTAACAGTTTTTTCATCAGGAGATCGACGGCGACAATCCCCTGCCATCCCAAGCGTGTGAATCGAGGCCCCATGATGCCCAGATCGTTGTAAAGGGTATCGTCCTGATTGGGCGAATAAACGGGAACATGGTGATATCCCAGGTCATCCAAAACGAGGCGATGGAATCGATGATACTGTCCAAACCGGCATGGCCCATTGCCCGATGGCATAAAGAAGGCAGCCCGCTCATGATCGAAATTGGGATTTTTCACCAGCTTTACCATATCGCCTGTCGTCACGATGCAGGGATAACACTCTTTGCCGGTGGTGACTTTCCTTCCCCAGTAAAGGGTCTCCTCATCCGACTCTGGGATAACATCGGCTTCCACCCCGCAAGCCTGGAAAGCGGCCACCACGGCAAAGGAGTGGTCGCACATATAGGGAATATAGATCCTCTTGGTCCTGTCCGTCCTTGCCTTCTCTCTCTTAGCCGACACGTCTTTCCCCATCTTAACGTTCTTTAAACTGTCGAGGAAGGCTTCGCATCGTGTGATTGCACCCGCATCAGCACTATGCTCATCGATCTCTAACTGAAGGTAAGGTTTCCCTTTCGATAGATCCCTGAAGAAATGGCTGATGAAGGAATCCGGCCCACAACCGAAGTTGGTGATATAGATCGCATAGAGTCTGGGATCGTCTTTGACGATCTTTCCTGCTGCCAATATCCTCTGGCCGTACCGCCAGTAAATCTCCCGGATCTCTTCCGATGGAGTCACGGAATCTAAAGGGAGGTAATCCATGGGAATGGCGAGGACACCCAGCTCCCGGAGCTTCTTGGAAATCTCAAGATTGACTCCGGCGTCGCAAGTGTTGTAAGGCCTGCCTACGATGACCATCACCTTATCCTTCGGGCCAACCTGCTCCAAAACTTCTTTACCCCGATTGAGCAGGGATTGGTAGAATAGGGCCTGGAACCTCTCAGCCTTCTCCAAAGACCTCTTCACCTGCTTCGTTCCGCGATGAAGCGATCTTCCGAAAACAACCATCTCCTTCTCCAGAAAGTCGCCGCCAAAGCCAAAGTGGAGAATGGGCTGAAGCACCTCTACCCCCGCCTTTTTAAAATCGATGGACGAAGGAACCACATACGGGAAGGACTGGGCATAAGGGCATGCTTCACTGTGGGGAATTTCCGGATGGGATGCCTTGAGATTGACGATGCTCGGGATGAAGATTCTTTTTACACCCTTTTCGAGCAGGTTCAAAACATGGCCGTGGCCCACCTTGATCGGAAAACAGGTCTCGGCCACCACGTTCTCCACGCCTTTACGGATCAGCTCTTTATGCGTAGCATCAGAAAGAACAACACGATAACCCAGGGTTGTAAAGAAGGCCCTCCAGAACGGGAACATCTCGTGGAAGTAGAGAATCCTTGGTATCCCGATCTCCGGCGCATTTTGGGGGAGTCTTTCCTCTCCTTCATAGGGTGCAAAAAGCAGCTTTTCCCTCTCTTCAAAAAGATCGGGAATGGAAGAGCCTTTCGTCCTTTTGATGACATCGTACTTTTCACATCGACTCCCGTAGAAGAGGGGTTTCTCCCCTTCCACCCTCACTTTTCGGATGAGGCAGAGATTGGGGCATCCTTTGCACTCGAAGGACGAGTGTTCATAGTGGCGTTGGCTCAGATCAAATCCTTTAAAGCTCGACCGCTCCCAGGTCCGCTCCTCCATGGCCAGGATGGCCACCCCGATCGCCCCTGTCACATCATGATTCTCCGGGACGATGATCTCCTTGCCGAGAACGCTCTCAAAGGCCGAGACCACCCCCCTGTTGAATGCTGTTCCTCCCTGGAAAAAGATCCGATGACCGATGCGCCTGTCTCCGACTACCCGGTTCAGATAATTCTGGACGATGGAATAGGTGAGCCCAGCCACCAAGTCATCTTTCTGGGCTCCCTTCTGTTGATGGTGAACCAGATCGGATTCGATAAATACCGTACATCGCTCGCCCATTCTTACCGGAGTTTCTGCAGAGAGGGCAAGTTTTCCAAATTCTTCCTTGATCGAGATGTCCAGTTTTTCCGCCTGTTCTTCCAGAAAGGACCCTGTGCCTGCAGCACAGACCTTGTTCATCTCAAAATCAATCACGACTCCGTTGTCGATGCTGATATACTTCGAGTCTTGCCCCCCGATTTCAAAGATGGTGTCGACGCCCGGGTCGATATGGATCGCCGCCGTCGCCTGAGCGGTGATTTCATTGCGTACCAGATCGGCACCAACGAAATCTGCCGTCAGGTAACGTCCGGAACCCGTCGTCCCCACCCCCAGGATCTCTATCCTGTCCCCAACCTCCTCGCCTATCTTCTGAAGCCCAGAGCGAACCGCTTCGATAGGCCGGCCAGCGGTCATCAGGTACTGCTTGGAAAGAAGCCTCTTCTCCTCGTCGATCACCACCAGATTGGTACTAATCGAACCCACGTCTATTCCAAGATAGGCTTTGACCTTCTTTCCCTCTGAAATATCGGAAGAGGATTTGTCCTGTTCCCGCTGTTTAAGGTGACCGAAAGAGAGTCGAAGTGGTTTGAGAGGGGTCTCTTTTTCCTTTTGCCCTGCGAGATATTGATCAAGTCGTCCCAATCCCCTCCACCCTTTTTTCGCCGCTCCCGTTTCCTGGGTGATCAATACGGCACCGATGGCTCCCATAGAGGCGAAAAATTTCGGGATAATGAGATCCTCCTCCGAAACTTCCAGCACTTCCAGGAAGGCCCTTCGCATGCCCACATTGGCAGCTACCCCGCCCTGGAAGGAGATGGGTTTCGCAAAGGTCTTTCCCTTGCCGATATTGCTCTTGAAATTCCTTGCCAAGGCATAGCAAAGGCCGGCGACGATGTCATAATCGGGTGTGGCAATCTGCTGAAGATGGATCATATCCGTTTTGGCGAAGACACTACATCGTCCTGCAATTCGAGGCGGGTTTTCCGATTTCACGGCAAGCTGCCCAAACTCCTCAATGGTCAAGCCCAGGCGGCTAGCCTGCTGATCCAAAAAAGAGCCCGTGCCTGCCGCACATAGCGTGTTCATGGAGAAGTCGGCAATCTTAGAACGTTTACCCTCCTCCTCCAAGAGGATCAGCTTCGAGTCCTCCCCTCCGATGTCGATGATCGTCCTGACCTCTGGATAGAAATGCTGGACAGCCTTGCTCTGAGCGATAATCTCATTGACGAAATTGCCCTCCAGAAGCTCGGATAGAAGTTTCCCTCCAATCCCGGTGAAGGAGATCGAATGGAACCGTTCGGATGGGATCCGTCGAAGGATCTCCTCTAAGATCTTTCGCACCGTCTGGAGAGGTTGGCCTTTAATTCGACTGTAATGCTCTTCCAGCACTTCCCGGGATTCATCCATAATGATGGTATTGACACTGATCGAACCGACATCGATGCCCAATAAAAGTGTCTTCATTTCTCTGCACCATTCCTCCCTGCTTCTTCAAAAAAGACTTTTAATCGATTCGAAACCGCATTTTCAAGTACTCGTCTCCTCCGAATGCTCTCATTCTCATCCCCGGTTACACGACGAAGGGACATGTTGTCAATGCCGTAAAAAGATAAGCAGCCCCGTTATTACAACCGCCAAAATGTCTGCAATTGCAATCCAAATCCAGATTTTAAGACTGATTTCTTCCTTGTTTTCTTTTTCCATCCGATTCGCCCCTTTTCTCCGGGATCGGATCCTCAAGTCCCTTCTCCTTGCGTCCAGTTCAGAAGGGCCTGGCTTTGCTTCCCCATCGGACTCGCCAATCGGGTCATCTGGTGAAAGTGAAAATTACAGTAACCATTTGATGAGACTACATCCTGACGCATCTTTATTTCCGTAATGGTCTGATACTGCAATTCGGCCATGAAATCGGATTCATCCTTATCCAAAACGTAGCAGATTAAACAGCCACGATAGCGGAGTGCTTCTCGCAAAGATCGTTCCATTTAAACTCTCAGTATTTGGTCGATCCGCCAGAGTCAAACAATCGATTCCATCTGGCGAAGAATTGAGATCATTTCGTTCAATATGGGGTCCAAGGTCTCTTTCACT
>Ga0315285_10002709_pt1 | contig 18504 bp, 17 predicted proteins | sample YL17G09_36_MG_FD_203698 | JGI IMG/M metagenome (GOLD analysis project Ga0315285, IMG submission 203698) | Sediment microbial communities from Yellowstone Lake, YNP, Wyoming, USA - YL17G09_36 | ecosystem: Environmental > Aquatic > Freshwater > Lake > Sediment | place: USA: Wyoming | collected... | reverse complement strand
CCAGACCGTAGGCGGCCGTCGCACCTATGGCGGGGGCGCCGCGCACAGTCATGTTCTCGATCGCTCTCGCGACCTTCTCGACAGAGTCCGCGCGGTGGATTTGGAGAATGTCGGGAAGAAGTCGCTGGTCGATCATCTTGACCGCCCTGCCCTCAAGCCAGACGGTCTTGAGATTCGTCACCTTTCCCCGCCAGAGAACCCTCAACGGGGAACACCTCAGGCCCTGCGGAAGGACTTGAGCATGGAAGCGAGGCTTGGCGGTTCCAGCTCGCGCTTCATGTCGCTCGTGAGGGCGCTGTAGTATGCGAGCTGCGACTCCGCCTTGACGAGCTCGCGTGTGAGCCGCTCCTCCTCCTCGGAAAGCCGCCCGAGGCTCTCCTCGAGGTGCTGCTGTCGGCGCCTCCACCTCATGACTTCCTCGCTGAGCATCATATTTGATTCGGCCATCGTCCTACCTCAGACTTTCTATCCTGACGGCGACCCCACTGGGCGACCTCTCCGACTCGGTGATGGCCCCCATCGCCGTGAGCTGGGCGACCCTGCTCCTCGTCTCCTCGATCTGGCGCAGGACCTGCCCCTTCTTCTCCCTTATCTGGCCGAGCTTCTCCTCGATCCTCGCCTTCCTGCCTTCCCACCTCAGCTTCTCCTGGATGGCGAGGAGGACGTTCTTCGAATCCATATTGAGCGGCACTACGAACAAGAGACTATTTATATGTAGCGAAGTCCCGCTACGAGACGTCTTCTCGTGCGAAAAAGACTCCCTCGAGAAAACCCGTGGAGGTTAATATGATGATGCAAATTCATTCCCCCGAAGATTGTATTTGCCTAGGAAAAGATTCATATTCAGAAAGCCTAAGCTGAACCTTCCCCCATCGGAACCGAGTGAAGGTGGCGGGAATAGTCGCAGAGGAATGAGACGATGCCAATGAAGAACGGCTTCACCGAGATTAGAGCCGCGGCCGAAGTGCTGAGGTGTGCGAGCAATGTGATCTACAATCCGTCGATTTCGGAGATTTATGACATGACGGCGAAATCGATCAACGTCGTGGTCAGCGAGGTGAAGATTCCGGCCGTGGCGATGGAGAAGCTCGGCCTCCGCAAGGACCAGAACAGGGTCATCGTGTCGTATTCGGGGCAGGACACGGGCAGGTCCGCTTGGGCCAGGCGGCTCGTGCACGAGGCGGACGCGGGCCTCAGGGACAAGTACGCGAGGTTGGCGAGGGAGGCGAACATGAACCTCATGGCGAGGCCGCTCATCTACAGCGAAGCGTACGTCGGCAAGTCGGAGCGGTTCATGGTCAAGGCGACGCTCATCGTGCCGAAGGAGTGGGCGAAGCTGGCGCTCGATTTCCAGGCGAACTTCATCCCCGTGAACAAGGAGACGACGGCGGTCTTCAACAGGCGGAAGGTGAAACTCCCCGAAATCAAGGTCGTCGTGTTCCCGGAGTGGACGCCGGACATGGTGAGGGATCAGAAGAACAACCCGATCATCCCTGATCTGCCGCGTCTGTGCATGCTGTTCGATTCGGAGGGCGACACGGCCTACTTGCTGGGGGCGAGGTACTTCGGCGAGGTCAAGAAGGCGACTCTGACGCTCGCCTGGAAGTCGGTCGTGACGAACGGGCTGGGCTGCGGCGTCCACGGTTCATCCAAGCTGCTGCACGTCAAGACGAAGGATGGATTCAGGGACGCCGTGTTCCTGACCATAGGCCTCTCCGGCAGCGGCAAGTCCACGATAGGCCTCTCGATCCACGAGGGCCAGATGAGGAAGGGCGAGAGCGTCAAGGTCGCCAACGACGACGCTGTGGCCGTCATGTTCGACGGAAACGTGACCGTCGGCTTCGAGGAGGGCTGCTTCAACAAGACGGACGACTACAAGCCAGGCAGCTACATGCTCGAGACGCTGGTCACCGCCGAGGACGTGCTCACCTACCGCGACGAGAAGGGGCGCATCGGCGTCATGCACGAGGACGTGTTCGTCGGAAACGGGCGTTGCATCACCTACAGGCCCGCGCTCAAGGGCGCGAGCGAGGACGTCAACGTGCCATGGCCGAGCTACATCACCCTCATCATGAAGGAGGAGACGCTCCCGCCGATGATGCTGGCAAAGGACCCGCTGCTCATCGCGGCGCTGTTCATGAGCCTCTCGACGAAGCCTGGGGCGGCCGAGAATATCCCCGTGGAGGAGATGGGCAAGCTGAAGATCATCCCCGGGGCGAACCCGTTCATCATCTACCCGATGCAGCAGGAGGCGGACACGGTCATGCGGATGATCAAGACGACCGGCTGCAAGGGCCTCGTTTTCAACACTAGCGAGTTCTATGTCGACGCGGCGAAGAGGACAAAGATCCCCAAAGAGGTCACACTGTCCTTCTACCCGAAAGTGGCGCGTGATGAGGTCGAGTGGGAGGAGTACCGGTCGGGGCTGTACTTGCCCAAGTTCGACATGGAGTACGCGGACAAGTTCGACCCTAGGCGAGTGCCCGACAAGGAAGGGTACAGGAAGCTCTACAACGAGAGGATGGACCAGAGGATGGCGTTCCTGAGGAAGCTCTCGCTCTCGGACGATTACATCAAGGCGCTCGAGAAGCTGAAGCTCTGACCCGATGGCGGGAGGTCAGCCGGCGAACAGGCTTTATAGGAGCCGCCATGTTCTCCGTCTCGGGCTCATGGTCTAGTGGTTATGACATCTCTCTCACACAGAGAAGGTCGCCGGTTCGAATCCGGCTGAGCCCATCGAAGCCATCAAGATTCCTCTGTCCGCCTCAACGCAGCCGAGACCGCATCAGGATTGTGAATCGATTCGAGAGGCTTCCTCATTGAGGTTCGCATTCTCGACTAGGCTACTTTGTCTCTTTGAGCTTGCTTTCTATCTCACCGTAGTCTGGCTCCTTCCCCGGATCGTCAGAGACCCACCTGTAGCGGATGGTCCCCGTCTTGTCGATGATGAAGACGGAACGCTTTGCGGCGGTGTACCCTTTCATCCCCGCGAAGTCGTCCAGCGCGATGCCGTACTTCCTCACGACCTCGCGGTTGTAGTCGCTGAGGAGGGGGAAGCTCAGTCCGTTCTTCTCCTCGAAGGCCTTGTTCGAGAACGGGTCGTTCACGCTCACCGCCAAGACGTTGGCGTTGAGGGAGTTCATCCTCGCGAGGGAATCTCTGAGAGTGCACATCTCGTTGGTGCAGGTCGAGGTGAAAGCGCCGGGGTAGAACGCAAGGACGAGGTTGCCCTTAATGAACTCCTTGAGCTCCCTCATTTTCCTGTCCGAATCCAGAAGCGCGAAGTTCGGTGCCTTTGACCCTTCCTTGATAGGGACTGCCATGATGCCACCTTTGACCAACCAGCCCTTGCTTGTTGATAATACTTGCCGAATGCGTTTCGTCGCCGAAGGCGGAGGGACCTTGCGGATGAATCGCACATGATGTTTGTGGACAAGCTCCACAACTGGCGTGAGTCCATGCCCTGGCGGCACGGTCCCCTGCCCAAGAGGAATTCTAGGCGTTGATAACAGCCCCAATAGCACTAAATAGAATGCTCGGCAAGCCAAGCGGTCAAGTCTAGAGGACGAGAGGATGCGGCATCCGGTGACCATGAAGGCAAAGATGGCCCTCGTCGGCGATTCCGGAGTGGGCAAGACGAGCCTCATCCGCAGGTTCGTCCTCAACGAGTATTCTGACGCATACATCAACACGCTCGGCACGAAAGTCAGCAAGATCCAGCTTGTCATTGCCTACGGCGAGGATGTCGAGGTGAGGATGGACCTCAGCATCTTCGACATCGTCGGCCAGCTCGGTTTCAACGACCTCGTGAAGGAATCGTTTTTCCACGGGTGCCAGGGGCTGATGGCGGTCTGCGATGTGACGCGGAAGCAGACGCTCGAATCGCTCCACAGGTGGATCTCCACCGCCGTGGACGTCGCGGGCGAATTGCCGATCATCATACTCGTGAACAAGAAAGATCTCATGGGCATGGGTTCATTGCGGCAGGAGGAGGTCGAGAAGGTCGTGCAGATGTACGAGGTCACGTACGCCTACACCTCCGCCAAGACGGGCGAGTTCGTGGAGGACGCGTTCAATATCATTGCGGGCGAGATAGTGGAAAGGGCGTTCAACCATTACGAGGCGAGGCGGGTGGATCAGAGTCTGAAGGAGCGCCTGCTCGCCTTCCTTGCGAAGAAAGGTCGCTTCGGGGTCAATAAGACAGACGTGTTCATGATGTTCAAGGGAATTGGGTACGACGAGCTGCAGAGGGAGCTGGAGGAGCTCGGGAAGGAAGGTCTGATCCAGCTACAGTGGCACGGCCCCTCCGATTTCACTGCGATAGTGACATTGCAGGGCGAACAGGCTGTGAAGGACTGGTGGGAGATGCCGAGAAACCTGTGAAGACCCCTCGTCACCAAAGCCTCTATTAATCCGGATTCGTTCCGAACGGCGATGAAGCAGAAGGAGCTGGAGATGCTCCTGCAGAAGATTGGTCCGCATCCGGACCCTAGCCCCAAACTGGAGCAATACTCGACTCCCGCCACGATTGCGGCAGATGCCCTGTACTTCGCGTACGGTCACGGGGACATCCACGGGAAGAAGATCGTCGACCCCGGATGCGGCACGGGCGTCCTGGCGATCGGCGCGAAACTTCTCGGGGCAGGCGACGTTGTCGCGCTCGACGTGGACGAGGTGGCGGTGGAGGCGGCGATGAAGAACGCGGATGCGCTCGGAGTGGACATCTGCTTCCTCACCATGGACTTCGGCGAGTTCCCGGAGAGGTGCGACACCGTGATAATGAACCCGCCATTCGGTGCGCAGAAGGAGAACATCCACGCGGACGCGGCATTCCTGGACAAGGCCGCTGAGGTCGGCGACGTCGTCTACTCGTTCCACAAGGCTGAGACCGAGGAGTTCGTCAGGAGGAAGCTGGGCGAGCTCGGAAGGAAGCCGACCCACGTCCTCAGTTACAAGTTCCCCATACCGCACATGTTCGACTTCCACAAGAGCGAGGCGGAGGAAGTCGACGTGATGCTTCTTAGAATAACGAGGTAGTGCCCGGCTTCAATCCTTGTCGAGATCCCTCGACATCTCCCTGACCAGCACTTTGGGGGAGCTGCACTTGGGGCAGCGCTCGATCTTGACCGCGGACACGAACGTGCCGCACTTGTCCTTGCCGCGGCAGAGTATCTCGAAGAACGTCTCCTCGCTCAACACCCGCCGTGAAACCGACGTGGGTTAATGAGGTTTTGGCGGGGATTGCGGGATACCCGGGCGGCATTACTGCTGGGTTCTCCATTACGCGCTGAAATCGCGGCTTTTTTGAAGGGAATCACTTCTCAGGTTTTGGAATCACCGGCGATAGCCAGGTCATAACCGGCTTAAGTCCACAAAACGTAGAGTATCTCGATAGTAACTCTAGCAAACCTGGAGTATCCCCCTTATGAAGCGTGCTGAATTCCTTGAAGCAGCAAGGACGCTATCCAGCGACCACTGCCTGCCCATCCTGGACTGCCTGCGCAGGAAAGGCTGGCTAATCGCCAGCGACCTCGCCGCGGACCTGGGGATACACGTCAGCACCGCGACGAAGGACCTCAACAGCCTCTACGGGTGCGGGCTGATCGAGCGACGCAAGGGGCAGAGGAAGACCCGCCCCGCGTACGAGTACAGGCTCAAGGGCGACAGGATCGTCCTGGAGCTTGACCTGGACACCTCTCCAGCCGACGAGCGCGACCGGGTCGTGACCTTCTACCTGGAGTTCCTCGAGAGGCTTTTCGTCAAGGCGAAGAAGATGGGGTGGCAATCCATCGAGAGAGACGTCGTCAGGGAGCTGGGGAATCGTGATGCATCGTTCGGCGACTTGGTCATTCGCGAGTTGAGTGCTGCCAAGGACTCTTCCTCGGAATCGGACCTCAGGTCGGTCTTCATCCATTTCATGGAGAAGATCAAGCGCGCATTTCTATCGAACTTCGGCGGGGTCGCGACAGCTAGGATTTTCGAGGGTGCGGCGAGAGAGACGATGCTTGCCCATCCGACCGCCACGTCCGGGCAACACATACTGGCCGACCTGGGGGTGACCGGCGATTCCTGACCGCCTGTCGACCGGGGTCGAAGGCCTCGACAAGATCATCCAGGGCGGGTTCCCAAAGGGAACCGTGAACCTGGTCTCGGGTCCGGCGGGCAGCGGCAAGACGCTGCTCGGGCTCCACTTCTTCCATGGCGGGGCCACAGTCCACGGGGACAATTCGATGTACCTGTCGCTCGAGGAGCCTAGGACCAACCTCGACAAGGTCCTCGGGACCTTCGGAATGGAGATGGCCCCCTTCGAGTCGATGGGCAAGCTGATACTCCTCGATCTGGGGGAGCTCAGGGTCGCGGACAAGAATGTCGGGACGATGCTCGGCTTCGGCGAGCTCCAGGATTTCCTCAGGAGTTCACTCAAGAAGAACAGCGTCGAGCGCCTCGTGGTCGATTCGCTCTCCGCCATGGGGTTGCACTACAGGTCGATGAGGGACCTCCGGGAGGAGCTGTTCCTGTTCGCCCGCTACCTCCGTGAGACAAACGTGACGGCACTGTTGATCACCGAGTCGCTGGAGAACGCCGGGCTCACCAGATGGGGGTTCGAGCAGTTCGTGGCGGACTCGTTCATCCACCTCGGCATGGAGGAGACAAAGGGTGAGCTCAGAAGGACGATCACGGTCCGCAAGATGCGGTTCACCAAGCACGACACGGTGAAGCACCCCCTGAGGATCACTCAGAACGGTATAGTCGTCGAGGCCGACGAGAGGGTGGTCTAGGGTGCGCGTCAAGACGGGCATCAAGGGTTTCGACGAGCTGATACAGGGTGGGCTCCCGGAAGGTTCGACGGTCGTCCTAGAAGGCCCCTCGGGGGTCGAGAAGGACTACTTCGCCAGCACATTCATCGCGGAGGGTCTGAGGGATGGAGGGGCGATCCTGGTCGTCCTCTCATCGAAGCCGCCAGCCACCTTCTTCGAGGAACTTAGGGCGAAGGGCTACGACCCGGACAAGCTCTTCGAGGAGGGCCGCCTGAGGGTGGTGGACTGGTACAGTCAACGAGAGGAATCAGTCGTCGAGTTGGAAGAGGCCGGGCCGGTCATCAAGGTCTCGCTGGACCTGCTCAACGTGGGCATCGCGATCACGAGGGCGATAGCCTCCCTCGCGAAGGACAAGCCGAGGAGGGCGGTTGTCGAGATCCTTTCTCCGGCTCTCAGCGTCTACGATCTCTCGCAGGTTCACACGTTCGCCCAGGCGACGAAGGCGAAGTTGAGCAGACAGAACCTCACGTCGATTTTCCTCGTCGAGAAGGAGATGCACGACTCGACGACTCTCTCGACGCTTCTCCAGCCGTTCGACGGCGTGATCGAGATGGACAGGGTCAGGGAAGGGGACAAGATAGTCCGCAAGCTGGCGGTCCTCTCGCTCAAGGGGACAGCGGCCCAGAGCGACTATGTCCCGTTCGCGGTCACGAAAGAGGGAGAACTCACGGTCGGGAGGGCCACCGGCACCGAGCGGGAGGGTGAGAAGCAGGGGCTTGCGCCGGAGAGGTCCCGCGATTCCTATCTATGGTTCAGTCTTGGCAGGGCCCTGTACCAGTCCGGCAGGCACGAGAAGGCGCTCGTCGCCCTCGAGTCCTGCGTGAAGATTGATCCCAAGAACGCGGAAGCGCTGAATCTGATAGCCGAGTCGCTCGAGAAACTGGGGCGGACTAGGGACGCGGAGAAGGCGCGGCTCGAAGCAGTCGCTGCCAAGTCGGCTGCGGCGCAACAGGCAGAGTCGGCACCCAAGCCTCTTCAGAAGCCGTCGAGAGTCTTCAGGATACTGGAGACGAGCGAGTCTCGCCTCAATGAGAACCCGAAAGACGTCGACGCCCTCTTCGCCAAAGCGACGGCGCTCGCCGCGCTCGAGCGATACGACGACTCGATGAAAGCGCTGAACGAACTCACGAAGATCAACCACAAGTACCCCGGCCTCTGGCTTCTGAAGTCGAAGATATACGAGAGCCTGGGAGATGAGCAGAAGGCGAAGCTTTGCCGCGATAGGTCGCAGCAGATTGAGGATGAAATCGCCGCGGAAGAGGAAGCGGTCAGAGAGGTTTCGCAGCTGGTCTGCCCCATGTGCAGCGCGCCGGTCAAGGAGGGAGCTTCCGCCTGTCCCTCCTGCGGCATACCGTTCATGACCGGAGAAGCGGAGCAGAGGCCTGCACCAGCGCCGCCAGCCAGGCCGGCCACGCGCCCCGAGCCAAAGCCGGAGATTTCCAAGGTCGCCCCCTCGCCTCCGCAGAAGAGGAAGGTGCCCAAGGAAGCCGTCGTGAGCGCGCCGAAGGGGAGGACCAACGGCCTGACGAACGGGCTGGGGAAAGGAAAGGGTCTAACCAACGGATTGCGGGGTCGGACCAACGGTCTCACCAACGGGCTCAGGGGAAGGACAAACGGTCTCACCAACGGACTTCGCGGTCGAACTAACGGCCTGACGAACGGGTTGAGAGGACGAACAAACGGGCTCACGAATGGCCTTCGAGGGCGCACGAACGGACTTACGAACGGGCTGCGCGGCCGGACGAATGGCCTGACCAACGGACTGAGGGGACGCACTAACGGCCTCACGAACGGCATGAGGGGCAGGACCAACGGTCTCGTGAACGGGGTGCGCCAGGGGATGGGAAAGGTCAACGGTCTCACGACCCAGGGCAGGGTGGAAGGGGTCACGAATGGCCTGGTGAACGGCCTGAGGAACCTCAGGAGCGGCATAACCAACGGCCTCACGAACGGCAACGGCTTCACGAACGGCTTGGGGTCGAACAGGTTCAGGAGGCAGGCCAAGTTCTACAGATGGAAGCTCTACATCGTTCCTTTCATGGCGGTGCTGCTGCTGATGATCCCGGTTCTCCTCCCTGGCAGCATCCGCACCACGGCTTACGCTATCGAAATCGACGGAAGCTTCGGTGATTGGTCCGGTCAGAGAGTCGTCTCCCTGCGGACAGACTCGGGCGTCAGCCCCAACGTCCGGATAAACCGCGCGGGCGTGGTCGACAACCTTGACTATCTCGCATTCTACGTCGAGGTCGAGGGCTCGATGCTCCAAGGCGGACCAGATCCGCAGCGTCTGATGGACGCGGTGAGGATATTCCTGGACACGGACGGGGACGCCTCGACAGGCTATCTGGTGAAAGGCCTGGGCGCGGAATTCATGGTCGAGATCTGGGGATGGGGCGGGACCTCGCAATTGGCGAAGTTATCATCGTATGCGCTCGGCGCGAGCAGCCAGGACAATTGGGGTAGCTGGGAGCAGGCCGCCGGCCTCTACGCCGCCGTGTCCGCGAACCGGCTGGAGACGGAGGTTCCCTGGCTGGCATTGATGGAGCAAGAGAGCATACCCGTTGCGGTGCTCTTCCAGGCAATGAGCTGGGATGGCCAGGAGCAGTTCAGTGAGAACGTGCTGAGCAACATGCCAGGCCTGCTGAAGATAAGCGAGAAGAGCCTCGCTACCGCGACGGTCTCCGGTACCGGCATACCCCTGCTGGCGGTCGAGCTGACGTCGATCGAAGGGGACTTCTCGCTCACGGACCTGCGAGTGCTCATCGTGGGCACCGCTCCGTTGAGTGACGTCACCATGTTGAGGCTGCTCGACGGCACGATGACCGTGCTGGACTCGAGAGTGCCCGCGGGCAGGCTTGTTTCGTTCCACCCGCTTCAGCCCATCCACGTCACGAACGGCAACTCGGTGACCCTAACCGTCGCCGCGGACACATCGCTCTCAGACGGGATGACGTTGGGTTTGAACTTGCCCATGGACGATGTTGTGTCGCCGACACGTGTAAGCGGCGGACCTTGGGCGATCACGCGGCTCAATCTCACGGCGACATACCCGCTGGGCTACCTGGGTTTCGTACCGACAGGCAAGGTCATCGATGGCGGATTCGAGGACTGGACCAATCCCGAGACTGACTCCATCGGGGAATCGAGCACGCAGGGCGTGAACGGTCTCGACATCGCCTCATTCGACGCCAACATCTCCGGCTCAGCTTACTTCTATCTCCGGCTCCAGGGGCGGGCCCTTGAAGGCGTCGCGACGCCGCAGCCGAGCATCCCCGCACCCAACACCACGACCCCGACCGTCGCGGACACCGACAGGGACACCGTCCCGGACACCGTCGACTTGTTCCCGTTCGACTTCAATAACGACGGAATCCTCGATGTGAACACCAGCCACGATGTCGACGGTGACTCGATAATCGACTATCCATTTGGAGCTGACCAGTGGCTGAACACCACGATTCCCGCCAACTTCTCGGTCCCCTATGCAGGACGCTTTGTGAGTCTCTACGTCGGTCCGACCTTGAGGCCGCCCGTAAGCGGTGAAGACTCCGCGAGGTTCTTCGTCGACGTCGACAACAGCACCGCCACAGGATTCCTCGTGGGGAACATCGGCGCTGACTACATGGTCGAGCTGCGCGGCAGGGACGGCAGGGTCACGAGCTCGGGTGTCTGGCGGCACTCGGGAGCAACGCAAAGTCAGTGGACATGGACACTGACGGGAGCGGCTTCATACGCTCTCGAGCAGGATCGCATCGAGGCCTCTGGAGCGATTCCCGGACTCAACTCCGATTCCAGGGTCTCCTGGGTGACAACGGACTGGCGCGGTTCCGCTGGCGACATTGCACAGTCATCGAGGCGCGGCACCCGCGGGTTATTCGCCGATGGAACGGTCATCGGCGAGGCAGGCGGACTGGAGGCCTACTTGGACGATGCCGGGAGACTTCAAATCGCGGATCTCGAATTCGCGAGGACGGAAGGCCCGTTCGCGTATTCCATGGAGAAGAACGGGGTGGCGGTGTACTTCAGCGCGGGGAGCGACGGAGATGAGTTCTCCCTGCTGTCTCGAGGCGATCTGCAGTTCTCGTGGAAGCCTCTCGAGATTGGCGCGATCGTGGGTGGCAGGTTCGTGGAGACTCAAACTCCAGGCGCGGTGAACGCTAGCATCACGGGGAGCCGAATCGAGTACAACGAGATATTCCCATTCACCGATGACAGATACACCATCTCGCTGAACAAGGTGAAACATGATATTGTCCTGCAGTCGGCCTCGGCGGTGCCGACTGCGGGGGAGGTGCTGGCAATCATGGGAAAGGTGGGAATGAGCAATAACACCGCGTTCGCAGTCAATGGCACGGTGCAGCACGGAGACTTTGTCGCATCGGGCGATATTCAGGTGATATCCGCGAGCGGCATCACGCTGACTCTGCAGATGCCCTTCGCATACGAAGAAAGAGACAAGGAAATCAGGGTCGAGGGGTCGTTCAGGGTTCAAAAAGCACACGACACTTGGTTCCTCTCAATGGAGGCGCCATTGAATTGGTTCCTCGATCAGAGACGGTCATATCCGGTCATCTTCGACCCCACGGGAATCGTCGACACATCGAGCTCCACATCGCCAACACAGACCCACAACGAGCGCAAGATCTTCCACGACGGGACGTACTTCTGGATGTTCTACTATGACGGCGCAAACACGCAGTATGAGTACAGCTCTGACGGGATGTCCTGGGTCAACACGAGGGCTCAGGCGTTCACGACCACGGGAGTTCAACAAACCTCCGTCTGGTATCACGACACGGGTAGCACAAAGATCGTCTATATCGCCGGAGACACCACAACCGTAACCAAGACGATCTCCGTTCGCAGGGGGACGATAAGCGGCACGACCATCACCTGGGGCGCCGAGGCCTCCCCGACGATGTCTGTGAACACGGAAGGCAACAAGGCCCCCTTCATCATGAGGGCGACGAACGACTACCTCTGGCTGTCCTCCATCACAAAGGAAGGGACAGGCGCTTATAACCTCGCCGTCGCACGTTCAACGAGCACGGACAGTGTATCGGCCTGGAATGCGTACACCACGATGTTCTCGTCGAACATAGGCACGAGCTACATCGGAGGTTCGCTGGTGCCTCTGACTGGAGGGGACATCTACGCGGTGTGGTATGCCGATGGAAATGTGAACGGGAAGAAATACACGTCAAGCACAACCTCTTGGGGGAGCGTGGAGACGATAGACACCGCTCCCAGTACAAGCTGGGTTTATACTCCGTCTGCGGTATCAGACAGCTCGGGCTATGTGAACATCGTCTACATATCCTCGAGCGGCACCGCGCTCTACCGTCAGAGGACGACATCATGGAGTGGCGCCACCACGCTCGACAGCAACTCCGGCAACATCTACCCGACGATATCCCTCGAGACGAGCTCGGGCGATCTCTACGCGTTCTGGAGGGATTCAGGCAACCAGATCAGATCAAAGAAATATTCGAGCGGTTCCTGGTCGACCGTCACCTTGGAGACGAGCACGATATCGAAGTCGTGGATCACCTCGATATACAGCGTCTCAGGCTCCTCCAAGATCAGCTGGGCCTGGACCGATGCACCATTCACGACGAGGGACGTGCGCTTCAGCATGATGAGCACGACCGTGAATAGCGTCACGGTGGACACGTCCACCTCATCCAGCCCCACGCAGTACTCCCACCAGCGCCGCATCTTTTACGATGGCACCTATTTCTGGGCTTTCCACGATGACGGCACGACGACCTATTACACGTACAGCTCCACCGGCGAGACGTGGATGAATGGCTACACGCAGCTTTTCACGACGGCGGGCGTGATAGCCACGTCAGTCTGGTTCTACTCATTCGGCTCGACCAAGATCGTCTACGTTGTCGGGGACGATGCAGGCTCTGACAAGGAGGTAATTGCCAGGAGAGGGAGCATAAGCGGCTCCACGATAACATGGGGTTCGGAGGCTCTCGTCACCATAAGCACGAAGAATATGGTGAGCAAAATCGCGTTCATATGCAGGGACACATCAGGGTATATCTGGGTCGCCAGTAGCGAACAGGAGGCCGACTACAACTTCGCGGCGGTGCGCTCCACGAGCACGGACAGCGTGTCTGCATGGGGCACGTTCACCCCGCTCATGGCGGCCGACATCGCCAACACCAACGTCTTTGGAGTGATCGTCCCCCTGGGGAGCGGAGACATGTACGGACTCTGGTACGCCAGCGGGACGATAAGGGGTAGGAAATACACGGCGGGCAACACCACATGGTGGACCAGCATTCAGACCATCAACACGACCTCGTCAGGGGTCAGCACCAAGGGTCCGTCAGTCGTCGTCGACTCATCATACTACGTCAACCTCGTCTTCTCTGACTCCACGGGCAGGGTGATCTACCGCCAGTTGACGACGAGCTGGGGCGCCGCGACCGTGGTCACGACGACTACCAACAACTTATACCCCTCGATCACCCTCCTCTCGAGCGACCTCTACGTCTTCTGGATAGACAGCAGCTATCAGATCATCGGCAAGAAGTATTCGGGAGGGAGCTGGTCATCAATCTCCGGGATCGACACATCGACGACCGCGAAGAGCTACCTTACGACGATATACTCAGCTTCGGACACCGGCTCCGTCTGCTGGCTCTGGGGCCAGGGCAGCGGCTCTCCATGGGAAACGAAGTTCAGCGTGATCCCCGAGTTCGAAGACATGGTCGTGCTTGTGGCGGGAGTCGGCATTTTCCTCCCGATCCTGGGCAGGTGGAGAAAAGAGCGTCGCAGGGCAGCCAAGGACTAGGATGTCCCTCGACAGTAACAGCGCGGTTCATCGTGAGCTTTGCTCTCTCCTCGCCCTGACCCTTGTCGAGGGATTGTTGGATACCGGGGTTGGCCTCCGTTCATTGATGCCCCGTCGCGGGACTATCGCGGAGGGACCCATGTCGGTACCCTCTCCAGCTTGCATCGCAGATCACAATTCTCTGCGACCTTGTTGCTGGAGCGGTGAATCATTGACCGCCTAGGTATTAAACATGCCGGGCTGGGAACCGGCGTTGTCAAATCTTCAGGGATTTTGAGCTCTGAGAGCTGGTAACAGACCGGGTTCCAAAATTATTATGCCTCCAGGATATATCTCTGGACGGTGTTCGAAAAGACCCTGAAGGCGATCAAGGCGGCCCAGTTCAACCTGGACGATTTCTCCGGAGACAGGAAGCCCACCCTGGACGAGAAGGTGAGGAAGGTGTTCGGCATGCAGCCTCACTCTCCCCTCTCCATGGAGGTGGACGACGAGGGAGTGGTGGGACTGAGCGAGCTGAAGTGCGTCAAGTGCGGCTCCGAGGACGTAGTGGAGAACGGTACGAACTCGCGCACTGTGGACCTCCCTTACTCCGACTCCGAGAAGGTGAGGCTTCGCAGGTACCTCTGCAACTCCTGCGGCGAGGACTTTACCACTCCACTGGATGGCGTCCGGGAAAAAAACACCATCCCGACTGGCTAGGGGGAATGGCGGCTCTCGTCCGCTCCGCCTTCTCGATTCCCCTGAGGGTCACCGCCAAGGTCCTGTACGTGACGCACGGCATCCACGTGAGCCACGAGTACGTGAGGGAGAAGGAACTGGACCTCGGCTCGACGCCCGTGAAGGCCCCGCCTGGCGTGGGCTCGGGGGTGTACGCATGCGACGAGCAACACCTGAAGATCCTGGGGAAGCAAGCGTTCAGGCACGCCGTCGTCGACTCTGCTGGAGAGGTCATCGCGGAGGAGGTGCACGACGACAAGTCGGAGGACACGATCGCCGACTTCTGGAAGAGGTCGCTCGACGGCCGCCCCCTCAAGGCGGTGGTCACTGACCTGGACAGGAAGTACCCGCCAGCATTGGAGAGAGTGGTCCACGAGAGGTTTCCCGTCATGCAGAGAGGCGCCAGACCTGTGTTGCACCAGCTGTGCACCCTGCACGCGCAGAGGTGGTTCTCCAGGGAGTGCCACGAGGCAGAGATATCGGCGAGGAAGAAGGAGGGCGCCAAGAAATCGTACGACACGGAACGGTCTCTCCTCCGCCTCTGCTTCTGCCTGGACAGGCCTGAGCAGGTCGATAAGGCGGTCAAGGGGTTGCCGGACGACCACCGCCCCTGGGTGGAGAAGCTCATGGAGAGGATCGAGGCGGGGGAGGTCACCGCCCGCCAGGCCTCCCGCCAGGTCTTCGACATGATCTGGCGGTGGCGGTCTCTATACGCCGCCAGAGTGGTCAACGTCCTCAAGTCGCTGGGGGAGAAGTGGGAAGGCCTGACCCACTTCTACGACCATCCAGAGATACCCAGGACTTCGAACGAGGTCGAGAGGCTTTTCTCCAGGACGAACCCCGAGAGGGTCAAGAGGCGGTTCAGGACCGAGGCGGGGATCATGAGCCACCTGAGCGCAAAATACGCCGCCAGGCGCGGCATTCAGGCTCTCTTGGCGTTATGAGAAATCCCTGAAGATTTGACAAGACCCTGGGAACCGCATCATTTATGGAGTTACCCGCCATGCTGCCAGCCTGGCGGTGCACTCCATGGAAGAAGTGAAGAAGGCGATCGCGTTCCTCTTCAAGCGGAAGGGGCGAGAGACGATGTCGGAGAAGGACTTCGTCATGTCGGCCTCGATGGACCTCGGATGGTTCCCGCCGAAGGAAGCGCAGAGGTTGATGCAGATCGGACTCGACTCCAAGCTCCTCCTGGTCGCCGAGGGCAGGCTCAAGCCGTCGTTCGACGCGGCGGGGATGGACGTCCCCCTCGACTACAAGCCGCCTCCGACCCTCCTCCAAGCCGGGGTGACGCCGCCGAGCGTCTTCGTCAAGGTGCTCGAGAGGATCACCGCCGCGACGAAGCTCGAGAGGAAACAGGTTGTCTCGATGATCAACTCGACCCAGGACCTGATGGACGTGGAGGCCGAGGTCGCCGCCTTGATCGTCGGGCGGGACCTTGGGGTCGACGTGTCTGACCTGCTCGGCAGTGCTGAAAAGGAGATCATGTCGAGGTCAGGGTGAATCGGTTTTCTCTTCCCCGCCTTCCTCCGCCGACTCCGTCTCTTCTTTCTTCTCGGGCTCTTCCACGGGTTTGCGCTTCAAGTAGAGTCCAGGCTTCGCGACCATCTCGTACCCGATCGTCGCGATGATGAGGAATATTATCAGGCACATGCCGCCGACGACGTTCTGAGGCAACTGTCCCGTCATGGCCTGGAGGAAGATGGCGATGACGAGCAGGCCGAGAACAATCGCCACTACGCCGACGAGGGCGTAGAATGGCGCGTTCTTCATTCCTTCTCCACCCTGATCAAATCTCCGAGCGTCAGCGGTTTGGACTCGACGCTGCTCTTCATCGCGGCGACCGCCTCGACCTTCTCCCTCAACTTTATCTCGAGTGCCTTCTCCAGCTTCTTCACGACTGCATCGGTGGGGATCATCTCGCCGGACTCCAGCCTGGCGATGATGCTCACGCGCTCGTTGACCTTTGTCCCCAGCTCCGCCTGTTTCCATCCCTTCTTCTCCCTGGCCTTCCGTATCCTCCCGGAGTAGTCGTCCACGAGGGTCGCCTCGCCCTCCCTGGAGTAGACGTCCCTGACGGTCATGCGCTTCTTCCTCGCCTCGAGGCGCCGCAGTATCTCCGCCGGCACGCCTGGCTGCTTCTTCAGAGGCACGCTCGTCTGATCGCCGAATTTGGCGCAGCTGGGGCAGACCGAGAGGGTCGTGCCCTCGATGGTCACCATCTTGGTGCGCGGTATGTCAGCGCCGCAAAGTTCGCAGTGCATGGAAACGACCCCACAAATGCTAAATAGACCATGCCCAATTTATAAGTAAGCTCACCGAGGACTCCACGAGCACTTCTTTGAGGGTAAACCATGGAAGACGAACAAATCAGGGAGTTCCACGAGAAGCTCTCTGAACGCATCGCACTTCTGGAGGATAAGAACGACAAGCTCGTAGAGGCGTCTCGCCGGATAGAGGGCGAGAAGCGCTACGCGGAGAGCGAGCTGCTCCGCCTGCAGAAGGAGGTCAAGCGGCTGAGGGCCGAGCTGGACAGGCTCAAGACCCCGCCGCTCATCATAGGGAACATACGCGACATCCTCGCTGACGGCCGCGTCGTCGTCAAGAGCTCGACCGGCCCGGACTTCATCGTCAACACGGCGGAGTACATCGCGAAGGAGAACATCCAGACAGGCGCGAGGGTCGCCCTGAACAAGCAGACCCTGGCGGTGATGGGCGTCCTCCCGCCGTCGCTCGACCCGATCGTCATGGGCGCGGAGATAATCGAGAAGCCGGACATGGCCTACGAGGACGTCGGCGGCCTGGACAAGGAGATAATCGAGATCAGGGAAGCGGTGGAGGACCCGCTGCTCAGGCCGGAACTCTACAAGAAGGTCGGGATAGACCCGCCAAAGGGCGTGCTGCTCGTCGGGCCCCCGGGGACCGGGAAGACCCTGCTGGCCAAGGCTGTCGCCCACCAGACCAATGCCACGTTCATCAGGCTCGTCGGCTCGGAGCTCGTGCAGAAGTACATAGGCGAGGGCGCGAGGCTGGTGAGGGAGCTCTTCCAGATGGCGAGGGAGAAGGCCCCCTCGATAGTGTTCATTGACGAGCTGGACAGCATAGGCGCGAAGAGGCTGGACATGGCCACCTCGGGCGACAGGGAGGTCCAGAGGACGCTGATGCAGTTCCTCGCCGAGCTCGACGGCTTCAACCCGATAGGCAACGTCAGGATCATCGGGGCCACGAACCGCCCGGACATCCTGGACGAGGCGCTGATGAGGCCGGGGAGGTTCGACAGGATAATCGCGATACCCGTGCCCAACTTCGAGGCGCGCTGCGAGATATTCAAGATACACACGCACAGGATGAACCTGGCCGAGGGCATCGACTTCGAGGCGATGGCCAAGGAGGCAGACGGCGCGACGGGCGCGGACATCAAGGCGATGGTCACCGAGGCAGGCATGTTCGCCATCCGCGACAACAGGGACTACGTGACGATGGCGGACTTCGAGAAGGCCGTCGACAAGGTGTTCGGCGAGAGCCTGACGAGGCAGAAAGAACCTGGCGTGATGTACGCCTAGGGTTCCGGCATGTCGCGCTCGATGACGAAGGAGCCGACGTAGTCGCACTTGTTGCAGTGATACTTCTGTCCGGTGATCAGGCCGGCCTCGTAGTAGATGTCAGGCGAGCCGCACTGGGGGCACTGAAGAACCTTCATCATGGCGGTAATGGCGAGACTCGATAAACGCCTTGCTGTTCGGCCCTCGGGCGGCAGCGACTCGTACGTGCACATGCTCTGGCGGTTCGTGGAGGATACCCAGGAATGGTTGAGGGAGTACCATCCCAGGTCGATCGCGGAGTCGGGATTCTCCGCGGAGAAGAGGATGGACCCCCGCCCGATCATGAGGAAGCTTGACGACAGGAAGGAGACCGAGATCAAGGCGAGGTTCTGCAGGGAGAACCTCAGGAGGCTGTGCTACCTGTGGTACCTGGAAGAAATCTCGCTAGATTGCCGGCGAGCACCATCGAGCTAATTGGCCCAAAGCCCTTGGAGACCTGCTCCGATTCCGCCAATTATGGCGCAGTACACTTTTGGCATCGACTGCGGTAATCAGAGAAAGACCACGTGCAGATGATTCTGTCATCTTCACTGGTAGTCTTCGAGCGGAAGGGTGG
>Ga0315285_10002707_pt1 | contig 18507 bp, 16 predicted proteins | sample YL17G09_36_MG_FD_203698 | JGI IMG/M metagenome (GOLD analysis project Ga0315285, IMG submission 203698) | Sediment microbial communities from Yellowstone Lake, YNP, Wyoming, USA - YL17G09_36 | ecosystem: Environmental > Aquatic > Freshwater > Lake > Sediment | place: USA: Wyoming | collected... | reverse complement strand
AGATGTTCATCGCGAGGAGCTCCGTGCCGTAGATCGGCTTGCCCATGAACATGGTGGACGGGCCGCCGCCGGTGAGCGAGACGTTGACGTCGAACTGCTTGAACGACTGCACGAGGGTGAGGAACAGCGTGATGGTGAAGGCCTGGGACGCCATCGGGATCGTGATGACGCGCAGCCTGCGCAGGGGCGAGGCGCCGTCGATCTGGGCCGCCTCGTGCAGCTCCACGGGGACGGTCTCGATGGCGGCGACGTAGATGACCATGATGTAGCCCGCGTACTGCCATGTCCCCGCTACGATGAGCGCCCCCAGGGCGCTGGTGTTCCTGGCAAGCACGAGGTTGGCGGGGTCCGCCCACGAGGCGAACCCGAGCAGGGTGCCCAGCGAGGGAACGGCGTTGTTGAAGATAAACTGCCAGATGTAGCCCAGGATGAGACCGCCGATCAGGTTCGGGATGAAGAAACCGGCGCGGTAGGCTTGGCGAAGCCTCGTCTTCGCGGTGACCAGCAGCGCGAGGGCGAATGCGACGACGTTGATCACGAGCATGTTGAGGACGGTATAGGTCGCGGTCAGGATGAACGAGTAGGCGAACGCCGGATCGTTGAAGATCCGCACGTAGTTTTCAAGCCCCACGAGCCTCAGGGCGTTTCCCGCGCGCGCGGAGGACGACCAGTTGGTGAATGAGTAGTACACCCCGAGGAAAAAGGGGATGACGATCACCATCACGAATGCGAACAGGACAGGGGCAAGGAAGAGCCAGAAGACCAGTGGGTGGCTGTCTTTCCGCTTCACTGCGATTTCCCCCTCCGATACCAGCCTCCGCCTCGAGACGTGCACCGGGGCGGGGGCGGGAAAACAGGGGCGCGGCCCCGCGGCCGCGCCCGATCAGATCCGTGCGCTACATTCGATTCACGAATGCCGCCGTCATCAGCTCGACGAACTTGGCCTTGGTGATGGATCCGTTGGCAAACTGGTTGTAGATGGGGGCGAGCGTCTTGTCACGGAAATCGCCTGAGAAGTAGTACTGGCTCCAGGAGTAGACCTTGCCGGCTGCCGTCCAGGCCTGGACGGACATGGACAGCTGACCCGTCGGCTTCAGGGTGACGTTGGAGTAGGCGGGGATCATGCCGGCTTCCACGACCATGTAGTTCTGGCCTGCGGAGGTGAAGACCATGTCCTCCAGGAACTTCTTGGCAGCGGCGATGTTCTTCGACTCCTTGTCGATCACGTAGAAGGAGGGGGCGGCGACGAAGATGCCGTCGGTCGCCTTCTTCATGGAGCCGTGGGGGGCGAACGCGGTCTTGAAGGTCACCTTCGCGTCCTTGAGGTTGGGGTCGACCCAGTTGCCCTGGTGCAGGAACGCGGCCTTGCCGGAGGCGAACGCACCGACCTGGGCGTCATAATTGCCCGTCGTCAGCACGGCCTTGTCCGCGTACTTGAAGAGAAGCTCCACCCAGTCGGCGTATTCGTTCAGCCTGGCGGCGTCGACCTTGCCGGCGAGCAGGTTGTTCACCACGGAGAGGTCGCCGTAGGACAGGCCGTTGGAGAGCAGAGAGTTGAAGTTGTGGTGAGCTGTCACCCAGCCCATGTCGATCGCGGCGGCCATGGAGACGACGGACTTCAGGCCGAGTGAGCTCTTCATGCCGTCGATCTTCTCGAACGCCTTCTTATAGCCGTCGTAGTTCACCAGGGTCTTGGGATCGACCCCGGCCTTGGCCAGGACGTCAGCGTTGTAGGCCATGCCCCAGCCTTCCACCGCGACCGGGAAGCCGTAGACCTTGCTGCCCACCTTGAACGCAACGGATGTCCTGGGGACCCACTTCTCGCTCGAGAGATCGAGGATGATGCTCTCCCAATCCTTGTAGTCCTCGATGCCTGCGATGACGAAGATGTCGGGCATCTCCCCGGCGGCATAGTCGGCCCGCAGCTGCTGTCCAAGGGATGTCCCGCTCGAGCCTCCGACGGACTTGATGGTGACGCCCACGCCCGATTCCTTGGACCAGATGGCCGCGTAGGCCTTCAAGGCCGCGTCGATCTCGGGCTTGTTCTGCATGAGGGTGATCTTGCCCTGTGCGAAAAGCGTGGTCGCGAAGAGCAGGGCCACAAGAACCGTGATGATCCTTTTCATGTTTCCTCCTCGAATGAAATGATCTGATGAGAGACTGAATTGAAAACCGCTGCCGGGAAAAGATCGTCCCCTCGATGTCTCCGGTTGAGCAGAGCACTCCCGCGACTCCCCGCAGCGATGCAGTGGCCCGATGGGTGGCCGCGGGACAGGCCGGAAACAGAGGGAAACGTCTTGCGTTTCATCGTCCGATGATGTAACATTGTGCAATCAGTTACATAAATATAACATACCGGCCGCCGGTGTCAAGCATGATTCCGAGGGTGGGATGCAGCGCAAGAAGCGGGTGACGATCTACGACGTGGCGGCGATGGCGGGGGTCACCACGGCCACGGTGTCGCGCGTCATCAACGGCAAGCCGGGCATCTCCGCTGCCACCCGCGCGAGGGTCGTGGAAATCATGAAGAAAACCCGCTATTTCCCCTCCCCCGCAGCCTCGGGCCTGCGCAGGAAATCGACCCGCGAGATCGGAATCCTTTCGCCATTTTTCATCGGCGACTTTTTCCTCAAGATTTTCGAAAGCCTGCACCGCCAGCTCAAGGACTACGATCTCATCCTCTACAACGCGCAGACCCCGGCGCACCGCCGCGAGGTCATCGACAGGATCGTGGCCGAGGAGAAGCTGTGCGCGCTGCTGGTGGCGAGCACACCGATTCTCCTCGAGGAGGAGATGCTCGTGGCCGGGCTCGGCATCCCCGTCGTCATGGTCGAGGCGCGCCATCCCACCTACAGCTCGGTGGACTACGATCACCAGATCGGCGCCTTCAAGGCGGTGAGCCACCTCGTCGATCTCGGCCACCGGGACATCGCCATCATCGGGGGCAAGCCCGAGACCAGGCTGTACTCCCCCATCGGCAAGGAACGGCTGAAGGGCTACCGCATGGCTCTCTCCATGGCCGGCATCACGCCGCGGGAGGAATACGTCATGAGCGGGGAGTGGTCGAGCGCCGACGCGCACGAGAGCGCCCGTCGGCTGCTGCGGGCGAAGAAGCCTCCCAGCGCGATCTTCGCCACCTCCGACATGCAGGCAGCAGGCGTCATGATGGCCGCACGGGATCTCGGCGTGCGGGTGCCGGAAGACCTCTCGGTGGTGGGCTACGACAACATCCCCTTCGCGGAGTTCCTCTCGCTCACGACGATGTGGCAGCACCACGACCAGCTCGCCAGGAACGCCGCCACGCTCCTCCTGGAGGAGATGCGCACAGGGACGCGCACGGGCGAGCGCGTCGTGCTGCAGCCGGAGCTTGTCGTGCGCTCCTCCACGCGGCAGCTCCGGGGGGCGCGGCAGCGGTGAGCTTCGGCGGACCGCGGGCAAGCGGCATCCTCCTCCACCCCACGAGCCTTCCAGGTCCCGATGGCATCGGCGACCTCGGCCCTGCCGCCTTCCGCTTCCTCGATTTCCTGGAAGCAGCAGGCCAGTCCCTCTGGCAGGTCCTGCCCCTGGGGCCGACGGGGTACGGGGACTCTCCGTACGCCTGCTTCTCGTCCTTTGCCGGCAACCCGCTTCTCGTCAGCCTCGAGTCCCTGGTCGGGCTGGGTCTCCTGGCAGCCAGCGACCTCGAGGAACCGCCCGTATTCCCTTCGGACCGCGTGGCCTACGACCGCGTCATCGCGTGGAAACTTCCGCTCCTTTCCCTGGCGGCACGCCGTTTCCTCGCAGGCGCTGCCGGACCGGCGCGCGAGCGCCTCGACGCGTTCCGCGATGCGGAGCGCTGGTGGCTGGATGACTACTGCCTGTTCATGGCCCTGAAACAGGCCTTCGATCACCGCGCCCGCGCGGCAGGGAGGAACGGCGGCGCCTGGAACGACAGCTGGGACCGGGACATCGCGCTTCGCGAGCCGGCTGCAATGCGGCGTTGGACGGAAGCTCTTGCCGAAGAAATCGCCGTGCAGCAGGTCATCCAGTTCTGGTTCGTCGAGCAATGGGATGCGGTCAAAAAGGAAGCGGCAGCACGGGGGATACGGATCATCGGGGACCTGCCCATCTTCGCCGCGCCGGACAGCGCTGACGTATGGGCCAACCGGGAGTGTTTCCTGCTGGATGCCGGGGGGCATCCGACAGTCGTCTCGGGGGTCCCCCCCGACTACTTCGCGGCCACTGGCCAGCTGTGGGGAAACCCCCTGTACGACTGGGCGGAGATGGAGCGGCAGGGCTTCAGGTTCTGGATCGCGCGGATGCGGGCGGCCGAGCGCCTGTTCGACTTCACCCGCATCGACCACTTCCGCGGGTTCGATGCGTGCTGGACCGTGCCCGCGGGGGAGCCCACGGCGGAACTTGGGAGATGGGTGGATTCACCGGGCGTGAAGCTGTTCGAGTCACTCGAGCGGGAGCTCGGGCCGCTGTCCCTGATCGCGGAGGACCTCGGCGTGATCACCCCGGGCGTACACGCGCTGCGCGAGCGCTTCGGTCTTCCCGGCATGCGCATCCTGCAGTTCGCTTTCGACGCCGGCGAGGCGGGGATTCTCAGCCCTGACAACCGCTTCCTGCCCCACAACCACTCACCCGACTCCGTCGTCTACACCGGCACGCACGACAACGACACCACCCGGGGCTGGTACGCGGGAAGGACAGACGCGGAGCGCCGCTGCATCGACAGCTATGCCCCGCCGGGCGACCCCGAGATGGAGTGGCGCTTCATCCGCATGGCCCTCGCCTCTGTGTGCAGGTTCGCCGTGGTCCCGCTGCAGGACGCGCTGGGCCTCGGCCCCGAGGCGCGCATGAACACGCCGGGCACCAGCGGGGGCAACTGGGCCTGGAGATTCACCGAGGGGACGCTCAACGGAGGGATCGCGGAAAAGCTTCGGGGGCTCACCGAGACGTACGGCCGATTGTCCTCCCACCGCTAACCGGTCCCCCTTCAACAGGCTCCATTTAACAGATGCAGAAGCCTTGACAATAGTTCTTTCCAAGAGTATTATTGTTTCATGGAATCGACTGTTTCCACGAAAAATATGACATCCATACCCACAGCCATTTCCAGGGCTCTTGGCATTCGACCAGGGTGGAAGCTCGATTGGACACTCGGCGGCAGGGACGACGAAATAGTGGTCAAGGTCATCCCTGACAGGGCAGAAAGGGCTCGACAGCTCTTCGGTCGGGGAAAGGCACGGGGGAAAGGGGACAGCGCGGTTGCCGATCTGATCCGGGAGCGCATGGAAGAGGATCGACAGTGACAGCTCTACTGGACACCTCTGCCCTGCTCATCCATTTCTTCAAAGAGCCGGGAGGGGACCGGGTCCAGGGCATTCTCGCCGATGGATCGAACCGGATCCTCATCGCATCCGTCTGCATCACCGAGCTGGCACGGAGACTCGTCGCGATGGGCCACGGTGTGGAGGAAGCCAGGACCACCAGCCTGTCGTACGCTTCACTTGCCGAGGAAGTCGTTTCGGTCGACACAGCCGTCGCCGTGCGGGCGTTCGAGCTGTCAACCCTGAGCCGGGAGCGACTCCCGCTCGTGGATGCCGTCATAGCGGCATGCGCCTCCCTCGCCGAGGCGACGCTCCTTCACCGCGACGCCCACTTCCGCGCCCTCCCGGAGAGCCTGGTGCGGATGATGGATGTGTAGCGCGGTTCTTCGAGCTACCGTGCCTTGAGCTTCGACTGCCTCTGCGTGAGCAGGCTGATGTGCTTCAGCTCCTCGTCGATGAGCCTGTCGACCTTGTCCTGGCCGAGGTTCGGGGCAACGACCTTTTTCATGGTCGTGTAGAAGACCACCGAGTCCTTCTCGAAGGTGATGGCCAGGTCGAGGATTTCCACGGGGTTCTTGCAGCCCGCCACCAGGCCCGCGATGTCCGTGTTCTTGATGAACACGTGGCTGTCGCCCGCAGCCCGGATGTACCCCTCGGCTTCTCCGTTGGGGTCGAAGATGTCCGCGGCCCCGGCAGCTGCGGGAAGCGAATCGCGAAGCTCGGTAAACAGCGCCACGTGCTGGTTCTCCCAGGCGGCCAGCTCCTTGAAGAAATCGCGCACCGATGTCTCGGCCGTCTTCTTCGCGGCCGTCTCGTAGAAGGTCCTTCCGTTGACCTCGATCTGGATCCCCATGTCGAAGATCTCGCGTGCGTTGAAGTTCAGGGCCATGCGCGCCTCCTGGCCGTCAGCGGCCGGTGTCAGTATTCCGCGGGCAGCGTCTCGAGCTGTGCCCAGGTGAACACGGGGCCGTCAAGGCAGACGTACTTCGGTCCCACGTTGCACCTGCCGCACTTGCCGATGCCGCACTTCATCCTGTTCTCGAGGGACAGGACGATGTCCTCCCCGCCGAAGCCCAGCTCCAGGAGGACCGGTATCGTGAACTTTATCATGATCGGGGGCCCGCAGACCAGTGCAACGGCTCCCTCCGCGGCCGGGGCCAGGTCCTTCAGGACGTTCGGCACCAGGCCCACGGTTCCCGACCAGCCGTCCTTCGGCCTGTCGATCGTCGCCGTGAAGGAGATGTCGTCACGGCCCTGCCACTGCTTCAGGAGGTCCTTGTACAGCAGCTCGCCGGGCTCGCGCACGCCGTAGACGACGGTGATCTTTCCGAACCTAGCCCGGTTGTCGCCGTGGAGCATGTAGGTGATGGCCGACCGCAGCGTCGTGAAGGCGAACCCGCCGCTCGCGATCACGATGTCCCGGCCCTGCAGGCGATCCCACGGGAAGGGGTGGCCCATCGGGCCGCGCACGCCCATCCTGCGCCCGGGGGCCGAGGCGTGAAGCTCGCTCGTCACCACGCCCATGCGCTTGACGGAGAACAGCAGGTGCCCCTCCTCCGTGGGAGAGGAGGCGATCCCGATTGGGGATTCGCCCCTGCCGAAAAGGGAAAGCTCGGCGAACTGGCCGGGGAGGTACGAGAATGCCCGCCTGTCCTCCTCGCTGTCGAAGACGAGCCTGAAGGTCTTGATGTCGCGCAGGTCGTTCTCGATCACCACGTCCTGGATCGTCACGGGCATCGGCGCGTACGGATTTTTCACTGCGCTGCCCCCGGATCGTTTTTCACGGCGGCGAGCATCTGCCGGATGTCGAGGTTCACGGGGCAGTGGCGGACGCACCTGCCGCAGCCCGTGCAGGAGACCATGCCTGCCGTGTCCACGGTGTAGGAGTACTTGTGCATGATGCGCTGGCGCATGCGCGCCCGCTTGGCCGGCCGGGGGTTGTGGCCCGAGGCGTGCATCGTGTACAGGGGATACTGGCAGGCGTCCCACGTGCGGATCCTGATCCCCCGGGAGCCCACTGTCTCGTCGGTGATGTCGAAGCAGTGGCAGGTCGGGCAGACGTAGGTGCAGACCCCGCAGCCGAGGCAGATCCGCGCGATCCTGTCCCAGACCGGCGACTCGAAGGACGCGTCGGCCTTCTCCTTCACTCCGGAAAAATCGAGGATGGGCATTGTCGCGGCAGCGGCTGCGGCCCGGGCTTCGCGCGCGGCTGGCGCATCGGCGCCCGCGGGCGTGAGGAGCGCCGCATGCTCTGCCATGAACGCCCTGCCCTTGTCTGTCACCGCCTCGAGAAGGAGGGGGTCTATGCCCAGCGCCCCTGTGCGGCTCGCCAGGATGTCTGCGCCGTCTGTGCCGTAGGGATGACCGCCGACCGAAGTGCAGAAGCAGCTTGCGCAGGGCTCATCGCAAGCCAGCGCGATCACGACGCTCCCCTTCCTCCGCTGGAGGTAGTACGGGTCCTCGTGCGTCACGTTGCCCGGCGCCGATGCCTGCCCCGCGAACACCTTGTCCATGAAGAGAAGCGATTTCGCGTCGCAGGGCCGCACGCCGAAGATGACGAGGGGGCGGTCATGGGCAGGCGCATCGACGATCGCGCCTGCCTCGAAGCTCATGAGGGTCTCGCGCTGCGGGAAAAATGCGCCCTTCACCGACAGGCGAGTGTTCACCTTCTCGAGCGACATTTCCTCCGCCGAGCTCAGCGCACGAAATACTGTCTCGCGGGGTGTGCCCCCTTCGCCCATGGCCGCCGGCGCCAGGAACGCCGCTGTCTTCCCCACGGCCTGGATGAGGGCGTCGAGGTCTTTGACTGCCAGCAGGCCCCTGTCCATGCTCATTGCCTGTCCCTCATGCTCGTGCAGTCCCTCATGTCTTGTGCGGCTCCGTGATGAACTCCTGGCTGTCGTCTTCGGTGAAGGTGACCAGCGGCGGGGGCGTCTCCAGGTCGAAGCCCGGCGTGAAGCCGAAGAGCTCCCTCACGTCCGCCGCGATTTTCTTGGTGAAGGTCCGCAGGTCGATGCCCATCGGGCAGGCGCGCATGCAGGCGTCGCATTCCACGCACCGGCCGGCCTGGTGGAAGATGCGGATGAGGTGAAAGATCATGGCGTCGGTGAGCTCGGTGGAGACCCCGATCCACGCGGGGCTGTTCATCTCGGCGAAGCACTCCTTGCAGTAGCAGGTCGGACAGGCCTGGCGGCATGCGTAGCAGCGGATGCAGCGGGAAATCTCCTGCTGGAAGCGCATCCAGCGCTCGCTCACGGCAAGGGCCGCGAAGCTCTTCACAAGGCTGTCGCCGTTGTCCCCCACGGGACGGGCCTCTCCCTCGATCAGGACGTCCACCCCTTCCGGCACGGGCTGCTGGCAGGTGAGGCAGGCATCCTGCAGCATCTCTTCCCGGCCAAGGGAGACCGAGCGGCCGTCCGCAAGGGCGGCGGCGATCTTCTCGTCCCCGTCCTCGAGAGAAGCGATCTCCGCCCCGTCGATGGCCGCGGCGAGCTTCCTCTCGTCGACCATGCCCCTGCAGGGCACGCCGATCAGGACCAGGTTCTCGCGGGGGGCCTGCTTCTCCTTGACCAGCGCCACGATGGAGCGCAGGTCGCAGCCCTTCACGACGAACCCGACCTTCGGCAGCGGGATCTCCGCGCCCTTCCTCTGCGGCGGGCGCTGGAAGAGGAACGGCAGGTACACGGCGAGGTTGTTCGAGCAGGTCGCGTCCCACGCGAGGCTGCGAGCCTCCGCGGCGCTCGCGATGAGGACCGGTCGGCACCGGGCGCCGGCGCTCCCCTTCTCGAAGCCCACGAGTGTGTCGAGCCTCTTCTGGTCGAAGAGGTCCTTCGCGATCATCCGGATGTCGTTCGCAAGGTCCCGCATCACAGCACCTTCGCCAATCTCTTCTGCGGGCCGAGCCTCCGCACGTCCTCGGTCACCTGCGCGATGAGGGCGGCGAACCGTCCCCCCTCCGACGCGGACACCCAGGAGAACTGGACCCGCCCCGGCTCGATTCCCACGTACTCGAGCAGGTTCTTCACCACGGCGAACTTCCGCCGGGCCACGAGATTTCCGCTGAGGTAATGGCAGTCGCCGGGGTGGCAGCCCGAGACCAGAACGCCGTCGGCGCCGTTCTGCAGCGCGGCCACGAGGAACAGCGGGTTGATCCTGCCCGAGCAGGGCACGCGCACGACCCGGATGCTCGGCGGGTACTGCATGCGGCTCACCCCCGCGAGGTCCGCACCGGCGTACGAGCACCAGTTGCAGAGGAATGCGACGATCTTCGGCTGCCAGGTCTGCTCGCTCATCGCGCGGCCTCCGGCCACTGCACCACCTTCAAGACAGCCAGGATCTGATCGTCACGGAACCCCCGCAGGTCGATCGCGGAGGAGCGGCAGGTTGCGGTGCAGATCCCGCAGCCCTTGCACAGCACCTCGTTGATCTTCGCCACGTTCTTCGCCTCGTCCATCTCGATCGCGCGGTACGGGCAGACGGTGATGCAGGCTCCGCAGGCCACGCACCGGCTCTCGCGCACGAAGGAGGTCTTGCCCTCGGCGAGGATCGAATCCTGGGCAAGCACGGTCGCCACCCTGCCTGCGGCCGCCTTGGCCTGAGCGATGCACTCCGAGGCATCCTTGGGGTAATGCGCGGCGCCGCAGACGAACACGCCCTCGGTGGCGAAGTCCACCGGCCGCAGCTTCGCGTGGGCTTCGAGGAAGAAGCCGTTCGCGTTCAGCGGCACCTTGAAGAGCTGGGAAAGGGGCTCGTTGTCTGGATTCGGGTCCACGCGCGCCGAGAGGACCACGAGGCCGGCGGGGATCACGAGCTCGGCCCCGAGGATGGGATCGACGACGGACACGCGGAGCGCCGGGCTCGCCGCCTTCCCGCGCACATGGCCGCTCGCACCCTTCGCCCTGGCCGCTGCCTTGACCACCGGCTTTCTGTCCAGGTCGTAGCGGATGAAGCTCACACCGAGGTCGCGCGCCTCGCCATAGTACTTCTCGCGGAAGCCGTAGGTCCGGATGTCCCGGTAGAGCACGATCACGTTCGCCTCCGGCTTCGCCTTCTTGATCCGGATGGCCTGCTTCACGGCAGAGGCGCAGCAGAGCCGGCTGCAGTACATCGTCTCACCCTCGCGCGAGCCCACGCACTGGATGAAGACCGTCGTGTCGGGGATGGCGGGCGAGGCTGCGGCCAGGCGCTCCTCGAGCTGCAGCAGCGTGATCACGCTCGGGTTCTTTCCGTACAGGTACTCGCCGGGTGCGCTCTCACGGGCGCCGACAGCGAGGATCGCGGCCCCATGGCGCACGACGGCAGGCTCCCCTCCCTCGGGCTGGATGGTGGTCTCGAAGTTGCCGACGAACCCGTCGACCTTGGCCAGGCGCGAGCGAGCGAACACCGTGATCCGCGGGTGGGCCGCGACCCGCGAGGCAAGCCTGCCGACATGCTCGGCGATGCCCTCCCCGGAGAGGGTCGACTCGATTCGGGCCGCCGTGCCGCCCAGCGAGGGGGCCTTCTCCACAAGAGCGACGTCGTAGCCTTGGTCGGCCACTGCGAGGGCAGCGGTCATCCCCGCGATGCCTCCCCCGACAACGAGCGCCGAATGCGTGACCGGCAGCGGGATCGAGCGCAGAGGCTCGGTGAGGCGCGACTTGGCCACGGCCATGCGCACGAGGTCCATGGCCTTCTCGGTCGCCTCCTTCCTCTGCTCCATGTGCACCCAGGAACACTGGTCGCGGATGTTCGCCATCTCGAAGAGATGGACGTTCAGCCCCGCCTCCCGGATGGTCTGCTGGAACAGCGGCTCGTGCGTGCGCGGAGAGCAGGAGGAGACGACCACGCGGTTCAGCCTGTGCTCCTCGATCTTCGCCTTGATGATGACCTGAGCGTCGGAGGAGCAGGTGTACAGGTTATCCATTGCGAAAATGACATCGGGGAGTCCCTTCGCGTATTCCCGCACGGCCGGCACGTCCACGTATGCGCCGATGTTCTTTCCGCAGTGGCAGACGAACACGCCGATCCGAGGCACCTGACCCGAGATGTCCTGCTCGGGGGGCAGCTCGGTTTTCGTCACGAGCGTCCCCCGGCTCTCGGCGAGGAGCACCATGGCGTCGGCCGCGGCGCTGGAAGCCTCGACGACGGTCTCGGGGATGTCCTTCGGCTCGGCGAAGGGTCCGCACAGGTACACGCCGGGCCTGCTGGAGGCGACTGGGTCGAGAGAGCTGGCTGCCGCGAAGCCGTTGCCGTCGAGTACAATCCCGAAGGTGCGCGCCATCTCGCGCGCCCTGCTCGGAGGATTGAGGCCGCTCGAGAGAACGACGAGGTCGAACTCCTCCGCCCTGTATCCCCCCTCCTCGCTCACGTAGCCCACCCTCAGGCTGGAGGAGGTGCCCATCTCGTCGATGCGCGAAGGACGGCTGCGGATGAATCGGATGCCCTGGGCCTTCGCCCTCTCGTAGTACGAATCGAAGCCCTTGCCGTGCGCGCGGATGTCCATGTAGAAAAGGGTGCACTCCACCTCGCGCTCGTGCTCCTTCGCGATCATCGCCTCCTTGAGCGCGTACATGCAGCACACCGACGAGCACCACTCGTGCGCCTCGTCGCGCGAGCCCACGCACTGGACGAAGGCGATCCGGTGGGGCACCTTCCCGTCCGAGGGCCGCACCACATTGCCCATGCAGGGCCCGCTCGCAGAGAGCAGCCGCTCGAACTGGAGGCTGGACAGGACGTTCGGGGCGAGGCCGTGGGAGAGCTCGGGCCGCTCGATCGGGTCGAACATGCAAAACCCCGGCGCGAGGATCACCGCGCCTGCGCGCACCTCCTCGGTCGTATCCTCCTGCGTGTAGTCGATCGCCTTTGCCGGGCAGACCTCCTGACAGGTTCCGCAGGCCCCGTTGGTGAAGTGCACGCAGTTCTCCCTGTCGATGACCGGCATGTTCGGCAGAGCCTGCGGGAAGGGGATGTAGACCGTCGAGCGCGGGCGCATGCCCATGTCGAACTCGGACGGGAGCGGGAGGAGCTTGTCAGGGAAAACCCGGTCGAGGCGCTTGGACTGCGTGGGGCAGACGAAGGTGCAGGCGCCGCAGGTGATGCAAGCCTCGCTCTTCCGCTCGTAGGGGGTATCGACGCGCATGTCCGCGCCGCGGCCGACGAAGTCCGCCGCCCCGACGCCCATGCGTTCGCGGCACACCCGCACGCACAGGCCGCACAGGATGCAGTCGTCCTTCTCCTTCGGGAAGCGCGTCTCCCGGATCCCGTAGACTTTCGCCAGGCGCTGGAGGGCGTCCACCTCGGGGCAGCGGGCCAGGAGCAGCTCGATGGTCATCTTCCTGCTCTTTCGCACGCGCTCGGAACCCGTCGCGACCTCCAAGCCGTCGGCAGCCTCGTAGTTGCACGAGGTCACGAGGCGTTTCCTGCCGCGGACGGTGATCTCCACCATGCACAGCCTGCATGCTCCGTAGGCTTCGACAGTGGGGTGCTGGCAGAGGGTGGGGATGCCGATGCCGGCGGCCTTCGCCGCCTCCAGTATCGTCGCGCCCGGTTCGGCGGTGACGGCCTTGCCGTCGATGATCATGTGAACCGGCCCGCTCATCCCGACGCCTCCGAGGCGCCCGCGAGCGAGGGCACCTCGCTCGTGCGCACCCTGCTGATCGCCGAGAACCTGCACGTGTCGTAGCAGGACCCGCACATGATGCAGGCGTCCTGGCGGATCACGTGAGGCTTCTTCCTCTCCCCGTCGATCGCGTTCACCGGGCACTGCTTCGCGCAGGCCATGCACCCCGTGCACGCCTCAGGGGTGATGAGGTAGCGGAACAGTTTCTTGCACACTCCCGCCGGGCAGTAGCGCTCGCGGATGTGGACCTCGTACTCCGCGCGGAAGTAGCGGATCGTGCTCAGCACGGGGTTGGCGGCGGACTGGCCGAGGGCGCACAGCGCCGTGTCCACCTGGTAGGTGCCGATCTCCTGAAGGGTGTCGATGTCTTCTTCCTTCCCCTCCCCCCGGCAGATCCGCTCGAGGATGGCCAGCATCTGCTTGATGCCCTCCCGGCAGGGGACGCACTTGCCGCAGGACTCGCTCTTCAGGAAATTGAGGAAGTAGCGGGCGACGTCCACCATGCAGGTGTCCTCGTCCATGACGATCATGCCGCCCGAGCCCATCATCGAGCCGGCCTTGGTGAGGGCGTCGTAGTCCACCTTCAGGTCGAGCAGGCTCTCGGGGATGCAGCCCCCAGAGGGGCCGCCGGTCTGCACGGCCTTGAACGCCTTGCCCTTCGGGATCCCCCCCCCGATCGTGAAGATGATGTCGCGCAGGCTGATGCCCATGGGCACCTCGACCAGCCCCGTGTTGTTGATCTTCCCGACCAGCGAAAAGATCTTCGTGCCCTTGCTGCCCTCGGTGCCGATGCCGGCGAACCAGTCCGCTCCCCTGTTGACGATCAGAGGGATGTTCGCCCAGGTCTCGACGTTGTTCAGGTTGCTCGGCTTGTCGTGCAGGCCTTTCTCGGAGGTGTGCACGTACTTCGCCCGCGGCCTGCCGACCTTGCCCTCGAGCGATGCCATGAGCGCCGTGGACTCGCCGCACACGAACGCGCCCGCCCCCCGAACGACCTTGATGGAGAAGTCGTGGCCGCTGCCGAGGATGTTGCGGCCGAGAAAACCGTACTCCTCCGCCTTGCGGATCGCCGCCGTCAAGTGCTCCACTGCAAGGGGATACTCGGTGCGGATGTACACGTACCCGTCGTGGGAGCCGATCGCGTACGACCCGATGATCATGCCTTCCAGCACCGAGTGCGGGTTCGCCTCCAGCACGGCCCGGTCCATGTACGCTCCCGGATCCCCCTCGTCCGCATTGCAGATCAGGTAGCGCACGCCGTCCTCGGACTCCGCCGCGCGCACGGTCTCCCACTTTCGACCGGTTGCGAAGCCCGCGCCCCCGCGGCCGCGCAGGCCCGATCGCTTCACCTCCTCAATCACCGCTTCGGGTGTCAGGGAGGATAACGCCTTCGCGAGAGCGGAGTAGCCGCCGTCGGCGATGTATGATTCGATGTCGGTGGGGATGATCCGCTCGTTGGGCCCGAGCACGAGGCGCATCTGCTTCTGGTAGAAGGGCACCTTCTCGACCTCGGCGATGAGCTCGCGGCTGAGCGGCTCGCGGTACAGCAGGCGCTCGATCACCTCGCCGCCCATGATGGACTTCTCGATGATCTCGGGCACGTCCTCGGGCCGCACCTTCTGGTAGAGGATCCTCTGCGGGAGGATGACGACCATGGGCTCGATCTCGCAGAACCCCAGGCATCCCGCGAGGCGCAGGCCCACGGCTTCCGTCAGGTCGTGAGAGGCGATCTGGGCCGTGAAGGCGTCGGCCACCCCGAGTGACCCGCGCAGGATGCAGCAGGTGGAGTCGGCGGAGAGAATGATCTCCCGGTTCTTCGGCCGGCACGCGGCGGCCGCTGCTCCCCGCAGCGTCTCGAGCTGCGCGTACGATTGCAGCCTCACGACGCGGCCTTCTTCGCGTAGGCGTCCAGGAGGTGGGGGACCTTTGCCGCCGTCAAACTGCCATGGAAATCCCCGTCGATCGCCACGATGGGCCCGAGCGCGCAGGCGCCGAGGCAGTTGACCGTCTCGAGAGTGAAGAGGGCGTCCTTCGTCGTCCGCCCCGCGGGGATGTCGAGCCTTCGCTCCAGCTCCTCGAGGATCCTCTGCGCTCCCCGCACGTGGCAGGCCGTGCCCACGCAGACCTGGATGATGTGCGCGCCGCGCGGCTCCAGGCTGAAGGCCTTGTAGAAGCTCGCTGCGCCGTACACCTCGGCGTAGGGCACGCCGAGTCGCGTTGCGATCCTGTGCAGGACAGGCTCGGGCAGGTAGTTGAAGGCCTTGTTCGCGTCCTGCAGCACCGTGATCATGCTCTCGCGCGCGGCGCCGTAGGAGTCGACGATCGCGTCGATCCTGGCCGTCTGCTCGTTCAGAGCGTCATCGAGCGGCTCGGGCACGCGCACCGTGTTCCGTACGGGGCAGGCGGCCTGGCAGGCGCCGCAGCCGGTGCACTTTGAAGAGTCCACCGAGCGCGCCTTGCTCCTGAGCACCGCGCGGAAGCTGCCCGCCTCGCCCTCGAGGGACTCCACCTCGGCGTAGGTCAGCATGCGGATGTTGGGGTGACGCGCGCACTCCACGAGCTTCGGCGAGACGATGCACATCGAGCAGTCGTTGGTCGGGAAGGTCTTGTCCAGCTGCGTCATGGTGCCGCCGATCGACGGTGACTGCTCGACGAGGTAGACCTTGTAGCCAGAGTTGGCCAGGTCGAGGGACGCCTGGATGCCCGCGATGCCGGCGCCGACCACGAGCACCGCGCCGGTCTTCTTGCTTCCGTTGCCGTTTCCGCCCATCGCCTCCGCCATTTGCGGTTCAGTCCTTCCTTGCCGCTTCGGCGAGCGCCTTCTCCGCGCTCGCCCGGGCGCCGTTCTCCGTCGCTGCGCCGAGGTCCAGCAGCAGGTTGATGCAGTCCCTGCGCAGCTCGTGGGCCGCCGTGCTGATCCTGTCGATCCTCTCCTGCATGTCGGCGGGGGCGAAGCCCTCCTCGACCGCCATGTCGCGCAGGGCCATCATGATGTTGGAGAAGTCCACGTCCTGCGGGCAGTTGGCCGAGCAGACGTAGCAGCGCGCGCACAGCCAGATCACCTTCGAGGAGAGAACCTCCTTCCTCATGCCGAGGAGGATCATGCGGATGAGCTTGCGCGGATTGTACTCCGTCTCGACCTGGAACACGGGGCACCCGGCCGTGCAGGACCCGCAGGCGTAGCACTTCCTGATGTTCCGGCCGCCCGGCTTCTTCGCCACCTCGTACTTGAAGCCAGGGTCGAGCTTTTCGATCGCTATCCTCTTGATGTTCGCGCTCATGATCGAACCCCCGGCTCACCGTCAGGCTCGGGCCGGGGCCACAGCCCCGCCCCCTTCACGATCTCGGCCACCTTCTCTTCCCATTCGATGGCCATGATGTGGATCCCCGCGACGCCCTCGATCTCGCGAAGGGCCTGGATCTGCTCGATGCAGATCTTTATCCCTTCGGCCGGCTTGTCCGCCGCCCTGTCCATGCGCTCGATGTAGGAGTCGGGCACCGACAGTCCCGCCACGCTGTCGCGCATGTATTTCGCCATGCCCGCGGACTTCAGCGGCGTGACCCCCGCGAGGATCTTCACCTTCTCGTGCAGCCCGCGGGCGCGCACCTGGCGCATGAACTCGGCGAAGCGCTCCATGTCGTAGATGCACTGAGTCTGGATGAAGTCCGCTCCGGCCTCGACTTTTTTCGCCAGGCGGATCGCTCGGAACTCCAGCGGGTCGCCGAAGGGATTCTCGGCGCCGCCGATCAGGATCCGCGGCTCGACCACGGGCGCCTTCTTCGAGTTCCTGATCTCATCGCCGCAGGCGAACTTCTTCTGGTCGCGCATGCAGGCGAGCATTGCGATGAGCTGGATGGAGTCCATGTCGAAGACGTTCTTCGAGGTGGGGTGATTGCCGAACTTCTGGTGGTCGCCGGTCAGGCAGAGGATGTTGCAGATGCCAAGCGCGTATGCGCCCAGCACGTCGCTCTGGATCGCGATCCTGTTCCTGTCCCGGCAGGTGATCTGGATGATGGGCTCGATGCCCTCTTTCATCGCGAGGAGTCCGGCCGCGATGGACGACATGCGGACGATCGCGGTCTGGTTGTCCGTGATGTTCGCCGCGTCGACGTTCCCCCGCAGATGCCCGGCCTTTGCCGCGATCACGGCGGCATCCGCGCTCTTGGGTGGGCCCAGCTCGGCTGTCACCGCGAAATGCCCGCGCGCGAGGATCTTCTCGAGACGGCTCCCCGCCTTCAGGCCGTCCATGGTCAGGGTGCTCATAGGAGCGCCTCTTCCTTCACGATCTTCCCCGGCCCGCCGTGGCGGCCGGTGCTCCAGTCCTTGATCGGCTTCACCGCCTCCAGGCGATCGAGCTGGCCCAGCGCCTTCATCCTGTCGTAGATGAGCTGCCAGCCGCAGTCGATGTTCTGCGGGTCCACCTCGCACTTGCCCTTCTGCGAGCCGCCGCAGGGGCCGTTGAGCAGGCTCTTCGAGCACCGGGTGACAGGGCAGACCCCGCCGTACTCGCCGATCACGCAGGTGCCGCAGCCCGAGCATCGCTCGGCCCAGACGCCCTGTTCGACCGCCGCGCCGTAGAACTTCGTGTCCAGCCCCGGCAGCACGGCCTTGTCGGGGAAGACCTCGCCGAGGAACTGCACGCCGACCCCGCATGCGAGCGAGAGAACCACGTCGGCCTGGACGACCGCATCGCGCACGGAGTCGAAGAACTCCCTGTCGCACTGGCGCTCGATCGTCGCCTCGGCAATCTGCATTTCCCGCCCGTCCTTCTGGTTGGCGAGGCGCAGCGTGGAGGCGAGGATCGCCACCTCCTTCTCGCCGCCGGCCATGCAGACGGTGACGCATGTGCCGCAGCCGAGGATGAGCACCTTCCCGCTGCCTTCGAGCATGCCCGCGATCTCGGCGAACGGCTTACGAACGGCTGTGATCATCGATGTACCCCTTGAAGCTCACGACCGCGTCGATGAGCTTTCGGCTGTCCAGCGAGGAGAGGAAATCCAGACGCACGAGCCCCTCGTCCAGCCCCGCCTCGCGCAGGGCGGCCTTCGCGGCGCCGACGCGCTTCTCGGCCCTGTAGTTGCCGCGGATGAAGGTGCAGTTGTCCTTCGGGCAGCCGAGGACGAGAACGCCCGCGCTCCCGTTTTCGAGCAGCTTCAGAATGAGCCCCACCTCGACCTTTCCCGAGCAGGGGAGCTTCACCGCGTCGAGGTCCTGCAGCAGGCGCGAGGCTTCCACGCCCTCTGCGGCGGCATCCACATACGCCTTCCAGCCTGAGTTCTCGCAGAGCAGGGCGGTGATTCGCGCGGTTTTTCTTGCCATGCTATTCTCCCGCCCTCGCGAGCACGATCCTGTCGGCGTACGCGGGAAGCTCGATCGCCTTCGCGGGGCACTCCCCCACGCAGATCCCGCACCTGCGGCAGGCCTCGGGAGAGCAGTCCGCGCGCTTCTCTTCGGCGAAGATCCGCATGGCCTTGAACGGGCAGGAGCGGATGCAGGTCAGGCACAGAACGCACTTGTCGCCGTCCACCACGGGGTGCGACAGCTCGACCTCCAGCTCCTTCTGAGAGAGGAGCTGGTGAACGGCGAGCGCCGCT
>Ga0315285_10002705_pt1 | contig 18517 bp, 19 predicted proteins | sample YL17G09_36_MG_FD_203698 | JGI IMG/M metagenome (GOLD analysis project Ga0315285, IMG submission 203698) | Sediment microbial communities from Yellowstone Lake, YNP, Wyoming, USA - YL17G09_36 | ecosystem: Environmental > Aquatic > Freshwater > Lake > Sediment | place: USA: Wyoming | collected... | reverse complement strand
CGATTGTGCCCGCTGTCACTCAGGGATGTCCAGAAACCTCATGGACTATGACAGTCTCAAAGCCTATGCCGATAGCGGTATGCTCTGGGCAATGGTCTCACCGGGCGGTCCCATGAATCAATTTGCCGGAAACGATGCCGATACCATCATCGCCTGGATCAATAGCGGCACGCCGGAGAAACCACAGGCTGCAGTAGCCAATTTTGCACCGCCCACGCCGCCGGCAGGATGCATACCAGGTTTTGGACCGAAACCTTTTCCGCTCAACGTTCCCTTGGACCAGATCACCTATAGTAACACCATTAAGTACATACTGGCAAAGGACTGTTTGGAGTGCCACTCCATCCCCTTCCGCAATTTGACTACCTACCAAAATGTCAAGTACTATGCCGACAATGGGCTTCTGAAAAGTCTTGTGCAGTATGGGGGAGGGATGCATCGCTTTGCTGGCCCGGACAGTCACGCAATCATTGCCTGGATCAACCATGGTGCCCCACAGTGAGATGGGCTAAAACCAATACGGTTTTACACCAAAGGACGCAACTATTAGTAATTATTCAAAAGATGATGAAGTCGTAAAAAGTCAAAGAAATTGTCATTGCGAACGAAGTGAAGCAATCTCTGCCTTTGTAAGTAGTTGAAAAACCAAGATTGCCACGTCGCTTTGCTCCTCGCAATGACACCTGTCAGGACTTTTTACGGCGTTATCAAAGATGAGTAACCAATAAAACACTTCCTTTAACCTTCTAAAAAGAGGGGAGTACGATGAATGAAATAAGACCAAAACATGTGGCGGGAGGCCTTGTTATCTTCGGATTAGGTTTATTCCTCACCCTTCTCAACTCCCTCTATGTGGTTGAGTTTACCAAAGGATTAGCTCAGCCAATCTTCCTTTTAATAGGCCTCACCTCTCTGGCAGCGGCACTCTTTAACATGCCAAAAGCCTTAAGAAAGATAAACCTGGGGGTAGGTGTGGTATTTACTGCCATTGGCTGCTATGGTGTCTACGACGAGTACTATGCAACCATGGATTTCCTGAGGGGAATTTTACCGCTTCTTTTGATTGGGGGAGGGGTAGTGGTACTACTGCACGGCCTTACCCAAGTACGATAAAGGGTTCCGATCCACAACCCCCTCCACTGAGTGGGGTGGAATGTTTCAGACTGGGAGCACTTCTCACTAACTCATTCTGAGATAAAAGAGAAACCATGAAAAGAAAACACCGGATCGCAAACCTTATTATAAATGCATACAAAAAACGATACAAGCTGGCTCCACAAGAAATCGTGGTAAGAGACTATACCTACCCCTCACCTGCCCCACTGGAGAGACACTTGGGGTACAACCGGTTTCTTGCCTTAAATTCACGAAATATGATTTTGCTGAGCTTGATTTTCTCTGCCACAGTCGTTGCCATCATGGCCATTTATTACTATAACACATTAGTTGACACCCAACAAAATATGTTAGCCTCCAGGGGAAATGTTCAAGCCCTACTACAAAGGAGAAACGACATATCCCAAAATTTGTCTAAAGCGGTCCTAGACTACTCCAAGCACGAACGAGGCGTCTTTACCTCAGTGGTCTCCCTGCGGTCCTTTATGTCCAAAGACCAGGTAGAAAAAGATGCGTATCTTCAAGGATTGAGCGACGTATTGGCGCAATCAAAGGCATCGGTCCCTTTTGAAGGACAGGCGTTGCCAGACACCACAGACAAAAGCCTTTTGTCTTCATTGTCAAAGCTGATGGCACTCGCAGAACAATACCCTGACCTTAAGTTGTCTTCGAATTTTGACAAGCTGATGGCAGCGCTCATCGAGGTGGAGAAAGACCTGGCAACAGAGAGAATAAAACTGAATGATATGACCAATGCTTTTACCACTAGCGCAGCAATGTTTCCCTGTAAGATCTTTGCCTACATCTATGGGTTCACCCCCCTGCCCCCCTATTTTGATGCAACGCAGGAGGCAAAGAATTTCAGGTTAATAGAGTATTAGTAATGGAAAGAGGCAGGTTACTGTGAGTGAACAGGGTCTTGTTGATCAAATTCCTCTCTTTGGCGAATCATCGTGGAAGAGTAAGTGTATCTTTTTAGGAGCCCTCTTTTTTCTGGGGGTACTCATTGCAGTCTATTCTGATTACAACTTGCAGACCGGAAGTGGTAATCTCACCATGGCCCTCTTTGTTACCGCCAATATTTACTACCCTGCCAAAAGGATTCGAATCCACTACAACGTAAGAAACGTACAGCTCTTTTTTAACAAAATACTCGTCTACCATATTTGGCTCAATACTGCTTCGTTTATCGTTGCCTGCTTCCACTGTTACATCACCTTGTGGTCAAACAACTGGTTGATGTTAGGCCTGTTCCTCATGGGCTGGCTCACCATAGGTGGATTCCTGATGTGGATAAAATATCAGCCTTCGAGATTGAAAAAGGGCGTGTACCTTCTGCACACACAGCAGGTGGTGTTCCTTCTCTTGGTCTTTACGATGCTGAAGGGGCACTACATCTTCTAGGAAACGGCAGTATGTTTCTAAAGATTATTGGCATCCTTATTATTATATCCGCGCTCATAACGAGTGGGTTGCTTTTTATAAAGATAGTAAAACTTGAAAAAGAGATCCTCGCAGAAAAGAATGAACGAACGGACGAAGCAGATGATTCCTTGCCCTGACCGACACGACAGATCGTAGAGAATAAGGGAGATGGTATGATTGAGAAGCTTAAAAAGTTTGAGCTAGGGGAAGATGAAGTATAGGGCATGTGCAAAATGTGCAAAATCGGTTGGCACCGTCAATATTATCGGCAACGTCCTGATGATCTTTATCAAGGCATACATGGGGGTTGTTGCTGGGAGTAAAGGACTGATTGCAGATGCCATCCACTCTTGTGCCGACCTGCTGGCCACCATCGTCTTGATTATCGGACTCACCATATCCGGCCGGGAAAGAGATGAAAGATTTCCCTACGGCTATGGGAAGGTAGAGTATATTGTCGCCGTGGTGATCTATCTATTCTTGCTGGTGATCGCCGGCTACATCCTCTATGACGGGACCATGACCATCATCCAGGGCACAACGATCGTTCCCTGTATGGTTGCGATGTGGGGTGCCGTTTTATCCATAGCCTACAATGAACTGATGTTTCGACAGGGCGTCTGCGCCGGAACCCAGATCAACAGCGCTTCTATGATAGCCAAAGCGTGGGAGAGCCGTTCGGACGTCTACTCCTCGGTGGCAGTGTTAATTGGTATCATAGGGGCAAAGATGGGTTTTTGCTTCATGGACCCCCTGGCTGCAATTTTCGTAGGTGTGATCATTCTTAAGGTTTGTATAGAGATGATCAAAGATGCGGTATTAAACCTTATGGATAAAACTCCTGAAGAAATAGACATCGCAGACCTCCAAAAGCGGCTGTGGGGAAAAGTGAAAGATCTCGTCCTCGATATCAGTACGATCCAGGTGAGGGAGTTGGGTGGCACCTACGAGTTCAACATCGAGGTGAGCGTTCCTGACCATACAACCGTGTCCGATGGTGAAACGATCAAGGAGAAGATCCGTGAGCTCATCATCGGAATGATAGAGAGAAAATCAATCGTGGAAGTTCGACTGCGACCACTTGAAGCGTGAACCCTATACTCTGAACGTGGTTACCTATGAAAACTGTTGAATACGAATTCTGTATGTCACAATTTAAACCGGCCATTGCGATTATGGCCATCTTGACCGCCGTGGTCATCGCTTGGGCTGCGTGGAGCTGTAAGGCTGATAGAAAGGTACCAAGTGGTATGTGCTTCACCCTGGCGGCGGCTACCACAGCGCCTGCGAAAGCGATCAATGTCAAGGATAAGATGCTCCATCCCTACTGGGGCAACTGCAACAAGTGCCATATTACCGTAAATCCGCCGGCAAAGCCCATCTCAAAGGTATTTGCCGGAGCACCCGTTTCCATAAATGCTCCCATGCCCCACGAATACTGGGGCAACTGCAACCTGTGTCACCAGGTCATCGACGGGTTTAAGCCGCCAAAAACAAAGAGTAACACCAAGGTGGCTGCATTCTCCCAAGTAAACTCCCGTACACTGGGGCTCACACTCCAGAGCGTAACCGCAGCTCTGATGCGGAAATTCGGCTTGGCCAATGAAGATGGTGTGCTGGTGCTGGAGGTTGCCCCTGGCTCTGTTGCAGAGAGCGCTGGTCTGAGGGTGGGCGATGAGATAATTCGAGTAGACAAGACACGACTCGATACTGTCACCGATTTTGAGGTTGCTCTGGCGAGCGCCCCCCTAGGGGAGGCGCTTAAATTCAATCTCTACCGCGGCAAAAAAGGTATGAATCTTTTTGTGAACATCCCGGCCGAGCCTGCAATGAATGTCAAAGCTGTGGCCGGCACACCCATGACCCAGAATCAGAGAGAGACCCTTGCGGAACAGTTTAACCAGCCTGCAACACCGATAGCCCTCCCACAGGCCCTTAACTATCAGGGGTTCACGGGGACGGCAGTTGTGCCTAATGATGGAAAAGTTGCGGTGGCATCCTTGGGACCACATATTTACAGTCAGGTTGCCTCTCAGTTCAGCACCAGCCCCTACTTTATCATCTTTGATCCTATGAATAACATCTACAAGTCTCTGGTAAATCCTCACTTTAATGACACCACCGGGCAGGGAATCCAGACTGGACAGTATATGGTTGACCTAGGGGTCAAAAACGTCATCGCGGGTAACTATTCAGCAGACAGTTACAGCACGCTGAGGTCTTTGCGTGTAAATGTGTATTCCGGCATCACCGGTTCAGTAAACAATGTCTTGCTCATGTATAGAAACGGGCAGGTCCAGCCCACTACTATCACCAATGCCTACTCGGGGATCGCCTGTCAGCCTTTGCAATATGCACCAACGGCAACTCCCCCGCAGGATCGAGGGGCTTTCTTTTAAGGAATTATTTTCATTGCTCACGCATCTAAATTACTTGAGATAAGAGGGCTTATAAAATGAGGGACAGTTTAGCGGATTTTCAAATATGGCTTGCCCCCATTCTAGTGCTGGCGTTCATAATATTGCTGGCAATGATGTATGGATGGGTAGGAACCACAAAGAGCATGAGCGCTGGGGTAGTTGAACCGCCTGAGACAAGGTTCGCGGCGACAAATGTACCCTATGCCCAACAGGGAGGGCAGCCATTCTATGGAGAGCAGTTCCCTGCGGGTATCGGTAACGAGAATATCAGATTGTTGGAAAGCGTTCCCATTCCCACGGGAATTGGCAACACCCAAATGAATCTAATGGATATCAATGGCATGACTGTACCGAGTGGTCAGGTTCAACGGATCAATCAGAACCAGTTGACCACTGCCTATCTTGGGGTATACCTCGCCGAAGTTGAACCCGGTAAAGCCCAGGCACTAGGTCTTACCCAGAACGTAGGCATTTACGTAAGGGAGGTCGTTCCCTCTTCACCCGCCGATAAAGCTGGGTTTATGCCCAACGACCTCATAGTGAAGTGCGATCGGAGGAAGGTGAGTTCTCTTGAGCAGATTAACAGCATTCTCACCACAAAAAAACCGGGAGAGGTGGTAAAGTTTCTCATCATTGACCAAAACGGCAAGCAAAAATCGTTGTACGCCAAGCTGGCTGAGAATTCCAGTGGACTCAGAGCGGCAGCGGCTCAGAGTTCGGTCTGGATGGGAACTGATCTGCAGAATATAGATGCAGTGATGAGGGATCAAATGAAGCTGCCCGATAAAAGGGGTGTTATCGTAAGCCAGGTGTACCAAAATTCCCCGGCCTCGGCCGCAGGATTCAGGGTCGGTGACGTGATTAAAAGTTTAGGCGAAACCAGAGTGAGAGACGTTAAACAGTTTCAATCGATGATTCTGAAAAAGCGTGCTGGAGAAGCGGTAAGCATGGTTATCTTCAGGAACGGGCAGAGCGGCATCCTTAATCTGACTTTGGGACAGCCTCCCCCCGTCTCTTCCAAGGCGATCCCTCCTATCCCTCCTGCTGAGGCGGAGATCGAGGGGGAGTGGATCGGGATGGATGTGTCTGAACTGAGTCCAAATGATGCGGCTGATCTCGGACTACCTGCGGGCACCCTCGGCATGATGGTCAACGATGTAGAAAGCCCGCCTGCCACCATGGTCGGTTTTCAAACCGGTGACATTATTACTGCCATCAATGGAACGCCCACCCCTGACATGAAACAATTTGTAAAGGCATCCAGTATGCAGACAGGTGCCGTGGTGGATGTAATACGCGGGAATACACATTACTTCATCACCGTTCCACCGCCTGGTTATACCCAGCAGGGCACCAAGATCGCTACAGGTCAGGGCAACAATTTCAGGCAGGTGGCCATGACCGCACCACAGCCGGGTACGGTGGCCATCTTTGCTTCAAACCCTAATCTGAACGGATATGTATCGGGAGAGGGAACAACTATGCCCTACCTAATCCTGCTCAATTTACAGCAGAATGCCTTTTCTATACTGGATCGTCCCAGCGTGAGCCAATTACCGGTGATTTTTGGTGCAAACCAGGTACGCTCACTTATTTGCAGCTATGCCTCTCCCACTACCATTAACCTACTCTCCTCCATGGGGATAGTTGTGTACAGCGGTGTTGTTGGCCCTGCCAGCGATGCGTTAAGGTTGTACCAGTCGGGAAGCTTTACCCCCATGCAGGGACAGATCGGCGCCGGAAACACTTCGGCACCGCAGTGCTTTACCCCCATGCAGGGACAGATTGGCGCCGGAAACACTTGGAACCCGACAGCAGCCGTATTTAATCGTGGTGCTGGCTGACCTACCGGATAGGGGCCAGGGTGGTCTCACGAATACTACTTAAATAAAAGGGTAAGCCAGTATTATGGTAACAGAGATTTAGTAGCGGGGAGATCGTAATCAGACAGTATGTGCATGGTATGGGTAAAAAGTGGACTTGGAAACGAGAGGCAAGAAAAATTTTTTACCTTTGCTCTCTCAGCCTGTGTCACTTGTGTGCTGCTGAAGGGGTAGCGGGTCCTGTTCCAAACCACACCCTGCAGCAGCTGCAAGAAAATATCAATCAGGCGGTAGCGGTTGCCAGACCTTCGGTGGTCAATGTAACGGCGCAAAAGCACTCAGGTACCCAACTGAAACAGGATGCGCTGTGGTATGAGAGTATCGGTTCCGGATTTGTGATTGATCAGCGGGGGTATATCTTGACCAACTATCATGTGGTGAATGATGCCAGGCGTATTGACGTCTCGCTCTGGCACGATCAGACCAACAGGTTTCCCGCTCAAATAGTCCATGCAGACCGAGAGCTTGACCTCGTGGTGTTGAAAATAGACACTGGTACGCCACTCACACCGGTAGCCTTTGGCAACTCAGACCGGGTTAAGGTGGGTGACTGGGTACTAAGCGTGGGTAACCCTTTTGGATTCAACCACAGCGTTACCCTGGGAACGGTGAGCGCACAACATAGGGATCTCGTGATAGGAGGAAAATCTTACAAAGACATGATTCAGACGGATGCGGTGATTAACGAAGGGAACAGCGGCGGGCCGATCGTTGATATGTACGGTCATGTGGTAGGTGTGGGTACGGCCATATACGCGCCCGACGGGACTTACACCGGTCTGGGATTTGCCATACCTATCAACCGGGCTAAGCACTTCTTTACCTGGGTGACCGGCGCGGTGACCGCAGCCTTACAGACTCCGGCTACTGCACCGTCCGAGAAGAGCCGTATCAACATGAATGAAACACCTCCCCATGACCTCACCCACCAAGAATTCAATGACTGCACCACCTGTCATATCATTACCAAAAAGAGCGTGGTGAGTGCTACTGTCCAAATGACCCACCCCATGGTGGGCGCCTGCGACAAATGTCATATTATGGAAAAGGGCACCGCAACTGGTATCCCAGTGACGGTGGCTGCAGTCCGGCCACTCAATGAAATCGGTACTCAGGTTGTTGACTTTTGGGGGTATTCTAAAGATTCCCTATTCAAATGTGTCCTGCTGATACTGGTGGCCTCCATTCTGTTTTCTATGATTGGGGTGGGGGGTGGATTCTTCTACGTACCCATTCTTCTCTACTGCGGAATTAATTTTTATACCGCTTCCACCACCAGTCTGCTCATGATCGCTACGAATTTATCCTCTGCCGTAGTCGTCTTTGCCAGGGCAGGGTATGTGGACTGGAAGCTGGTCATTGTGTTAGAAATTCCCACCGTGATAGGCGCTTTTATCGGGGGGGTCATATCAAATTATTTTGATACTTCGCAGCTGTATTGGTTATTTTCCCTTATGCTCTTTGCTGCGAGCTACTACATGCTTCAAGATACCACCCAATTGACCTTCAAGAAACATTTTTTTAAAACTGATCTCTTCACCTGGTACCATGAATTCAAAGGTGAAATGTACGAAATAAACCTACTGCTGGCTCTTCCCATAACACTATGCGCAGGATTTATCGGAGGATTATTAGGCGTGGCGGGGGGATGGATAAAAGTTCCCTTGATGGTGGTATTGCTCTCCATACCTGTGAGAATAGCGGTTGCATGTTCCTCGGTAATGGTGCCCATAACCGGATTATCAGGATTTTTAGGACATCAAGTTGTAGGCCATTTTGAACCCTCAGTGGCTATTCCCCTTGCGATCATTTCGTTGATCGGCGCTGAGATTGGTGCACGATTTTCCCTGCAAACTGCCACTGGCTTGCTCCGTATGGTATTTGCCTTTATTATGAGTGTAATAGCATTGTTGATGCTCCTGAAGCTGTTGTAAAACGAGGTATTGAGGGGTTTCCCTCGTATCTCTAGTAAGAGTTCAAATGAAGAAAAACAAGAATCTTAAACTGAATGGTTCGATGTGGTGTGGAGTCTTTGTGATCATCGTGGCTGCCGCTGCACTCGTCACCAATATAGGTGGTATTCGCGGTGCCCGGTTCCGTTCCGCTGTTGCCAATAGCGTGACAAATTCTCCTGGTGCACAGGCCATGATTACACCCCCCACTGCTACCACTGAAACTACCGGTTTGCCTACTACTGCCTTAGCACTGCAGGAGGGGATAAGCCATGCCGTTTCCATGGTGAGATCAGCGGTAGTCTCCATATCGGGCGCGACACCCCCCGGGCAGGTAACCGCACCGTACGGGCTGAGCTACATCCGCCCCTACACCAGCAATGTGGGACCGATAGGATCGGGGATCATCGTGGATTCTAGGGGCTACATTTTGACCACCTTCCAGACTGTGGGAAAAGCACGAGAAGTAGAGGTTACGCTCTTTTCGGCAGGACGTCAGAAGTACCAGGCAGAGGTGATTGCCACAGATCCCGGAACAGATCTGGTGCTGTTAAAAGTCCGCTCATTTGATTCGTTTCCGGCCGCAATAATGGGAAACTCGGACTCCCTGGAGGTTGGTGACCTGGTCTTCGCAGTGGGCAGTCCCTTTGGCTTTTCAAAGACGGTGACCATGGGGATCATCAGTACCCATCGACGTCAGCTCACCATTGACGGGGTCAGGTACCCTGATATGATTCAGACCGATGCGGCCATCAATGATGGAGATGCCGGAGGACCGCTGATTAATATCAAAGGTGAAGTGGTTGGTATCAATGTGGCGTACTTCGTCCCGGGTAATCACTTTACGGGTATAGGCTTTGCGCTACCTGTCAATAACGCAATGCCGCTCTTAACTGCTATACAGTAGAGAGTACCGGAGGGAAAAGAGGCGAATTCTCTATGAAACTTCACTACATCCTGATCATCACCCTCATAGTGATGTTGTTGTTTGGAATAGTTCAGGGAGACTTTACTGAGACCTGGCTCAACGGGGCAACGCTTTGACCGTCCTGTATCGGGTTAGGTTAACCCCCACGCACACCTGGTAAGGAGGAAACAATGTCAAATAGTTATTTTCGAGCAAACACTTCTAATTTCATCCTGTTCGCCGGGCTGGTGGCTGGAACCGGTATCATCGTTGTCCTGATCTATGGTGCACTCTACGGCTTTAATAATATGGTGCGAGAGGTAGAAGGGTCATCGAGGTTATTGGTAGCAGCCTATAACGCGCCACCGGGGAGCACGAATGCCGCAGGTGCCTTTGTGCCTGTGCAACCCGGGTATTCCTATGGCCAGGGCGTTGTCTATGGCACGGCTGCTCAAACCGGACAACCCGGGTATTCCTATGGCCAGGGCGTTGTCTATGGCACGGCTGCTCAAACCGGACAACCCGGGTATTCCTATGGCCAGGGCATTGTCTATGGCACGGCTGCTCAAACCGGACAACCCGGGTATTCCTATGGCCAGGGCATTGTCTATGGCACGGCTCCTCAAACCAGACAATACGGGTACGGGTATCCCCAGGCAGCTCCAGCAGGACCGACTGCAGGACAGTATGTGTGCCCCCTGCACGGTGGTGTGGGATTGCCCAATGTTGACCCAAATGGTTTCCCCACCTGTCCGATCTGTGGACAGCGTATGCAGTTCAATTACATGTCTGCCAATACTGCTCTTCAAATGGTGGGTGGAACAACGGCGCCTCAGTGCTTTACCCCCATGCAGGGACAGATCGGCGCCGGAAACACAACGGCGCCTCAGTGCTTTACCCCCATGCAGGGACAGATCGGCGCCGGAAACACTTGGAACCCGACAGCAGCCGCATTTAATCGTGGTGCTGGCTGACCTACCGGATAGGGGCCAGGGTGGTCTCACAACTACTAAATAAAAGGGTAAACCAGTATTATGGCAATAGGATTTAGGAGAGTATCACAGCTCTCAAGTACTATTCTCAGTAACAGTTACCTTGCCTCAACCGTAACCAGGAATATCAATACCAACGGGTTGAAAGGAGTGTGCGTACCCTTTCTGAACTGTTACTCATGTCCTGGGGCGTTATTCTCATGCCCGGTGGGGGCCATTCAGCACTTTATGGCAATTCATGTCTTTCCCTTTTACCTACTGGCTTTTATAGGGCTGGTTGGAATTACCGTGGGACGGATGCCATGTGGCTGGCTTTGCCCCTTTGGATTCCTGCAGGAGGTGATGTATACCATTAACTCTCCAAAGTTCAAGATCCCCTATGCCCTCACCTATATAAAGTACTTGATACTGATAATTCTGGTAGTGATGCTTCCCTATGTTACCGGTGAAACCTGGTTCTCCAAGCTCTGCCCAGTAGGCGCACTGACTGCCGGGTTACCCTGGGTGATCTGGAACCCGACCAATCTTGTGACAGGCAGGCCCCTCTTGCCTGCGGGACCAGGAGCGCTATTTTATCTCTCGCTCATACTACTACTCTTTTTCTTAGCATGGTGTGTGGTCAGCAAGCGGCCTTTTTGCAGGGTTGCCTGCCCTTTGGGAGGGATGCTGTCCCTCTTCAGCAGAATCAGTTTGATTCGTTTGGAGGCACATCGCTGTGACGGGTGCAACACCTGCGAGAGTAACTGCCCCATGGACTTGAATATTTACCTTGATCCCAATGCAAAGGAGTGTATCCGTTGTCTGGACTGTACCCAGTGTGGCTACGTGAAAGTAATTACACCGTTTACCACACCTGAGGGGACCTGGGCAGGAAGGAAGGAATCATAAAATTGAATCTGGAGAAGAACGGGTTCATTTGGTTAGTCATCATAATTGTTTTTCTGGTAGTATTTGGAGCGGTGGGGGCAGTTTTAATTCACGACGAGGAAAAGCCCAAGAGCCCCCAGGCCCTGGTAGCGTCCGCGTTTAATCAAACACCTCTCTTTAATGTATTGAATAACGGGAGGGGAACTCAGCCCATACTCTACCATCCCGCAGCGTTTGAAAACGTGCAGTGGAACCCCCTGTATTTCTGCCCGCGGGATGGGGCAGTGGGCACTCCCCTCTACACCTCAATGGGTGTGCCGTATTGCCCTCTGTGCGGTCAAATAATGGTGATGAACAAATGAAAAATATCGTAACCGTAGTTATCACAGCGTTAGTAGTGCTCTTTACCGTTCAGAATTTTGACCATGTTCCCGTCTACTATTTTGGGAACAAACCGGTTCATATCCGCTTGATATTTATCATCGTACTATCAATGGCCATTGGATACTTTATTCGTTATTTTAACGGCATCAACAAAGAGGAAGCGCTTAAGAAAAAATGTAAGGAATTGATGATCAAACACAACAAGCTGATGAAGAAAATTTCTCAAGACGAACACTCTGATGAAGAAGAGTTCTAGAGACGACTCGTATGGAATCTAAACGATGTGAAGTGTGCGCTAGGCGCGTTGCCTGGATAGCAATGGCGGTCAGTGTAACACTCACCATCTTAAAGTTTGTCATAGGCTATACCAGCGGCAGTAAGGCGCTGATTGCAGATGGGCTCCATTCGGCCTCCAACATTGTTACTGCAATTGCGGTTCTCGCGAGTCAAAGCTTTGCCAAGCAAAAGAAAAGCAGCAGGTTTGTCTATGGCTATGGAAAGGCTGAGTTCCTGGCTGCAGGTTTTGTGACCACTTTTGTTATTTCAGGTGCGGTGATCCTTATCGTTGTTGCTATCGGGCATCTCCTGCATGATCCAAGTACCGCCCCGCATTTGACTGCTCTGCTTGTTGCTGCCATATCTGTCGGCAGCACCGAGATGATATTCCGCCTCATGAGGTGCGTTGGTACGAGGCTGAGAAGTCAGGTCATCATGACTGCTGCGTGGGCCAACCGGGCAGACTGTTTTTCCTCCATCGCCGTGATCGTGGGAGTGATTGGGAGCAGGTTTGACATACCCCACCTGGATCCCATTGCCGCTCTGGCGGTGGTAGCAATCATCATAAAAGTCAACTTGTCCATGCTCATCGAGGCGGTAAAGTCCCTTATGGACGTTTCCGCTAATCACCTCTACAGTGATGAGATAGAATACATCGTCAGCACTATCCAGGGCGTGCAGGGCATTTCAGAATTGAAAACCAGACAGGTGGGGCAGCATTTCTGGGCCGAGATGAATATCCACGTTGAACCACTCTCCAACGTGCGCAAAGCTCACCTGATCAGGCAGGTGGTGAGAGACACGCTCTTGAAAAAAATACGCGATTTGGAGATGGTAACCGTGAACATTAAACCTGTATGTACGCTTGAGCCGAATGGATAGCTCCCCAGGTGATGGCAAGTCCGGTAGTGCTTTCGAAAGTTATTGTGCTTACCGGCTTCACCAGCAGTGCAGGTGTTATTTTTGTTTGCTTTTATGAACAAAACGATGGTAAGATATTTTTTATAACATGTTAACAATTCTAACATGGTAAAAACGGAGGGTATCGTGAGAGAAAAAAAACTAAATTGTGATAAGTGTCCGATCAAAGGGTACAGTCAGGAGATTTGTAAATTGCATATTCAACACGAGACAAAAGAGTCCTCCCACCACCAGGCCTCGCCATCTCAAGCGTGGGGTAAGAAGGCGGCTCTTGTTGCCGGAATTGGATTGGTGGGAGTGGTTGCCGGAGCAACACTACTTCCGGCCCTCGGCATGAAGGTCTTAGTGGGAGACCTTTTGCTCCCTTAAAAACCTTGAATCACCGTGTGAAGACATACCAGATGGTGTCTATTAAATATAGATGATATTTTCAAAAGAACCCAATTATCGTAGTAATCAAGTTTGTTGCTCATAGGATACCGCCTACGGTATAAGTTAGCTTTTTACGAAGTCGTCACTATTAAACGATTGGGGAGGTGAGGGTAATGGAGAATGAAAGACTTTCTTCTTACGAACAGACCAAGAAGACCATCCGCTCTAAAAAGTCAGATGAGTACCTGATAGATGCCGATGATGAATTTGATGGCGAAGTTGATAGTTTGCTCCAGCCGAGACGCAAGCCTGATTTCACAGGTCTCACCATGATCGGTACCGCGGTAATCATTGGCGGAGGAGTAGGGTTGCTCGCTGGGATTGCCAGCATCGTCGTGACGGCAAGTATCGCAGAAGTGGTGATTGGGGGGGTAGTAACCAAGGTTTGCGGAATTGTGGGTGGTGCTGCAGGTCTGGGATGGGGACTGCGCTCTTATAAAAAGAAAAACCAGCAAAAGTCCTAGCCAAAAATTGTGAGAAGAAAATTCTCAGATATGAACATGTAATCTAAAGGAAAACTTATGAATGAGGCTACAGAAACAAAAGGTGCTCCCGTAGAGTGCATCCAATGCGCTACGCCCATGCTCCTTGTCAAAATCAGGAAGCATCCAGGGGGCTGGCCCTTTGTCTTGATCGTCTTGGGTTTGATTTTTACTCTCTTCTTTATTGGGCCGATCATAGGTGTGCCAATGATGTTGCTTGGTATCTATATGGTAACCTACCATGAGATCATCAGCCTCTGTCCGAGTTGTGGAGCGTACTTCAAGGTAATGGGGATAAAAGGGAATAAGTGAGCCCCGGACAAGGGTTTCCCCTAAAGGGTGGTGAGAAAACCTCCCGGGTACTATAGCCCCCTATGAGGTGTGTAAGAATCAAAAGAACCTGCTATGAGGGATGTTATGAGAGATATAAAAATAGTAAAAGATTCACAAAGGAAAGAAAATCAGCTCTGTATCGGCATTGATCTGGGAACATCCTGGACCGCAGTTATGTCTGACCGGGGGGACCGATTCCTCAACAGAACCATTGTAGGCTATCCCAAGGATATTATCGGGCACCAAGTCGTCGGCTCCAATTTTGTGGTGGGCGAGGATGCACTTAAACAGAGAGAATCTCTTTCCCTCTATTTCCCACTGGAAAGCGGTGTGGTAAAGGATACCACCGAGAAGGACATTGCCGCCGCCACAGAACTGCTCACCTATGTGGTGAGTCTTACCCAGCCGCGTCCTGAGGATGAGGTGTGTGGTATCATTGGGGTACCCGCCCGGGCATCGATCATAAGTAAAGAGCTCCTGTTGCGTATCGCAAAGGATGCGTTGCACGTTGCAGCGGTGGTCTCTGAGCCCTTTTTGGTTGCTTACGGGTTAGGCACATTACGTAATACCATCATTGTCGATATTGGCGCCGGTACGATAGATGTGTGCGGACTCAAAGGTATGCTCCCAGGGGAAGAAGACCAAATCACTCTCGTTACCGCCGGCGATTACATTGATAATTTCTTATTGATTGCCATTACCGAGTGCTATCCCGATGTCCAGTTAACTAAAAATCTGGCCAGAAAGATCAAGGAAGAGTACTCATTTGTTGGGCCACCCTCATCACCTGTCATGGTGACCCTGCGGGTGGGTGGAAAGCCGAGGCAGTTTGAGGTGACACAGGAGATTCGTGCAGCCTGCGAGAGCATTGTTCCAGACGTGGTTGAGGCAATTCAATCCATAGTGCGGGGATTCGATCCAGAAAAACAGGAAGACGCGTTAAAAAACATATATCTTGCCGGGGGTGGTTCAAAGATCAAGGGTCTTGACAGGATGGTCGCCGCTGAATTGAAAGGCTATGGCGAGGTGGGGGTGAGCTGCGTAGAAGATCCTGTCTTTGCGGGTTGCGCTGGTGCAATAAAATTGATCAGTGATGTACCACCTAAGTTGTGGGACAGGCTCGGTACCATGACATACATTGAATGACGACTCTCCCGATAGGGTCAGCCGTAAGGTGTGTACCCTCTCCTGGGAGTAAAAAGAAAAAATTCCGCAAGGAAATCAAACAGGGGAATTGAGGAATTGGGGGATGGAGTATATACCTTACCGTATGGTAGAGCGTGTGTGAATGCTCACTATTCTCATCTCTGGTCTATTTCAAGCGCAACACCCGTGGAGTGAAACGCTCCTCAAAGGGTGCGCTTTTAATCCTGGCTTGTTTTAACTCATATTGATACAAAAAAGGAGAAGACTATGAAAAAAGGTTCCCCGATACCAAAGGTCTCCAGACGCAAAAAAAGGAAGATGATGGTTAAAAAGAGTTCCCCGACACCAAAGGTCTCAAAGCGCACGGTTAAGGAAAGGGTGATTAAAGCTGTGGTGCCGAAAGTATCAGGGGAAAGGAATCAACTCATTGTCGGGATTGACCTGGGAACATCTAAGACGGCAGTCATGTCCAACAGAGGGTGCCAATCCGTATTCATGTCCGTGGTGGGCTACCCCAAGGATATTATTGCGGTAAAACTATTTAAGGATGCCCCTATCATCGGAGAAGAGGCACTCAATAACCAATCATCCCTTAACCTATCTGCACCTCTGGAAAATGGAACCATCAAAGAATCCAGTGAGCGTGACCTGGATACGGTCCGTATCTTATTGAGACACGCTGTAGAACTTGCTGCACCACAGCCGGACGATCAAGTATGTTGTATCATCGGTGCGCCTGCCCAGGCATCGATGATGAACAAAGGGATTCTGCTCAAGCTTGCCGGAGAAATTATGAATGTCGTCACGGTGGTCTCTGAGCCATTCTTAGTTGCCTATGCGCTCAATAAGATCACCCGTGCCATTATCATCGATATTGGCGCGGGTACTATTGATGTGTGCGTCATGCGAGGTGCGCTACCAAGTGATAAGGATCAGATCACCTTTTTAAAAGCAGGCAACTATATTGACCACCGTTTTGAAGCCGCCATTACCAGTGCATATCCCCATGTCCAGATAACCCGCAACCAGGTCAGAAAGATCAAGGAGAAGTACTCCTTCGTAGGTAAACCCGAGGAGCGCGTAGTGGTGACCTTGCGCATAGAGGGGAAACCAGCCCAATTTGACCTGACTGAAGAAATAAAAACGGCCTGTGAGAGTATCGTGCCCGAAATTGTGGAAAAAGTAGAAATGCTTATCCCCCAGTTTGATCCAGAAGACCAGGAAGAGGCATTAAAGAATATATACCTTGCCGGCGGGGGTTCAAAAATTAAAGGCCTTGATAAGATGATCGCCAATAAATTGAAAGAATGTGGCAAGATTATTGTAACGAGGGTAGCAGACCCGGAACTCGCCGGTTGTATCGGCGCGCTTAAAATGGCCACCAATATACCACCTGCCAAATGGGATCAAATCGGGTTTATGCAAAGCGTTACCTAAGAGGCATACGTTATGCTAGACGTAGCCTCAGGGTTGCCGGTGTAGATGTTGGATCGACCAAGGTAGCGGTAGTAATTGGCGAGATTAAGGAGCAATCCCTTGAGATAACAGGTGTGGGTAGTCACCCCTCCAGTGGGGTATATAATGGCATCATCCTTGATCTTGAGATGGTTGCCAACTCCATTCGCAGGGCGGTAGATAAGGCAGAGAGGATGAGTGGCTATAAAATCCCTCCGGCACAGATGGGCATATCGGGCAGTCATCTTGAAGGTTCCTACAGGGACGTTACTATAGCCATACATCAGAACGAAGTGACCCAGCGTGATCTTAACAGGGTGATCGAGATCGTGATGGCAGGAACTCTTCCCCAACATAGGAAAGTCATCCATGTGCTTCCCCTTGACTTCACCATAGACGATAAATACGGCGGTATTCAAAATCCCCTGGGGATGAGCGGAACCAGACTGGAAGCTGAAGTGCTCTTTATGACCGGTGAGGCAACCTATATCAACCATCTTATAAGATCGTGCCGTCGTGCGGGGGTAGAAGTTGCAGGTATCACAGTTGCACCACTCGCATCTTCAGAAGCAGTGCTCACTGAAGACGAAAAGGAACAGGGTTCGGTTCTCTTGGACATTGGCGGCGAGGTTTCGGAATTGGCAATCTTTTACCAGGGGGCGATGGTTTATTCCACCATTGTGAAAGGGGGAGGGAACCAACTCACCCAGGCATTGGCTACCGCTTTTCTCACACCAACAAACGATGCGGAACAATTGAAAATAAAGTATGGGAGTGCTCTTTCCTACAAGAGCTATCAAGACCAAACCCTGGCAATCCCTGGATCGGGGGGGGGACAGTCCAGAGAGTATCACCGTGAAACGCTGGTGAAAATACTGCAGAGTGAAATTATAAACATTTTGAACCAGTTGAATGAAGAGATCCATAGATCTCTTTGCAGAAACCTTCTGGCGGCGGGCTGTATCCTCACCGGAGGCACCGCGCTGCTGCCGGGTATCGATACGCTCACAGAAAGGATCTTCAACCTTCCGGTGAGGGTTGGTTACCCAAGGGATATCAGCGGGCTTGTGGGCCATGTGGAAAGTCCGGCCTTTTCAACCGCAGTCGGCCTTGCGAAATTGGGGAGAGGAAACAGCTCTTCCATCAATGATCTTGGAGGGGTAAATAGGCTAGGGCAGGTCACCACCACCCTCAAAGAGTGGTTGCGCAACTTAAAAATAGCTTCACAATCTGACTTCGATGAGCTCAGCCGAATCGAGTGAGCCATTGCCCATAGAAATTCTCCCAAAATACGTCGCTGTAATTGCGAATCGAAGCACTAAGTGGAGTATGAATCAAGTGAAAAGTAATGGTACCCCGCAAGAAGAGGAAGCGAGGGAAAATCACCAGGTGAAGGATAGCGCCGGGTGTCTTCTCTCCGGGGATGTGGCAATGGGGGGACAAAAATTGCTCTCGTTCATAGTTGGTGTGCTGGTGTGCGTGGTGGCTGCTCCGACGTTTCTTATTTACTTTATTAAATCTCCCTC
>Ga0315285_10002704_pt1 | contig 18519 bp, 19 predicted proteins | sample YL17G09_36_MG_FD_203698 | JGI IMG/M metagenome (GOLD analysis project Ga0315285, IMG submission 203698) | Sediment microbial communities from Yellowstone Lake, YNP, Wyoming, USA - YL17G09_36 | ecosystem: Environmental > Aquatic > Freshwater > Lake > Sediment | place: USA: Wyoming | collected... | reverse complement strand
CACACAACGACAGACAAATAATACAGCCAACCAGGATCCGTTTCATAATTACCTCCTGAATTTTTTAGCGCGATGATCAATAAATATAGTATACCTAATAAGGGAGATGTGTCCGATACCGGTTATGCTGGTTTCCCGGCACCCATTTTTTCTTTAATGCTTACAAGCCATGGCATGACCTTTTCCCAGGCATCATCGATTGAAAGCGCATTGAGGCTTGCCTGCGGATTAATGCCGCTCCTGACGGTGCGGACGCCCACGGTTGCGGCGGTCCAGAGCGGGAACCCGTTCATCGGTTTCCGCAGCACCAGATGGCCGGTACCGACAGGGCCGTTTCGCCGTTCGTCAGTCGGGCCGAAAAGTGCGGCGGTCGGCACTCCCATGCAGGCCGCCATGTGCATGAGTCCTGAGTCATTGCAAACGAGCAGCGCGCACCGGCGCAGAAGCGCTGCCGTAAACCGTAACCCTCCCGGTGCGACGATGCGATACGGTGCTTTCATGATTGACGCGGCAACATGCTTGATTTTTTCCTCCTCCGGCGATCCGAAAAAGAGCGCTTGCGCCTTGAGCACATTGCAGATCCTGGTGGCCAGTTCCCCGAAACGCATCGGATCCCACCGCTTGGCTGACATGCCGTGTTCGCCGCTCGAGCCGGGGTGAACCCCGATATACAGCCTGGGCCCTCCGATTTCTTCCAGAAACCTGTCCGCCTCTTCCTTCTCTTTTTGCGCAAAAAGCGCCGGGAAGGTAAGCGGTCCGGCCGGCATGGTGCTGCCGGTAAACGATGAGATAAAGCGCACGTTCTGATTGACATCGTGCGCCTGCGGATCAATTTCTAAGAGGTGGTTGTTCAGAAACGAAAGGCTATAACCTTTTTTCAGGGGATAGCCGAAGGCATAGCGGTCTTTTATGCCGCACAGAAACGGCAGTAAATTGTATTGCCAGTTGTTGGAGGGGAAAAAGCTGAAGGAACAGGAAAACTCCTCCTGCGAAAGATCGCGGATAAAACTTACCTGTTGTCTGATCGTCGGTTTCCGGGTCGGATCGATACTATGAATTTTGTTCCACTGCGGATCATCATGCGCCAGTTCCACGATCGACTGCCTGAGCGCAAGCAGATGCAGTTCGGCCTCTTTGACTGCCGTGCGGAGCAGTCGGCAGGCCGGATAGATCATGAGATAATTGCCGATGCCGATCGGGCAGATACAGAGAATTTTCATACTTATTCGATTGATTCGCGGATATGGTATGAAGGTCTGGCTGAAACGTGCGCCAGCATTTCGGCAAGGAACCCGAACGAGAGAAACTGTATGCCCATGATGACCGCGCCGAGCGAAAGCAGGGTAAGCGGCCTGATGTGCATGGTGCCGGTCACGATCCACTGGACCCCGAAATAACCAAGCACGGCAATGCCCGTGAATATGAGCAGCATTCCGACCAGTCCGAAAAAATGGAGCGGGCTGCGAAGGTACCGGCGAAGGAACAGCAGTGTAAGAAGGTCCAGAAATCCCTTTGCAAATTTGCTGAACCCGTATTTGCTTTTACCGAACCGGCGCTCGTGATGGGTGACCGGAATCTCGGCAACGCGCCAGCCGTCCCAATGGACAAGCACCGGCAGATAGCGGTGCCGCTCCCCGTAGATCTCGAGGTTTTTCGCAGCAGCAGACCGGTAGGCTTTAAGCCCGCAGTTGAAATCATGCAGCTTTACTCCCGCAACAATGGCGGTGGCCCAGTTCCAGATCCGCGAGGGGATGGTGAAGGAAGCTGGGTCGTGCCGGATTTTCTTCCAGCCCGATACGAGGTCGTATCCTTCATCTATTTTTTTAAGCAGGTCGGGAATGGCCGCGGGGTCGTCCTGCAGATCGGCGTCCATGGTGACGATAATGTCACCCTGCGCATGCGCGATGCCGACCGAGAGTGCCGCCGACTTACCATAATTGCGGCTGAACCGGAACGCGCGCACCCTTGCGCCCGAGGAGGCTTTCAGCGTGCGGATGACCTCAAAAGAGCCGTCAATCGAACCGTCATCGACGAAAATGATTTCATACGAAATGTCAAGCGGCTTGAGCGCAGCGGCGATTGCTTCGGCAAGAGGCTGTAAGCTTTCGCGCTCATTGAGCAGAGGAATGACGATAGAGAGTTTCATAATCAGTGCATAGTCATTTGTTGAGAGAATACCATCGATTAATATAGTTTATAACGACCTTCAAATTATATTACGTCCCGGCTGGAAAATTATGAAATACCGGTCGCTTTCGGGATACGCATGAATAAAATAATCGTAACGCCCCTCATCGGACTCGGGGATGTGCTCATGACCACCCCGGCGCTCGAGCTCCTGAAAAAGAACAGGCCCGACGCCCAGGTGACCTACTGCACCATGAACAATGGGACGTACGAAGTACTCAAGGGGAATCCTGACATCGACCGGCTGGTGTATTATCCCATGCTCGGGCCCAACAAGATCGCGGCGCTCTGGCAGATCCTGCGCGAGTGTTCCGGGCGGTATGACCTTTCGATCAATTTTTATCCTTCGAACCGGATCCACTACAATCTGTTCTCACTCCTGACGCTGGCGCCCTTGCGCATCGGCCACAACTACCTGCGCATGAATTTTTCACAGGCGAACTGGATCAAGAACAGGACCATCGTTGAAGACGACCGCAAACACTGCGTCGAAGAAAATGTGGCGCTCCTGCCTTTCCTGGGCATAGATCCTGCGGCGGCACCCATTCCCCGTCTGAAACTCTGTCTTGACGATAAGGAGATCGGGGAGGGCAGGGCGTTCAGGCGGCACATAGCCGGCCCTTCCGGACCCGCCGCCGGCGGCTCCGGAAGGCTAAGGCCCCTTATCGGCGTTCATGCCGGCACCAGCGTTTTCAAAGGTCATGCGGCCAGGCGCTGGCCGAAGGAGCGGTTCGCCGAGCTTATCGGCCGCATTCCGGAGGCGGATTTTGTCCTCTTTGGAACGGCCGAAGAGGAAGCGGCCAACCGGTATATCGTTGAAAATACGGCGGCGCCGCGCCGGGTCACCCTGGTGAATGATAAGACCATCCGTCAAGTTGCCGCCATGATTCGGGCCTGCGACATCTTCATCACGAACGATTCCGGTCTCATGCACATCGCGGCCGCTGTGGGTACGCCGGTGATTGCGCTCATCGGCCCCACGAATCCCGCCTACATCTATCCCTGGGGCATCGAGCACAAACTGATCACGGCGACGACGCCCTGTTGCCACTGCTTCCGCTACAGCCCGAAGCCCCTGCGCTGCACCAATCCGGTGCCGTTCGAGTGCCTGACCGCCATCACGGTCGAGTCGGTGGCAGCAGCGACAAAAGAATTACTCGAAAAGTTCAGCGGCCGGGGATTGAAGACAGAGTGACGAGGTTTTTCGCAGCATGCGCCTGCGCACTATGAAAACGACCTGTGCCCATTGTCATAAAAAAGCACGGCCTGAAAACCGTGCTTTACAAATAAAACTAGCCTGAGCGAATGTGTAATAGGGTTACAGGCCAGGAAAATTCTGCAATACTGATACCGCGGCTTTTTGACCAATGCCGCAAAAGCCGATTGAAAAGTGAAAAACGGTTTCATTATTGCTTTCAACTGTCTTGAAATCGAATCCCGGTTCGATCTGTAAGGCGACAATGTCTTTAATCCGGACAATCACGCCTCCGTAAATAGAAAACGTCGTACCGGTATTGGACGAACTGTGGTTGTAGGTGGAGCCGGTATACCAGTCGTATTCAGTATATGACTCTGAATAGAAATCGACTTTGAAACCCGGGGTAAAATAGATAATCGCCTGGTCTCTGCCGCCGGCAAGGGTCAGGTCTACGCCGGGGCTCACTACGCTCATGCTTGAGTTGTCATCGGACACGCTCAACCAATTGAGCTTGCATCCCATGGCAAAATGATTGGTAGCAAAACCGCGGAAAAAGGGTGAGAGAAGAAATACGTTTTCACTGAAACCATGGGTGCTGACATTAAAATAAGAAATGCTGCTTCCCAGCCATATCCCGCCCTTGTCGGTAAATGAACCCTGGCCGGACGACTGTGAAATGCAACAAAAAGCCGCAATAACAACAGCGCCTTTGAAATTAAACATGCCAACCTCCTTGCTGGTAAAGTGGTGTACTACCCGCGACCATGATTGAGCCAAGTAAATAAATCAAGATGCTATTCTTTGGCAAGTGATCCGGAAGAACTATCCCCGGCCGGATCGGTCCGACAGCAGGTTATAATGGCAGAGCAGAACCTCGCCGTTTTTTTCGTTTCTTAAGTGGAGCCCGTTGCCGTTACACCACGCATACACCTTGCAGTTGCTGCAAATCCCTGTTTTTGTCCAGTTCCTGTTTCTCATCACCTTAAACCGGTTGTTCCAACAGTCAGCGAAGCTGTCGGTATAAATGCTGCCCTGAATAAAATCACCGCGCAGGCTGGGGCAGGCCGAAATGCTTCCGTCGGCAAGGACCGAGCCGATGTGCACCCCGGCGTGACAGAAAAAGAAATTGTCCCGCACCTCGCCTTCGTACGCTCCAAGAAACCCTTCGCAGCTGCAGCTTACGTGCAAAATGTTTTTTTTCCGCGCACCGGCAATGAAATCCATAAGACGCCGGAATTGGTCGCCGGTAAGGCGAAGCTCAGGATTGCTGGCGGCCCTGCCTTTGGGAAATATCGTAAACAGTCTCCACCGTTTCACCCGCTTTTCAGCGAGCAGGTCATGGAGGTTGCCGATCTCATCAAAATTTCTCTGGTTGACGCAGGTGACGACATCAAAGACAAGGTCGGAACCGGTGCAATATTCAATCGCTTTCATCGCCCGCTCAAAGGACCCTTTCGCGCCTCTGAGCCAGTCGTGACTTCCGGAACATCCGTCAAGGCTTACGGTTGCCGAACGAAGCCCGGCGGCAAGCAGGGAATCCAGACGTTCTCCGGTCAGCGCATAGCCGTTGGTGACCATGCCCCACGGGAAACCCCGTTTGTAAAATTCCCTTCCGCATGCTTCGAGATCCTTGCGCAATAACGGCTCGCCGCCGGTGAGCGCAATCATGGTCTTGTTGGGGTTGACCAACGGCCGGATCTCATCAAGCACTTTAAGGAAGTCATCCAGAGGCATATCCGGAGTGTCGGAGTTGATTTGACAGTCTGAGCCGCAATGAAGGCAGTTGAGGTTGCACCGCAGCGTGCATTCCCAGAACAGGTAAGTGAGCTCGTGGATGCGCGTTTGAAGGGACCGGTACACTCTGAAAAGCGAGAGCCCCAGCCTTTTTGCAAGAGGAATGTTCACGATCGAGTCAGTTGATTCTGTCCAGATTCAAATCGACGTTCTTTTCTCCGCGCCCTCGGTACCATTCGCCGTCACCGCCGGTAAGGGTGCTGTCGGGTATAGAAATGATCGTATCTTTTGAAGCGAACCTGCCGTTACTTTCTCCATCAACATCGGCAGCTTCCACTATCCATGCGGCATTCCATGGGGGCTGACCGAATCCAATCGCATATTTTCCTGTGCTGTCCGTAAGTGCCGAATCTTTTACCGGAGCAGCATAGCCGGTGTCGCGCACCGTCACCTTGATTCCGCGGATGCTCTCGAATGTGTCGGAAGCATTAATTTTGCCGGTTATTTTATAGTCGGCATACGGCATCCCGTATTTTACCACCACACCGTACAGCGGCTGCACATCGAAAGGGTTTTTGCACATGACACTCAAAAGGAAACCAATAGCAAGGCTTATGAATTTTAAAATGCGGAGGTAGAACAAATGAGACGTGTTCTTTATTAATTTCATGGCCACAGCCTCCTTGCATCATTCAAAGGTCACCGTAGTGATAAATATAAGATAATTTGAAGAAAAAAGGTTGAAAAATGCGATAGGTAAACAGAGAAATATAACAGGGAAGTCTGATAAACATATAAGCGGCTGTCGATAAAGATGTTACCACTACCGGTGCTGTGGCTGTGTACGCCGGAAATATTCCTGGGACGGCAAGAGAGGGCCGAGGGTTTAAACGGTGAGGCATCCCCGTCCTAAAAAGTTCAAATTAAAAATTATGTATATTTCCAGGTAGATTCCGCAACGGACCTCTAAAACGGCCGGTATGATTTTACGGACTTCTTTTATGACTACCCGAAGAATAACCTTCATCCTCGCCATAATTGCCATCGCCGGATGCGGCAGCAGTAAATGGCTGCTGAGGGAGACGAAGTATGAAAATGGGCAGATCAAAGAGCAATACTATGTCAAGATCGGACCCCAGGGCGTCGATATTAAGGACGGACACTTTGTCCTTTACCGGGATAACGGACAGAAGCAATCGGAAGGCACCTACAGGGATGGCAACAAGGCGGGGATAGTAACGAATTGGCATGAGAATGGGCTGAAGGAATCCGAATGGCATTACCGGGACGGAAAACTCGAAGGACCATTCACCCGTTGGTATAATAACGGACAGGAGGCGGTGCAGGGAACGTTTCGCAACGACAAAGAAGAAGGATTTTTCACGTATTGGTACGAGAACGGCGTGAAGCAGTCGGAAAAAACCTTTTATAACGGCAAACCAGAAGGATTATGCACTTCGTGGTATGAGAAAACAGGACGAAAGCAATCCGAAGAAACCTGCAAAGACGGTGCCTTGGAGGGCCTTCGGGTTTTCTGGTATGAGAACGGACAGAAGCAATCGGAGAAAAATTACCTGGGTGGCTTCTCGGAAGGGTCATACACGCATTGGTATGAGAACGGAGTGAAGGAGTCCGAATGGCATTACAAAGGCGGTCAACTGGAAGGGCCGTTTGCCCGCTGGTATGAAAACGGACGGAAGCGGATGAAAGGGACTTACCGGGACAGTAAACTGGACGGCGTGCTCATGCTCTGGGATAATAACGGACGGAAGCTGCCGGAAGAAACGTACAAAGACGGTATAATAAAAAAAAAGGCTAAAATGAGAACAAACAAGAGAAAAAAGAAGAGACGATAAAATGACGTATCAATGGGAGAGATCGTTTTCTCACTCAAACAGCACGATTTTAATGTTCCGGACAAGCTGCTCCTGATGGTGAGGAGAAAGGACGCCCAGTTCAAGGAAACAACGGGGGAAGGACGGGGAAAGATTACAACGTTTGCGAAATGGGTGCCGAAATTGCCTATAAATCGCCGAGTGACGGAACACAGTGACATGACACGAAGGCGCTACCACCATTACTGCAATTTTGGCATCCCTTACGCTGTTGTTTGCTGTTAACGTCCAGGTTCTATTCTGTAAAGAGCCGCCGGTCTTTTTACGTAATTGAAAACTCATCTATCAACATCATACCAAAATTTCTTGATAATTTCTTTGTTTCTAAAAGCTTTTAATCCGCCTTTGAGCAATATCTTTGGAATATTTTTGAAGTAATACCAATCGCCGAGTTTGTCGAATGTCCTCGTCGAGGTAGTAACGTAATCCGTTGTAATGATTTTGAAACGTTTTCGGACTTGTCTGCTATATTTCTTGAGATCCAAAATAAATTTAGAGTCTTCAGCGCAATAAAGGGACTCATTGAATCCGCCAATCTTTTCAAAAGCTTGTTTCTCCGAAAATATGAGGCCGCCCATTACGCCAAGCAGCCAACGGGCAGGAATAACAGTAATGCAATATGTCAAGAAGAGACCGAGGGAATTCCTGTTGAACTTAACCAGCGTACCACCACCGACATATTGTCCTGAAGACATCGCGGCATTAATCGAATTAAACATGTTGGGAGTAATACGACTGTCAGCGTCCAAAAAACCAACTATTGCTCCTTGAGCAACTTTAGCACCTTTGTTTCTTACGGACGCAATACGTCGTTCATTTTCTGTCACAACTTTGGCGCCAAAAGTACGAGCGATGGAGCTTGTGTTATCAGTTGAACAGTTATCGACAACTATCACTTCGATTGAAGAGGGGCTGCTGAAGCTTGCCTTGGCCTTCAAAATTGAACCAAGAGTGGCACCGATAAATTTCTCTTCATTGTACGCTGGGATAATCAAAGAAAGAAATGGCTTTTCCATTTTATCACACTCAAAGCAAATGATGTAAGAAATTCTTTATCCGGCGGCTCTTCATTTGATTGTTGAAGTTATTTTCGTAGCTTCAAAGTATAGCCTTTCCTTAATTTAACCTGATTTAATATCCTATGCATGAGTTCTGCTCGGCTTTTCTTGTCAAGACCATCTAAGGTTACCTGCATTTCAGCAAGCGCATTTTTCAACGCATCAATATCCAATACGGTCGCGGCAATACAGTAAAACGATTTTGATCGACCATCGTCATAATTCGTAATCATTATTGAAAGATATTTTGCTCTTTTATTTTGTTGATTAATAAATGCACGGATTCCATTCTGCTTGATAAAGCTAATATCTTTTTCAAGGGTTTGATAACATTTGAATGAATCGATTCTTTTTCCACGCTCGCGATGTTTTTTCCATTTTTTGCAATTATCGCTTTCCTGACAATCCCAGCAGAATTCAATTTCCTTTTTTTTAATTGCGCAAGTTATGAAAGGGCAGCCTGCACCCATGCGAGATTCAGTCTTGCATCCGTTGCACCTGCTGGATCCATTGGTATAAAAGCGAGGGCAAAGCATGCATGATAAACCACAAATTCCGACCTGAGGATATTTGACTTTCATATGTTTTATCCCCTATCATTCGGGGCTTTATTGTTCATCATCGTGAATTGAAAAATAATTCAGATACGTCATGTATTAACTCGGGATATGTCATCTATACGGTTTCCTGTTTGCCGCCGCCTATCTGTCAATGGTGCCAGTTTATTGCAAACAACTAGGCGCATGATGCTAGCATAATATACCCCTTTTGGGCATATTGTACGCAGGCACTTGCATCTTATCACCTGTTTCGGTATGTATTCTGCATGTTTATCTTCGTCAACTGTTGCTCCCGCCGGACTGTAATAAATATTATTCCCTTTCCCGTCCAAGTCAACACTATTTCACGTTTGTTAAATCCAAATTATAGCGAAGGATTCGGCACGCTATTTTTGTGCTGGTGCACGCCGCGGGGAACATTAATAAGAAATTCAATGCCGCCCCACAGGCTTCCGGCCACGCCGATAATCGTGGCCATGAACTGCATGAGGAACGCGGCCTGGTTCGGGATTCCGGTGAGGGCGAAGAGGTGGCCGCCCACGGTCTCCCTGATGCCGAAGGGCAGGGGCACGATCATGAGCAGAGACATGAGCGGAATGAATATGAAAAAGTAGATGAAATTATGCGGCGTCAGAATGCCGAACGCGGCCGCGGAGCACAGGTGTGTTGCTATGCGCAGGCTCTGAATGACGAGCGAAAGCAGGCCGATGGTAACGATCAGCGAAAAGTGGTTGATATCGAGGCCGGTCACGGCCACGAGGTCGTTGATGAATTCCCTTTTCGGGAGCCTGAGCTTATTAACAAGAGCAAAAAACGCCCTGCGCAGGCGGCGCATGGTGAGAAAGGCGAGCATACACGCGAACAGGACGAGAAGCCCCGCAGTCAAGCGGACAATGGTAAGCACCGCCGGGTTGTGAAACGCGCCCTGGAGCAGAAGAACGATGCAGCCCGTACCGGCAAACACCGAAAGCGCGAGGAGCCCGGCAAAACGGTCGAGGAACGTGGCCGCGAACCCGATCTTGCCCATGCCGTGACGCTGTTTGACATAGGCGACCTTGATGCCGTCGCCCGCCACGGTCCCGATGTTGTTGAAGAACATGCCGAGGTAGTAGAGCTCGAACGCCTCCCGGAACGAAAGGTGCAGGTCTTTCCGGTGCAGCAGCAGGTACCACTGGAAGGCGCCGAGCACGATGCTTACCACGCAGGCGACAAGCCCGCCGAAGGCATACAGGGGATTGATCTGCCGGCAGCTTGAAACAATATTGATCCATCCGAGTTTGTTGACGACGTAGGCAATGACGAGTGCGGTGACCAGAAGCTTGAGGAGCGTCTTGAGGAAGCCGGCACCCCGTTTTTTTTGCGGCGCGGCCTGTGTTTGTTCTGCCATACGATTAAAACAAAATACGTCCGGCGGAACGGCGTATTCAAAACAGTGGTTATCGGGAGTTACCGAGGTTGCCCCGCTCTCTGGGGCCCCCCAGCCTTCGGCTGTCCCCCTATGTTCGCGGAACAACCCCGGCAACTCCCTTCATCGACAAAAAATCATATAACTCACTAAGGATAGCTACTTCGCCCGCCGGTGAAAAAGCGTTACCGAGGCACCGAACACGGTGATGCCGATGACAAACATCGAAAGCAGTTCCCGCCAGAGATCCGTGAGTCCGGACCCCTTGAGAAACATTTCGCGCACCGCGAACATGAAATAGCGGACCGGATTGACGCGGGAGATGTTCCGCACCCACTGCGGCATGTTGTCGATCGGGATGAAAAAACCCGAGAGCAGGATGAAGAAAATCATGATGAACCAGACGAGGAAAAGCACCTGCTGCGGGGTGCGCGCGATCGTTGAGGTTAAAATCCCGATGCCGAGCGACGACATCATGTAAACAAGGCCGAAGAGGAGAAGTTCGAAAAAGTTGCCCCTGAACGGAATCCTGAACCACAGCACCGCGAACAGGAGAAAGACGCACATCTCCGCAATGCCGATGAGCATATACGGCACTGTTTTACCCACAATGACGTGGTACGGTTCAAGGGGCGTCACCATGAGCTGCTCGAGTGTCCCCGCCTCCTTCTCTTTTACAATAGATAACCCGCTGAGGAGGCCCGTGATGATGGTGACGAGGATCACGACGAGCGCCGGCACCATGTACCAGGTGGATTTGAGCAGCGGATTGAACAGAATGACCGGCGAGACCGTGACCGGGATGAGCGACTCCACCCGGATCCCTTCGGCTTCACAATCATGCGCGAACCGCTGCATACCCCATCGCGAGATGATGGCGGAGAGGTACCCGCGGGAGACATTGGCCGAATTGGCGTCCTGACCGTCCACGAGGAGCTGCACGCGCGCGCCATCGGCCGCTTTCAGGTCGCGCGCAAAGCCGGGCGGGATCACGAGCACCGCCCTGACCTCGCCTTTATCAAGACGACGGCGGGCCTCTTCGACCGTGGCGCTTGGTTGGTTCCACCGGAAAAGGTAATTGCTGCGGATGGTTTCGGTGAGCGAGCGGCTCTCCGGCGTTGCGCTCTGATCGACCATTGTCACCGCGATGTTTTTCACCTCGGTCGTGAGCGCGTACCCCAGGACGAACATCATGACGAACACCGGGAATATCATGAGCCTGACCGAAAACTTGTCGGCCCTGATATGGGCGAACTCCTTCCAGATCATGAGTCTGATAAGGTTCATAACCGCACCCTGAACTTTTTCACCGACACGGCGACGAGGAACAGGCCGATGGCGCCGAGCACGGCCAGCGGCCGCCACAGCACGCTGAGCCCGACCCCTTTGAGGATAACGCCGCGGATGATCTCAAGGAAGTAGGTCGCCGGCACGACAACGCTGATGCACCGGAGCGCGAACGGCAGGCTTGCGAGCGGGAAAATAAACCCCGAGAGTATGATGGTCGGGAGTATGGTGGCGGGCAGCACGATCAGCATGGCCTGCTGCTGTTTTTTTGCAATGGTTGAGATGAGGAGCCCAATGGCGAGCGAGGTGAAAATGTAGACGACGCTCGCGGCCGCAAGAAACAAAAGGCTTCCCGCAACCCGCACACCGAACGCGCCGTAGCCCACGAGCAGAATAAGGGTGCCGTCGATGGCGGCGAGTACGATGTAGGGAATGATCTTTCCGAGCACGATCTCGCCCGGCCGCAGGGGAGACACGAGGAGCTGCTCGAGCGTGCCGAGCTCCTTTTCGCGCGTGATGGCGAGCGAGGTGAGGAGCGCCGAGATCATGAGCAGGATGATGGCCATGAGGCCGGGCACGAAGTAGAGCGCGCTTTTCTGCTCCTGATTGTAAAGTACCCGCTGGTCGATGGTCACGATTTTCGGCTGCTCGATGCCGAGCACCTCGAGCGCGGCCTTGAGCACGAGGGATTCAACCGCATTGCGCAGGATCGTGCCGGTATTGGGGTCGGAACCGTCAATAAGCACCTGCACCGGCGCCTGCGCGCCGCTCTCGAGGCCGGCGGCGAATTGCGGCGGAAAGCGGAAGATCGCCTTGACATGCTGTTCCTTGAAAACCCTGACGGGGTCCGAAGCCACGCGCATTGAACCGGCAACCCGGAAAAGCGTGGTGGCGTCGATCGCCTGGGCAATGTGCACGCTTTCCTGCGAGGGAGAGGGGTCTTCAATGAGCACCGGCACCTCGATGATGTCCAAGGTGAGCGCGTACCCGAACAGAAACATCATAAACATCGGCAGAATCAGAATAACCATGAGCGTTTGCCAGTCCCGCATGATGTGGCGGAACTCCTTTGTGGCAATGGCGACGATCCTTCTCGTCATGGCCCCGCCTTTCCGCTCACGATGCGGATAAACGCTTCCTGGAGCGACGGGGCGTTCTGCTGTTTTTTAAGGCCGGCGGGAGAATCCATGGCCGCGATGCGGCCCGCGACCATGATGGAAATACGGTTACAGTACTCAGCCTCATCCATATGGTGCGTGGTGACGAAAATCGTTGTGTTCTGCTGCGACAGGGTGTAAATAAAATCCCAGAACTTCCGGCGGCTTACCGGGTCCACTGACCCGGTCGGTTCGTCGAGAAACAGAACCTCGGGCCTGTGCAGGTTGGCGCAGGCTAAAGACAGCCGCTGCTGCCAGCCCCACGGAAGCGCGCCGGTCACGCGGGGCAGAAGCTCTTTCATGTCAAGAAACTGCGTCATCTCGTCGATCCGCGCTTTAAGGGTGTTTCCCGAAAGGCCGTAGATCGACCCGAAGAGAAAGAGATTGTCGCGGACCGTAAGATCGGCGTACAGGCTGAATTTCTGCGACATGTAGCCGATGCGCGAGCGGATACCCGCGGTCCCGCGCATGATGTCGTAGCCCGCGACCTGTCCGCTTCCGGACGTCGGTTCGAGCAGGCCGCACAGCATCCTGATCGCGGTGGTCTTTCCCGCGCCGTTTGCCCCGAGAAAACCGAAAATTTCGCCCTGCCTCACCGAAAAGCTGATATGGTCGACCGCAGTGAACGCGCCGAAACGCTTCGTAAGATCGCGCGCCTCGATGGTATGGCCATTGTTCGGTTCCGTTGCGTTCACGCGGCCTCTCTCTCCGAAAGCAGATAAAAAAACAGGTCTTCGATGGTCGGCTCAGCCGCGTAAATGGCATCGGCGGCAGGCACGATTTTTTTAACATGCGATAAGATATCCTCCGGAGAAACATCCTTTTTCACGGCCGCCGCGTGGAGCGCTCCCGCCACCGGATACATAAGCGCGGTTCCGGGCGGGAGCGGCACGCCCTCGGGCAGGGTGACGCTGCCGGCCGAGCTTGTTATTCTGTACAGCGCAAGCGGGTAGGCTGCGAGGAGCTCGCCCGGCGGGCCTTTTTTCAATATCTCTCCTTTGTGAAGGAGCAGCAGGGTGTCGCACACGGTGGCCTCGTCCATATAGGGGGTGGAAACGAGGATGGTGATGCCCTGGCGCTTGAGTTCGAAAAGAATGTCCCAGAATTCCCTGCGCGATACCGGGTCGACCCCGGTGGTCGGCTCGTCAAGGATGAGCAGTCCGGGCGTGTGGATGAGGGCGCACGAGAGGGCGAGCTTCTGTTTCATGCCGCCCGAGAGGTTCGCGGCGCGGCGTCCCTGGAATTCCGTGAGACGGGAAAACGACAGGAGCCGGTGTATGCGTGCGTCCCGCTCCGTACGGTCCACCCCGAAGACCTCGGCGAAGAAAAGCAGATTTTCCCGTACCGAAAGGTCCTGGTAGAGCGAGAACCGCTGCGGCATGTAGCCGATGGTTTTCCGGATCGCTGAAAACTCGGTGACGGCATTTTTCCCCAGTACGCGGACGTTTCCCTTGTCCGCCGTGATCAGGGTGACAAGAATCCGCAGGAGCGTGGTCTTGCCCGCGCCGTCGGCTCCGATGAGCCCGACAAGCGACCCTTCCGGCACCACGAACGAAACATCGCTCAGCGCGGCTATGGCGCCGAACGTTTTAGACAGGTTTTCTGTTTCAATCGCGGCCGTAGGCATATTGTTCCATCCGTTCACCGCCACACTTCAACGGGCAGCCCGCGTTTGAGCATGAGGCCGGTGTTCGGGATGGTGACCCTGACGCGGAACACAAGCTCGTTCCTGCTCTGCCGCGTCTGGATGTTCTTGGGCGAGAATTCAGCCTCGCTGCCGATCCAGGTTATGGTTGCCGGCAGAAATTTCTCCCTGCCTTTGACCCCTGGTTCTTCGTAGTCAACTCTGACGCGCACCGCCTGTGCGTACCGGAGCGTTGCGAGCAGGGTTTGCGGCACAAAAAAGTCCGCGTACAGTGTATCGAACTCGCCGATTTCGAACAGCGGATTTCCCGGCCCCGCGACTTCGCCCGGATTACGGTAGCGGGTCAGCACGATGCCGTTTGCCGGCGCCTTCACATAACAGCGCCGGACCTGGTCCTCGATTTCTTTCAGTTTCATGAGGAGCCCCCGGTCTTTCGCCTGCAGCGACGACATCATGTGTCGCGATGCCATGAGCTTGAGCTGTGTCGACTGGAGCTGGGTGCCGAGGTTGTCGCGCAGCTGTTCGGTGGCAGACCCCTGCTTGGCAAGCTGGTCGGCCCGGCCGAACTCGCGTTCCACGCCCGCAACGTCGGTGGCGAGCGACTTGTTCTGCGCCTCCTGCGAGGAGAGGGAAGCGGCAAGCTCGCTCATGCCGGCGATGATCTCCTGTTTCTGGAGCGTCAGCGGGACCGTATCGATTACGGCCATGAGTTCATTTTTGAAAACCTTATAACCTTCGTCTTTGTTCATGGCGACAATCGACCCCTGTGCCGTTGTCGCCACCTGCCAGGTGCGGCTTTCCACGACCGCGGAGCCGAGGAAGTCTTTGCTCGCCATTTTGTCGCATTGTAGTGCACCGATTGAAATCGATAGAAAAATTATTCTTGAAAAATGCCGGCATGACTGCTGTTTGACCTTCATAGCGATGCCTCTTTTCTAATTATTTACAAAAGAATATTTATCAAGGCATTAATATTTTATGGTTTTTCCCGCCGCAAACCACATCCTCAGGAGCGCCGTTTTTTTTGCCGTTTTCGCATGCTCGACGAGGAGTTCCGCCTGCGCCTGGTTGGCAAGCGCGTTCAGATAATCGGCGTTGGTGGCGGTGCCTGCGGCCAGCGAATTCTTGAGGTCGCCCGTCAGGGCGCCCGCCGCTTCGCGCGCCGCTTCACACGCCGCAAGCCGCTCGGCGGCGTCGTTCACCTGTCTCTTTGCCCGCTCAAACGTCCGCTCGATTGTTTCAATCTGCCGCGTGCGCTCGATATCGATGAGATCGAGCCGGCGCTGCAGCAGCGCACCCTGCGCCTTCGTCTTGAAGCCGTCGAAGAGGTTCCATTTGAGCTGCAGGCCTAAAAGGCCGTATCCCATGTATTGGTCCCTGCCCATGTTGAGCCCGGGCCGGCCGTAGCGAAGGCCTGCCATGCCGAAGAGCGAGGGGAAGTGCCGGTATCGCAGCGCTTTGCGCATTTCGTCGATCTGAGCGCCCGCATGGTCGAGCGCAATGAGCTCAGGCCGCCCGGTTTGAACCGATTTCGGGATTGGCAGTGTGTCAAGCGCCGCGCCGGCAGCCGTATCCGGCACTATTGAACGGTCCTTGGAAAGGATAAAGGACATGAGCTCCCGGCGCAGGGAATCGGTCTGGTCCTCGGCGATGACGAGGTCCACCCTGGCGAGCTGGAGCCGTGCCCGTGCGTCAAGCAGTTTTGACTGCAGGGCGACGCCGGCTTCGCGCTGGGCGGCGACCTGTCTGGCGTAGGTAGCAAGCTGATCGACGAGCGTTTTGCGCAGGTCGGCCTGTTTGTACGAAAGTTCCCACTGGAAGTAGAGGAGGCCGAGCGCGAGCGAGACGTGGTTTTTTACTGCGTCAAGCGCTGCCTGTTTCGCGGCCATGGCCTCTTTTCCGCCCGTGACCGCAAAATAGCGGGAAAATCCGGTGAAAAACGGATAGGTCAGGTCGAGGCCGAATTCGGCCCTGTCGTTGGCGCCCAGAGTCATTTCGGTGACACTATCTGGCAGCATGGGGTTTAATTTTGACGGGTTGATGAAAAGGGCATTTTTTTTAGTCAGGTAATTATATGATGCGCTTGCGTCAAGCGATGGCCACCAGGCGCAGTGCGCCTCGGCGAGATCGTCGTTCGCTTTCCGCAGCTCCACTTCGGCGGTCAGGATGTCGAGGTTGTTTTTAAACAGCTGCGCCTGGGCGTCGGCAAGCGTCAGCGTTTCGGCCCGTACCGACAGGGCCGCAAGGGCCATGAGAAAAAAAGCCATTGACTTCATGATCGATACTCCTTGAAAATACCGTCACAGGCCATCGTAACAATGGCGTTGATGCGGTCGGCAAAAAACAGATCGTCGAATTTGAGATTGAGTGAAGTCCGCTCATCAATGATGGCAAGTATCGGTTGGGCGATAAAAGTGAAAATACACATGCCCACGATATTGAGCGCAAAGTGGATGGGCACAACAGACCGCATATGGCCTTGCAGGGCTTCTTTCTGCAGAAGCCCATAGATGCGTCGCGGGATATCACCGAAACCGGAAATGAACAGATTGACTATTCTGGGGAGGTGCGCGCCGCCATCGGCGAATTCCCGTATCATGAAGCGGGGGAAATCCGGATTTGCGCGGAACGTGTTGATATACACCGTAATGATCTGCCGTAAAAGCCCCCGCAGGTCTGAGACTTTTCTGCCTGGGGGAAGTTGCTTGCGCAAGGCGCTCCCGATGGTGGTAAGAATGTTCTCGAGCACCGCTTCGTAGAGCCGTTCCTTGGAGCGGAAATAGTAATGCAGGAGCGCTTTGTTGGCGCCGGCCCGGTCTGCGATCGTCTGCATGCGTGCGCCGCCCAGCCCGCGTTCGATGAACACCTGGCGCGCCGCGCGCAGGATACGTTCTTCGGCAGAGCCGTTTTTTGACCGTATGGTTTTATCGGATGGTTTAACCATTTGGTAAAAAATATACACTGACCGGTGAACCAAATCAAGTAAAAACAAACATTTCTTGTCTTTCGACAGCTTTTATGGTTATATTAATTAATAAGAGACTCTTCGGTGTCAATGTTTTACATGCCGGGCAAAGTTCATAAGAACCTGGGGAGGGGTTTATGAAACGTACCGTCGGATTCCCTCGAATCTTTTTAGCCAGCCTGTTTGTAATGCTCATGACTGCGGCATTTCTCGATGCGGCAATGATCCCGATCGCGGATGGAAATACGTGGGTCTATAAATATAGTGACACCCTGAAGATGAGCGCGGGTCCGGCGTTCATCGTTATAAGCGGGAAAGAGGGCCTATTTACCATGCAAATGGATTCTGTGATTATCGTGTCGGATACCATTTTTTTTACTATGACCACTATTGATAGCGGTATAACAAATAGGGGCAGTTTGTACAACAACCGTTCTGTAAAAAAATACATGGTAACAAGTGGTATGTTGTTTTTACAGGATACGGCAACAGGTTCATGGTTTTTTTCTTCTGATAGGAATATTACCTTCATGCCACCTGGTGATACGAGTTATAGTTGGTGTGCGGGATGGTATGGCAAAATAACCGAGGGGTTTGATACAACTATACAGTGCAACAGGTACACCGATTCATCGGCAGTCGTTGTTAATGGTAAAAACATGAGTCAATTGTTTACAACCGACACCTCTTTCTTCTGGCTAACAGTAGGTTTCGATACGATATTAGGGGGCAGCTATGATACTATATCAGATATATCGAGAATGGACACTCTGCAGTGGCTGGATAATATGGGAATGTTTTATCATGCCTACGAATATATTGACAAGGGGTCCTCTAGTGTACAGACAATTTCGACGTTTGCAGAAAAATACTCATTATTATCTTTCAACGGCACTCCTGTCTCAATAACTCCGGCTGCAAAGGTGAAAAACATTGTTTTCGCTGCAAGTCAGATTCCATCGGATCGGAACCGGAAAGTCATCTGGCTCGGCGCATCGCCGTACCGGCAACCGGATCCCGCACGCTATCATAATCTGCTCGGACGTCAGCTCAAAGGCATCGAACGCGCCCAATTGCTCATCAAAAAGGAAGAGCTACCCTCAACCGGTCGCTAAATAATCGTACTTTTTACTGAGCAGTAGTCAATCAACCTGCTGGTGCTGCATAATGAGGGGCCAACGAAGCCGGGTGGTTGCATGCTGGCGCAGATAGGCGAGATAGCTCTGGTTCTTGTGCACCCACTGCTTTATGAGCTGCCGGCCCACGACCCTCATGAAGGGAGGGTAGAAAGACGGGAAGAACGGTTTCGAGTAGAGCGACCTGAACGAGGCGCTGATGGTCCGGCCTGTCGTATTGAGCGCGTCGTTGAAAGCGTTGAGGTAGGTGTAGAATTCGCTGAAGCATTCGAGCATGCCCTTCTGCAGCTGG
>Ga0315285_10002703_pt1 | contig 18519 bp, 10 predicted proteins | sample YL17G09_36_MG_FD_203698 | JGI IMG/M metagenome (GOLD analysis project Ga0315285, IMG submission 203698) | Sediment microbial communities from Yellowstone Lake, YNP, Wyoming, USA - YL17G09_36 | ecosystem: Environmental > Aquatic > Freshwater > Lake > Sediment | place: USA: Wyoming | collected... | reverse complement strand
CAGAGAATGTGCGGAAGAACAACCGGCTGGAGGCCGCCGGCGCAGTAATCTTAACGGGGATCATAAGGGGGTAACAGGTATGTATCTTTCAGCCCGCGTCCTCATCGCGGTCGCCAATGTAAACAGTTTTGAGTACGCCTCGGAGTGGCTGCACAGGCAGCTCACGGCGGACACCCTCTACATCCAGCTCGTCGACCTGGAGCACAACAGGGGCGGGGACCCGAAGGGCATCCGGTACGTCCCGGCGTCGCTGTCGACCGTGACGGTCACCCTCGGCTCCATCGACTCCGCGAAGGTCGTGACCCGGTCGGCCACGCAGCCGTTCGCCAGCGACCCCTCCATCTGGGCGGTCGCCATTGCGGCCACGGACGACTTCGGCGAGGGCAACATTGAAATCGCCCTGCAAGATGGGGGACCCGCCGGCACGGCTCGTAAGGCCCGTATCGTGAATGGCGTTACGATTGAATCTGAAGATCCTGGCATGTGTTAAGGAGCCGAGATGGCAATCGTATTCCCCCCAGACGACAAGCCGGCCGGCACCAGCGCGTTCCCCGAGCACGCCATAGGCACCGACCAGGTCACCCGCTGCGAGCCGCTGCTCACGCCCAAGAAGCTGGTCTCCCGGTTCCTCAAGGGGCTTCCGCTGGTCAGCCCACTCGACCACTCCAAGCTGGACAACGACGACCTGAAGGACCACATCCTCCGGGCCGTGCAGAAGGTGGAGCTGGAGACGCAGGTCGACGTGTTCCCCGTGCAGCGCCAGGTCAAGCTCCCGTTCGACCGGCACCTCTACCAGTCCTGGGTGCACCTCGAAATCGCCAACAAGCCCATCCTGTCCCTGGAGGAGATGACGATCACCACGGCGGACGGGGTGCAGATCTTCAAGATGCCGAACGCCTGGGTGGAGTCGGCAAACTTCCAGCGCGGCATCATCAACGTCGTCCCCATCAGCCCGGCCTTCGCGGCCGTCGGCGTGGGGACCAGCGCGGCGCAGGGCGGCGCGGCCTTCCTCATGTTCATCGGGCAGCTCGGCTGGGTTCCGGCGTACTGGCAGCTCAAGCTCACGAGCGGCTGGCCGGAGAAGAAAATCCCCATCGTCGTGAACGAGCTGATCGGGATCTACGCGGCCATCGACATCCTGTCGTGGCTCGCCTCCCTGCACAGCAACATGTCGGTCTCCCTCACGGCCGACGGCCTCGGCCAGTCGACGACGACCGCGGGCCCGCAGAGGTACGTCACCAGGATTCAGGACCTTGAGATGCAGAAGGCGAAGCTCATCCACAGGATCAAGGTCCTCACGGGCGGGGCGATAGTCATCTCGAACGTGTAGGGCCAGCAGCGAAAATGCCGGACAAGCCCCTACAGATAGCCAGCGTCGCGGTGGTCAACAGCCACGGCCACGTACTCGTCGGCCGGCGCAACGACAGCGGGAAGTTCACCCTGCCCGGCGGCCACATGGAGGAGGGCGAGACCCCCGCCCAGGGCGCGGCCAGGGAACTCAAGGAGGAGGCCGGCTTCGACGTGCACCCGGACCGCCTGGAGCCCCTCGGCTCCGACTGCATCACCTCCGAGAGGGGCGAGCAGATCGAGGTCCACGGCTTCAAGGTCCGCAACGACGCCGCGACGACCCCCGCCGGCGACCCCGACGAGGAGTGCTCCGGCTGGTTCTTCGTCGCCCCCGGCCCGACTGGGCTCCTCCCCAAGGAACTCCTCTCAAACCTCCACGCCCCGCGCAACACCGTCCTGCAGCGGCTCGGGATGCAGCCCGTCCACGACATCGAGGCCCTTGAGCGGGCCGAGCCCGTCGAGAAGGCCATCTCTCCCGAATTGGCCGCGAAGATCCGCGAGTGGTCGGCGTCGGGTAAAAAGTACCGCAGGGGCATCCACCGCGAGATGATGCGCCCTACGCACGCGCAAGACCGCAAGATCATGGTGGATGCGATGCGTAAGGAGACTCGGACCCGCATCGTTGACGGCGAGCGCCACTTCCTCCTGCACCGCGGAACGCACAGCTCTGACCCCACGCACACCGAGGACTTCGACACAGTCACATACCACAAGCCCGTCAGCGTGACCCCCGACAGAAAGATGGCTGCGAGCATGGGCGGGGATACGTTCTACCATCACGGAAAGACGGGGCACGGGGTACTTCACTCCGTCTGGGTCCCGGAGTCTAAGATCAGCCTGGCCCTCCACCACGCCGGGAAGGTGACCCAGGAGCATGACCCGAAGGCCAACTGGTACGCGCAGAACTCCCTGGCCTCCGGCGCGGAGCAGGAAGCGTTCGTGGCGCCCGGAACCTACAGGCGGGCCGACCTCGACGAGCGCGGGAAGCTTCGGCCCCCCTCGGGGCCGCTCGGCAAGGCGCGGTTCGGGGAGCACTGGCACGACGCCTTCCACGGCTGGATCGAGCCGTCCGGCAAGTTCCACCACATGCCCGATGGGGTTAAGACCCACGGCGAGCACGCGAAGCTGCTCGGCCACGCCCACGAGGAGGACGCGCACCGAGCCGGCTGGGCGGCCGTCGGCCACATGAGGGACAACTCCGCCACCCTACCCGAGGCCGCGAAGTCCGACCCGTCGCACCCCATCTCCCGCACCCTCGCGGGCCTCGTCAGGGGCCTGCCCCCGTCCGCCCACGGGATACACGTCCTGGGGACCAGGTCCGAGGGCTGGCCCGCCTGGTACGTCCCGCGCGAGAGGGCCGAGAAGGGCGTGTTCTCGAAGCCGTCCGCCGTCGCAGAGTTCCACGGGAAGTCCGAGGGCCTCGCCAAGGAGATGTGGGGCTTCAAGCCCGGCAGCGAGGAGGAGGCCAAGCACCTGCCGTTCCACGGCTGGATCTCGCCGGAGGGCGAGTGGCACCAGATGGACAGGGACCAGGTCCACTCGAAGTTCATCCGGGACCTCGGTGACACGGAGCTGGCACCCGAGATGCCCCCGGACATAACCGACCTGGAGTACGAGTCGGGGTACAACCACGGCAACGCCGCCAGGGACGCCCACTGGATCTCCGTCGGCCACGCCGGCGGGTTCAACGTGATGGGGCACTCGCGGGTGCTGCACGACCGCAACCACCCCGCCACAAAGATGTTGGCGGCCAAGGTTAAGGCGCTCCACCCGTCCGTCGGAAGCGTCTCCGTGGAGATGGAGGACACCGGCCACCAGTGGGACGTCCCCAGGCACCGCGCGGAGAAGGGCAGCTTCGGGAGGCCGTCCAAGACCCAACTCTTCCGCTCCGAGTCCCTGGCAAAGGAGATGTGGGGGCACAGCGACGAGACGAAGAAGATGATGGGCCCGTTCCACGGCTGGATCAACCCGTACGGCGGGTTCCACTCCATGCACGCGAACCAGACCCACCAGGACGGCCTCGCCAACTTCCTGGGCGAGCTGGGGATGCCGAACAGCGTGAAGACCTACGGGGAGATGGACGCCCACACGAAGGCGGGCTGGATCGGCACCGCCGCCGCCGGCCTCCCCTCCGTCGTCGCGCACCCCGACGTCATCGGCGACCCGAGCCACCCGTCGACCCGCAAGCTGGCCCTCATGGTCCGAAGGCTCCCGGAGAACATCACCTCCATCGAGGTGGGCCAGGCCGCCGGCGCGGACAGGCCGTACGACGTCCCGCGGAGGCTCGCGGAGAAGGGGATCTTCAAGAGGCCGTCGACCACGCAGGAGTTCCGCAACAGGCCCGAGGGGCTCGGGAAGGTAGTCCTTTGGCCCCGCGGCGAGTACGGCAGCCCCACTGTCCCCGAGTTCACCCAGGACAAAGTCCACGGGTGGATTTCCCCTGAGGGGCATTACCACCACATGGGACCCAATGAGGCGCACGAGAATTTTGAACACGAGGGCAAGACGGACAGAGGCCTCTACGACGCGGGCTGGCTCTCCCTCGGCCATGGCGGGGCTCACAATGTCCAGGGGCGCGAAAGGTTCCTGAAAGACCCCGACCACCCCGCCACCAGGCTGGCGCGAAGGCTTGCCGGCAAGTACTTCGGGGAGAAGACCCTCCTGGCCTTTCCCAAGATGTACGGCCACGGAAGGCCATGGGATGCTGGCTATATGCCCACCCAGGAGGTCAACACCCGGCTGTGGTCGAAGCACGGCGGAACCGGGCAGCCGGCCGCGGCCATGTTCCGGTCCGAGGGCCTGGGCAAGATCGTCCTGGACCGCCACTACACCGGCGTGGACCCCGCGCGGGAGCCCGAGGGCGCCCACGGCTGGATCTCCCCCGAGGGGGACTACCTCCCCATCGCCCCCGACGCCGACCACCACCAGTGGATCAGGTACAACGAGGGGCTCAACGAGAAGGACGCCCACAAGGCGGGCTGGCTTTCCGTTGGCCACGGCGGCGAGGGCAACGTGCAGGGGCACAGCGCGTTCCTGTTCAACCCGAGCCACCCCGCCACCCGCACCGCCCGGCGGATCGCCGGCAAGCACTTCGGGGAGAAGACCCTCCTGCACCCCTCCGACGAGTACTACAGCGTGCTTCCGCACCCCGGCTCCATGAGTTCCAAGTGGGTGAACACGAGGCTGTGGTCGAAGCACGGCCGCGACACGGACGTCGCGGAGTCCCCGCAGGCGATGTTCCGCTCCGAGGGCGAACTCGACAAGTCCGCGAGGGACTGGCTCGCCGGCACCCTGGCCGCCGCCTCCCTGATGGCCCCGGGCCAGATGCACGAGTCCGCCCCCAAGTCCCCGCAGCACGTCCAGGCCGCCCCCAGCGCGCCGCTGTTCGGGCAGCACCCCATGGACCGCTTCCTGGACGCCATCCAGCAGCTCGAATCCTCGGGCGGGAAGAGGACATCCCACAAGCCCATGAGGCACGGCCTCCACGCCGGGACCGTCGCGCACGGCCCGTTTGCGATCATGCCGGCCACGATAAAGGACATCGCCGGAAAGGCCAAGGAGTACCCCGAGGTCGCCGCGCTCGCCGCCAAGACGCCGGGGGAGGTCCAGCAGGCCCTCGCCTCCGACCACGGCCTCGCGCTCCAGGCCGCCCGCGCCATGGCGGACCACCTCCACGCCAAGACGGGCGGGGACCCCGACCGGATGGCCCACGCCTGGCGGCACGGCGCGTACGCGAACCCGACCCCCGAGCAGGTGGCCGAGGACCCCTACGTGCAGGCCTTCCGCGGGCACCTAGACAAGTCGGGGCTTGAGAAGGGTTCCCTGCAAAGCAAAAACAAGTTCAATCCCGGCATGATCGAGCCCGAGGACATGGTCACCATGGGCGACTGGCAGCGGCACGGCGGACATCCCGAGCTGCGCGACACGGTAAGGCCGATGTCCGGCCCCGCCAGGTTCCGCGCGCTGCACAAGCTCTCGGCGCAGACGAAGACCCGCGTCGGCCAGGACGGGAAGCGCGAGTTCCTCCTCCACCGCGGCGTCGACCCCGACGCGGAGGCCGCGGAGGTCCTCGACCCGAAGGCCGGCACCGTGACGCACGAGACCGTGTCGTCGTGGACCCCGCACTACGAGATCGCGCACCAGTTCGCCAGGGACTACGCGCACAACGCGCCCAAGAAGGAGGGGAAGGGCTACCGCCCGACCGTCCTGTCCGCGTGGGTGCACGAGGACAGCGTCCACAACGTGCCCCGGCAGTGGGGGAAGCTCCCCAGCACGGAGCAGCTCGACCAGTTCCTCGGCGACAACCCCGAGCTGGAGCCGGAGTTTGCCCCCAAGCCCGTCGGGCCTAACAGGCCGCTCAACCCCGAAAAGGACGACCAGGAGCACGAGGTCCTCGTCGCCCCGCACTCCTCGAAGGTGGCGCACCCCGCGGAGGTAAAGAGGGCGGCCGGCTACGGGGCGCTTGAGGACCTCGACCGGGTGGTCAACGAGCGCGCGAAGGGCGGGACCCACGCGTCCCCCGCGGTCCGCATGATGCAGAAGCCGGTCCGCGACAGGCTGCGGGCCACCCTCGCGGCGAGGAAGCCCGGACTCCAAAAGAGCAGCGGCCTGATCACCTTCCCCCACTACGGCGTGAAGGGGCAGCACTACACGGTCGGCTACGCCGACCCGAAGCGCACCGGCGCGGCGATCCGAAGGATAACCGGCTCCAAGAACAGGATGTTCGACGCGTACCGGGGCGTGGTCAGCGGCAACATGAGGGCCGACCAGAGGCTCCCCTACGCGGATAGGAAGGTCGTCACGGGCCTGGCCCCGAACGCGGACCTCGGGACGCAGCGGCACGAGGACCAGCACACGGTCTTCCTGCAGATCGGCCAGGAGCACGGCCGGCACACGCGCCGCGCGGTTGCGCGCAGGCTGGTCGAGAGCATCCCGATGCACCACAGGGAACTCTTCCACAAGATCACCGACGAGCGGACGCCGTCGGCCCTCCCCGAGCAGAAGGACGAGGAGAAGATCTGCTTCCTCCACTCCTACCTGAACTCCCCCAACACGCGGGACCATGTGCACGACGTTTGGGAGGGCAGGGGCGTGCCCGCCCGCCAGGTCGACCGCATGGTCAAGGACGTCTACCGGCACATGCAGCGCGCGGGGCAGCAGATCGTGCCCGTCGAGGCGCTCGACCGCCCGGTCGAGAAGTCCGGGCTCCAAAAGTCCTCCGGCCTTATCCTCCTGCCCCACTTCGGCGCCGGACAGCAGCACTACACGGTGGGGTACAGGGACCCCAAGTACACGGACGCCGCGGTCCGAAGAATACAGGGCAAGGGCACTGCCTTCGACAGCAGCCCGTACAAGGGGATCGTGCACGGAAGGCTTCGGGCGTACGGCCCCACGCGCTACGCAGACAGGAGCGTCGTCGCCGGCCTGAACCCCGCCAACGCCGACCTCGGGACGCAGCGGCACGAGGACCAGCACACCATCTTCCACTCCGTGGGCCTTGAGCACGGGAGGGACATGCGCCGGGCCGTCGCCACGCACCTGCTCGACAGCATCCCCGACAGGCACCGGGGCCTGTTCATGCGGATCTCCGACATGGCGCCCTCCGTCACGGGCGCGCACTCGACCATGGCCAACGAGGAGAGGATCGCCTTCCTCCACTCGTACATGAACTCGCCCGAGTACCGCGGGCATGTTGCAAGGGTGTGGGGGCACCAGGCCCGGGAGGTCGACCAGACCATCAAGGCCGTCCACCGCCACCTCCAGGGCGTCGGCAGGGAGCTTCGGCCGGAGCACGTCACCGGCCTGCTCTCCCCGCAGCGTTCCCGCGCCGAGGCGGGGCCGATGGCCGACCAATACGACGTCGCGCCGACCGCCAAGAAGTCCGAGGACGAGTCCGTCGAGCTGCACCACTACAGCGACCACCCGGGCCTGACCTCCATCGACCCGGCCAAGCACGGCACGGGGGTCTCGGGCAACGAGTCGAAGCGGAAGAACGACCCTGAATGGGTTGACCGTTCCTACCACTATCTTGCAGGAAGCAAACCAGGGGACAGTCTCGCCGCTAAGAAGCATCGCTACACCAGCCGCGTCTCGGCCAAGGGGATCTACGATCTTGGCAAGGACCCCGACGGGCACACCAAGAACGCCGTGGACAGGCAGGGCTTTGAGTCCGTAAACGTCGCCGAGCGCCGCGTCAGGGACGCCGGTCACATCGGCTTCACGAACAGCAAGACAGACCCTAGCGTCGTGGCGCTGTTCCACCCCGTCCACCCCGCCAGGCACGAGGAGCTAAAGAAGTACGTATACGACGAGGGGAACAATCCGGGCGGGGCCCACACCCACGGGTGGATTGACCCGTCGGGCGACTTCCACGATATCGAGGCCAGCGACGGCCATGCCGAGTGGATGGACCGCGGCTACGGCATGGGTGGCAGCGACGCGCACGCGGCGGGCTGGATCTCCATGGGCCACGCGGGTCGCGCCAACGTGCAGGGGCACACGAAGTTCCTGAACGACCCGAGCCACCCCGCCACCCGGACCGCCCGAAGGCTCGCTGGGCAGCACTTCCCCGAGGAGATGGTGGTCCACTACTCCGACAAGGATCTGAACGGGTACGACTCCGCCCCGAAGCTCGGAAGCTCCGACGACAACGCCCTGAGGACCGTGTCCACCCGCCTCTGGTCCAAGTACGGCACTTCGAAGCAGTCCCCCGCCGGGATGTACCGCTCCGAGGGGGTCGCCAAGTCCGGCTACGGCCCGAGGGGCATGGGGCAGTACGACCCCGCCGCGAACCAGAAGCGGAAGCTCGGGAACGTCGCGGACACAGAGACCGGAATCCAGGGCATCAAGGTCAAGACCGGCGCGAACGCCTCCGGCGGCCAGGGCAAGGTGCGGCTTGAGCGGCAGTGGCGCGCGGAGCAGAAGAGGAACAAGAGGCAGCCCGTCAAGGTCTACACGCCAGAGGAGAGGGCCGCGCTGCAGGTACAAATGGCCGCGAATCCGCAGAAGAAGGCGGAGCCCGAGGGCCACGGCCTCCCCAAGAAGTTCAGCATCCTCACGCACGAGAACCCCGCCTACCGCGTCAAGGGCATGAAGGGCAAGGCCAAGTTCGAGGCGGCCCTCGCCGGCCACAAGTACGAGCGGATCGCCGGCAAGTACGCCGGAAAGAAGGAGAACTCCTACCTCGTCCACGACGCCGACCCCGCGGAGATGGAGCGGATCGGCACCGCCGCCGGCCAGGAGTCGGTCCTCCACTCCGAGGGCGGGAAGCACAAGCTGGTCTACACCAACGGCCCCAACGCCGGGAGGCACCACGCCGGCGGGGGCGTCACGGTCCACGCGAAGGAGCCCGCGGACAACTACTCGACGCGGGACGGCAAGCACTTCACCCTCGGCCTGGACTTCTCGAAGCTCCACGAGCCCTCGAAGAAGGCCGAGAGGCAGGGCCACCACCTGGTGCCCATCCAAGAGGGCCGGCGCGGCAAGAGGATCGGCGTCGAGGAGCGCATCCGCAGGCTCAACTACCACCTCTCCAACATGTACGACGCCGGCCAGGTCCGCGACCTCTCGCCCGCCGAGCACACCCAGCTGCACCGCCCCTTCAAGAAGCGGGACCTGGACCCGAAGGAAGGCATCACCATCTCGCACCACGGCTGGCCGGTCAAGGAGCCGCACGCGGACAACTTCTACACCGAGGTGCAGGCGCACAGGGGCGGGGAGAAGGTCGGCGGCGCGGTGGTGTTCCACACGCCCGAGGGCATGACGGTCCGCGACGTGCGCGTCGACGCCCGATACCGCCGCAGGGGCGTTGCCTCCGCGATGTACCAGCACGCGGAGGAGACCACGGGCAGGAAGCTCAGCCCCGACGACCCGGACTACCAGTCCCGCGAGGGCAAGGCTTTTTGGGCACAGCCCAAGAGGAAGTTCGGCAAGGCCGAGCTGCGGAAGGAGATGTACGGCGGCGGCGACTTCATGCCGGTCGAGGGGGTAGACGACGGCGAGGACGTGCCCGACGAGTCCATGCTCCCCTTCCACGGCTGGATCTCGCCGAAGGGCAAGTTCCACCAGATGGGGCCGAAGGAGACCCACTACGGGGAGAAGATCGTCGCGCTCGGTGGACAATGGGGCCGCGGCTCCAGCCTGCACGACGGCGGGTGGATCTCCACCGGCCACAGCGGCTACCCGACAGTCGTGGGGCACCCGGCCTACCTGGAGAACTCGTCCCATCCCGCCACCAAGGCGCTCGCCAGGATGGTGCGGAAGCTCCCGCCGAACGTGGAGGAGATAGAGGTGGGCCACGGCGGGGGGAAGGAGGGGCACTACGTCCCGCGGAAGCTCGCGGAAAGGGGCCTCTTCGGGAAGCCCTCCACCGCGCAGATGTTCCGGTCCGAGGGCTGGGCCACCCCCGTCAGCCCCGTGCTCGGCCGCTCCCGGGCCCTCCCCGCCCTGGCGCAGATGCTCTCCGACGCCGGCCTCAAGTTCGACCCGCACGCCTCCCAGCTGGAGCAGGCCTTCCCCGGCGCCGGCTCCGACCGGCTGTTCGAGGCGGCCCGGTTCCTCTCCAACGCGCCGGCCCGGGACTCCGAGAAGGAGGCCAAGGCCATGGGCTCCGACGACCCCGCCAAGGCCGCCCTGGCCGCCTACGGCCTGGAGGACACCAAGGAGATGCGCCGCGCCCTGTACGCCGTCGCCGAGCTGGAGGACTCCAGCCTGGACAAGGCGGAAAAGTCCGACGGCATGAAGTTCGCGCCCAGGACCGCCCGGGGCGAGGACATGGCCCTGGCGGCGAACCGCGCCCTGGAGGCCGGGAAGGCCCGCACCCTCGAAAACCCCGGCAAGTTCACCTCCGAGGCGCTCGTGCTGGAGGACCCGGAGACGCAGGGGCGGCGGATACTGGCGAAGCCGGAGCCGAAGCGGGCCCCCATGCCGCAGGGCGTGGAGCCCGGGATGTCGTGCTCGGACCGCGAGGAGGCCTTCGCCGCGCTCGCCGGCGTACTCGGGCTGGGGTCGTTCGTCCCCAAGGCGGGTTCGGCCCTGGACGGCGAGGGGAACCCGTGGGCGCTGATCGAGATGCTCCCGCCGGAGTTCAGGTCGATCCAGAGGTGGCGGCAGGCGTCCCCGGGCAGCGAGAAGGCCATATTCGACAAGCACCTGCGGGACGGCAGCCTCCACATGTGGGCCGTGCTCGACTGGGTCGCCGGCTCCTGCGACCGCCACGGTGGGAACATCTTAGCCGACTCCGACGGCAACGTGTCCCTGATCGACAACGGCAGCAGCATGGCCGACGAGCTGTTCAACCCGGCCGGGGACCACGCCACGTTTATCCCTTACTATCTGAGGTATTGCGGGGCCAAGCGGACCGCGCAGCCCGAGGACACGCTCTCGAAGATGCCCCTGCCCCCGCCGGAGGTCTCCGACGCCGTGGGCGGCTGGGTGCTTGGCATCGACCCGGCGGCCGTCATGGCCGCGGTGGCCCCGGCCTGCGGCATGGGGATAGCCCGCGCGGTCCTGGGGCGGCTCGTCGCCCTCCAGGCGGCGGTCTCGAAGTCGGCCGAGCCGGCGTGCGCCGTGGTGAACGCCCTGTGGGCAGGAACCGGGCGGCAATCTTAGAAGACGGCGGGGGGCCAACAGAATGAACCTTGACGCAAAGAACATACTGAAGAGAGAAGTGATCGGAAAGCTGAACGGGCTCCCCGTCTCCCTTGTGGTTACAAAGGGCGGCCTGCATTTAATTTTTGCCTCGAAGAACGGCCGTCAGGAGGCCCTCGGGACCGGTCCGCACGCGGGGATAGCCCGCTGGATCGCGGAAAAGTCGCAGCCCGGAATCATGTGGACGTCGCTCCGCAAGTCCGAGCAGACCTACACCGCAGAAGAGGTTGCGGGGATCGTAACTTACGCGCTCGCTGCAATGGTGAGCAATGGCAAAGCGTAAGGCCAAGCCCGTACAGGGCGAGCAAATACCCATCAGGATTCCCCAGCAGCAGGTCTCCTTCGAGAAGGACGCCTTCGACAACCTCATACGCTCGCAGGGGGTCACCCTCTGCCACCACAAGGCCCTCCCCAGCCCCATCGGCCTCACCGACCGCGACGGCATCCGCCACCCCGAGCACTCCGACAACGAGGGCGTCAGCCAGTTCATCTACCGCAGGGCGGGCCTCGTCACCGTCTTCTTCCAGAGCAACGCGGGCAAGAACACCCCGATGGACCTCGGGGAAATGAAGCTTGGAACCGCGATGGTATCGGTCCCCAAGTTCTACGACGGCACCGACAAGCCGTGCCTCCTCACGATCTCCGACCGCCTGTACTTCCAGGACGTCGAGATGCTGGTCGAGAACTGGCAAAAAATGGAGTGCCACGCCACCGGGGTCGACCGCCTCACCTACCCCGCCACCTGCGTGGAGTTCCTCGTAGACTCCCACGGCGTCGACTACCTCCAGGGGCAGGACTTCACCCTCGACGGCGAGGGCCGCGTCGTGTGGAAGGCCGGCGGCCGCCGCCCCGCCACCGACCCCGCCACCGGAAGGGGCGGCATCTACTCGGTCCGGTACAAGTACATCCCCCACTGGTACGTTTCGGACCTGCTGCACGAGGTCCGCGTGGCGCAGATAACCGACCCCGCCACCGGCGAGCGCAGGGTGGAGCGCCAGCCCTACCTCGCCAAGATCCAGAGGGAGTATGTGTGGCACGCGCAGCAGAACCGCGAGCCCGGCGAGCCGGGGCCCGACGGGGACAAGGGGAACAAGAACTCGCCCCCGCGCTCGGGCGGCCTCCTGGGGCCGAGGTAGCCGAACTGGACTGAATCTTAACGCAGAGGAACCCCCATGAAACAACGCCTTAGAAAGCTTACAGCCACCAACACGAGGGACCCGAACGAGATCGGCTCCGCGCAGTTCGACCCGACCTCCGGCGGGAAGAGGGTCCTCGAGGTCGGGAAGACCCTCTCGATCCTCGGGACGCTGGACACGGCCAAGTTCGCCGTCGCCGGCGCCACGGTGTGGTGCTTCAACACCGACACGGCGGCCCACTACGTCAAGACGGGCGGCTCGTCCGTCGCGGCCCCGACCGGCCTGGCCGACGGCATCGCGATCCCGGCCGGCGACTACTTCGCCGTCTGCATGGGCCTCGACACCTACATCCGCAGCGACAGCAACAAGGTCGGCGGGTACGTGCAGTACGACGAGACCACCCTGGCGGTAGAGGGCACGGAGTAAGGACAGATGGGCGACGGCCGCAAGCGGGTCGAGGACTTCCTCAAGGGCTGCCTCGGCGACGGGGGCTTCGAGGCCCTCAACAAGGCAATCGTCCGCATCGGCCCCGACGTCGTCGCGGACCCGCAAGACCTCTACCTCCCGCTCCTCGTCGTCCCCCGCTCCCTCCTCGCCTGGCTCGTCGCCAACGTCCGCTCCATGAAGGACGGCGAGGCGAAGGACATGGAGATCCCGGGCACCGGCGGCGCCCACATGAACGTCAACAAGGTCATGTCGGACGTCTACAAGGGCACGGTCTACAAGGGCGGCAAGGAGATGCACCGGTTCGACCGCGTGTGCCTCCCCGCGCTGGCCGGCCACCTGATGACGATCTTTGAACTCTATGACGACTTCCTCCCCGCCAAGGACGAGCCAAAGAAAAAGGGGAAGGACAAGGAAAAACCCGAGGCCGAACCCGCACAGGCCCTCGACCGTGCCCTCTCCGGCCGCCTGGGCGAGCTGATCACCCGGATGGTCCTCGCCAGCCAGACGCCTGCCCACACGCCGGCCATCAACATCACGATCAACAACGGGGAGGCAAAGGCCGACCCGAAGAAGGTCGAGGTGAAGAAGGAGGAGACGTCGCCCCAGGTGCCGACCCCCACCCCGGCTCAATGGCAAAGCAACATGGGCGCCGCCTGCCACCAGTCCGCCGCGGCCCACCACCTCAACCCGACGACCGTCAGCTGCCCCGCCCTCGCCGATATGGAGAGCATACAGACCCAGGCAGCCAAGCTGGGGCCGGGCACCCACAATCTGGTTGGCGGCGTACCCGTCGGCAAGGAAGAGCCGTCCGCGGCCGCATCCGCCAAGCCGGCGCAGCCGCCGAAGGCCCCCGCCGCCCCGGCCGCAGCCGCCGCGGCCCCTCCGGCCCCCCCGGCCCCGCCGGCGCCCGCCAAGACGGCCCCCGCCGCCCCGGCCCCGAGGGCCCCCGCGGCAATCGGCAAGAGCTTCGCGCTCGACGACGACGACCTGGCGGCCACCTGCCCGGACTGCGGCGAGAACGAGTTCGACGAGGCCGGCAACTACGCCGGCTGCCCGTGCTTCAGCTACATGAACAAGTCCTCGGTCAGCGTGGAGGACATCGGCGGCAAGAAGCTCATCAAGTTCGGCAAGGCGTGGTCCCGCGAGAACATCGAGGCCTTCCTGAGGAACCTCAGGGCGTGGCGGGACGGGATGGAATAGCATGGAAAAGTTCGAAAAGGACGCCGCCCGCCCGGGCGGGCTCGGCGACATGAAGATGGGCGAATCCGACCCGACCGTGTCACCCGAGCAGGCCCGCCTGGCCGCGATGCCCAGCCACGAGGCCTACCACGAGTACAACAAGGGGCACCTCGACTCCCTGAACACCCCCGGCGAGGACCCCGAGTACGCGCGCCACGTCGGCCAGGACACCGAGTTCGGCTACGAGCGGCGCTACCCGGTCCGCCTCGCGCCCGATCAGGACGAGGAACTCCTCGCCCACCTCCACGCCATGGGCCACCACCTGTCGCGCACGCACGGGAACCCGGACTCCTCCACGCCCGACGACATGGCCCGCGACGAGCGCCTGGCGACCCACCACCAGCAGATGGCGCAGCGGCACCACGACGAGTACGCCAGGAAGTTCAAGCTCTACTCCGGCCAGCCCATCGGCGGCCACGGCCCCGGCTCCTGGGACATGCTCGAGGAGGGCCACGAGGGCGTGCCCGGCACGGCCCACCCCGCCGACGACCGCCTCCCGAGGAAGTTTGCGAAGGAGGAGGTCACGCCCGAGGGGCACATCGAGGCCGCGGCGCACCACCTGAGGCACCGGGACGAGAACGTCAAGCACGGGACGACGTGGTCGGAGCCGGCCGCGAAGATGCACGACGTCATGTACCGGGAGCACATGGAGGCCCTCGGCGAGGACCCCGACGCGCCCAGCGCGCTGATCCAGTCGAAGGCCGCGCAGGTCCGCTACGAGGGCGGGCCGAAGTACCCGGGGCACACCGTGTTCCACCGCTGGGACAACCTCTCGAACGTCAGGAAGTTCGAGCCGGTGCTCGGCGGCGACCAGATCACGCGCATCCTCAACCAGGCCGGCGGGAAGGTAGACGCGCAAGGCAAGTCCGTCCCCGCGCCGACCCCGGTCCCTACGCAGGGCCCGCCGCCCCCACCCCCGGCCGCAACGGCGAAGCACGCAATCGAGGACACGAACGCGCTGCTCAGGAAGCACCAGGAGGAGATGTTCGCGCCCCTGGAGAAGGTCGAGGAGCTTGAGAAGGCCGAGGCCCTGGAGAAGAAGCGCCACTCGTTCCGCAACCAGGCCGCCACGCCCCGCCCGAAGGGTTTCCACTACATCCGCCAGCCCGTGAGGATGCCCGTCGCCGTCGGCGGGCTCGTCCGCAGGGGCAAGGTCGTGGGGAAGAGGGAGACCGACCCCGCCGCCGAGGCCGCCGGCAAGCGCACCACCCCGACGACCCCCGCCGAGCGCGGCGAGGAGGCGGCGAGGCTTGAGAACAGGCGCAGGCCCGCGACCCCGCAGATACCCGCCGTCGCCGGCTCTACCCCGCTCGGGTTCAGGGCGAAGAAGGGCGAGACCCCCGCGCACCCGACCCTCCCCGGCGAGGCGGCAGAGGCCTCCCGCATGGAAGCGAAGACAGCAGCCAAACCCGCGGCGCCCCCCAAGACGCCGGCCTCCGCGCTGAACATGAAGTGGTACAGGGCGGAACAGGCCAAACTGGGAAAGAAGTAGCCCATGGAAATCCTCGTATACATAGCCTACGACGGCGACGACATCGGCGGGCACGTCGAGCGCGCGGCCCTCACGGACGACGAGCACGGCCTGACGATGCTCTCCGAGGGCATCCGCCGGGCCAACGTGGTCATGAACTCCTTCGCTGTCGAGCACGGCGGCCGCGTGGTGAGCATGGGCGGGGACGAGGGCGTCATCGCCGTCCCGGCCTCGGCCCTCTCCGAGCTTGAGCCGCTCCGGGAGATGTACTTCGAGTGCGCCGGCGCCACGGTAAGCATGGGCGTCGGGCGGCGGCTCTCCGAGGCCTCAAAGGCCCTCATGGTCGCCAAGGTGCGGGGCAAGGACCAGATCGCCATGTACGACCCCGAGGTCGACGGCGAGCTGGAACAGGTGCTCCAGGGCGACGACGACGCGGTGGAGCACGAGCACGCCCAGGACCGGATCTCGGACGAGGAGGAGGCACCGCCGGAAGAGGGGCAGGAGACCGACGCCCACTTCAAGGCCGAGCCCGACCCGGGCGCACCGACCCTGAAGCAGCGGATCAAGGACGCCATCCGGCGCTCCTCCGGCGCGGAACAGAAGGCCGAGGGGGACGAAGAGGCCCCGCCGCAGGAAGGGGAAGAGGCCCCGCCGCAGGAAGGGGAAGAGGCCCCGCCGCAGGAAGGGGAAGAGGCCCCGCCGCAGGAAGGGGGCGACGAGCCCCAGTCCCCCGAGGAGCTGCAGCAGATCGTCGCCGGCGCACTCGAGGCCATGAAGGGGCAGCAGCAGGCCCTCGAGGCCCTCTCGCAGCAGGCGCCCGAGGTCTACCAGGCCGTCGTCTCGACCGTGCAGGCCATGATCGACATGGCGCACTACGCGCTCGGCGACCAGGCCCCCGAGGCCGAGGCGCCGGAGGGCGAAGAGGCACCGCCGCAGGAAGGGGAAGCACCCGCCGAGGAAGAGCCCGAAGAGGAGGCACCCTCCGAGAAGGCAGAGGGACCGGCCAAGTCCGCCTCGTGGCACGTCGTGTTCCCCTCGGTAGACGACAGCGAGGAGGCCGGGCTCGGTTCCTTCAAGCAAACCCTGAGGGGTGATAGGAAGCACATCGGCAGGCTCAAGTTCGAGCACCTCGGCGTAGAGGGCGGGGAGAACGAGGGGCACGGCGATGACCCGGACTGGGACCCGGAGAGCGAGGGCACCAACTACCACCACCCCATCAAGATCACTGGGCCCAAGGAGTCCGTCGACCACGTCAGGCAAGCGTCGAAGGATGGGGACCACGTCACCGTAAAGAAGGCCGAGGACGAATACTGGAAGCCCGGCGACATGGCGGTGCTCCAGGGCAAGCACCGGGTGAAGGTCAAGGCGTGGAACGGCAAGCCCGGGTCGGATGTCTTGGTCGAGCACCCGCGCTACAAGGGGGACGTCGCGGTGGAGTACAGGCACCTCACCCGCCCACCGGATTTCAAGAAGGCCGGCCTCCCGCTCCCCGAGAACACCAACAAGCGCCCCGCCCAGAACCTCCCCGTCGGCTCCACGCGCCGGGGCGAGAAGAAGGTCCAGAACCCCCTCACGGGCGAGAAGAAGTGGACCTCCGTCCAGACCGGCCAGGTGAAGGGCCCGAGCGGAGCAGCCCCGGCCGGCAAGCCCAAGTTCATCGACGTCGCGGGCAACCCGGTCGACAAGCAGGGCAAGCCCAAAGCCTAGCTAGGAGACAGTATGGGAAGATGGGATGGGGTGAATGGGGAATTGGCGAAGCACCAGGGGGCCGACAGGGCCTTTGAGCAGCTGGGGAAGGAAGAAGGAGACATTCCGCCCCCAAGTCCGCGCACATGGGCAAGAAGGGTTTTGACGGGTGACGAGAAAGAGCACAAAGTTAGCTTTTCGCCTTCGGATCGTAAAGATCTTTTGGGGCATTTAGATGCCGTAGCCCACCATGAGGGGGCGGCATCTGCTGTTGGCTCTGTTAAGGCCGGCTCCCCTAAGCAGAAAGCCTACTACGAGCACATAGGTAAGATAAATGATCATTCGACGGCTTACCAGAAAAAATTTCAAAAGTACTCCGGCACAAAGCGTTGCCCTAGTCTTCCTCCGTCAGAAGACCTGTATGGGGGTAAGGACAACGAAGAAATACGGGTCGCCAACAAGCTCGGATCTTCCCACCCACACGATTCTAAGCTGGAAAAGAAATAGGGTTAGGCCTCCATGGCCGACTTCAAGATAACCGTCGACATCGGCAGGCTCGGCGAGGACCTCGACGACGCCAAGGAGCTGCTCACCACCGGGATTTCGCAGGCCATCCAGCTCCTCGCCGCGCAGACCCACGCCCGCATCGTCGAGAGCGTCCAGACCAAGCTACGCTCCACCCGCAGCAAGTACCTCGACGCCCTCAAGCCCGTCGAGCAGCTCGACGACAACCTCTGGGTGATCACCCTCGGCGCCGAGGCCATGTGGATCGAGGACGGCAAGCCGGCCGGCAGCATGGTCGACGACCTCCTCACCCACAAGTCCGGCAAGCCGGCCAAGACGGCCGCCGACGGCTCCCGCTACCGCTCCATCCCGTTCGACCAGGGCAAGGCCCAGTCCGAGGTCCCCCTGTCGAAGGTCGCCCTCGGCGAGGCGGTCCGGTCCGAGCTGGCCAGGTACAGCAAGAGCCTCGGCCGGAAGGTCGGGATCAAGAAGATCGAGGTCGGCCCCGACGGCAGGCCCCTCCTCGGCCTCCTGCACAAGATCGACGTCCCCAGCCCCAAGAGCAAGTCCGGCATACCCCTCCTGCAGGGCGTGAGGATCTACCAAAACCTGTTCAAGAGCAGCAAGGGGAAGTCCGCCGTCAAGCGGAGCGTCGTGACCTTCAGGACCGTCAGCTCGAAGCACAAGGCACAGGGCAAGTGGGTCCACCCGGGGATGGAGGGCAAGAAGTTCTTCGACGACGCGGCAGAGTGGGCGCAGAAGGAGCTGGACAACACGATAATCCCGATGCTCGTGAGGGGCCTGAAGCAATAAGGCAATCTTTCGGGGGAAGCCATGGACGAGCAAATACTAACCGCAGCCTCCTACCTCGTCGGCCTCCTGTCGTCCTTCGCCCTCATCCTCGGGCTCGCGCTGCTGGACGACAGGCGCGGCGGCGCCCTCCCGGCCTCCTGCAGGCCCTCCGACCTGTCCAGGTGGATCAACGACTCCCGCCACTGGCACAACCTCGGCCACAGCATGTTCGGGTTCGCCGTGACGTGC
>Ga0315285_10002702_pt1 | contig 18519 bp, 11 predicted proteins | sample YL17G09_36_MG_FD_203698 | JGI IMG/M metagenome (GOLD analysis project Ga0315285, IMG submission 203698) | Sediment microbial communities from Yellowstone Lake, YNP, Wyoming, USA - YL17G09_36 | ecosystem: Environmental > Aquatic > Freshwater > Lake > Sediment | place: USA: Wyoming | collected... | reverse complement strand
AAAGGTATAATTGGCAATATATGTCTGTAACCAATATTGAATATGTCGAAGATGGCAGTGCCAAAATATATAAGTGGGGGGAGAATCAAAATATATTCATTCCATAAATCTCGTTTGATGTTTTTAATGAATAGAAGTATTCCTATTGTAAGGAAGAATAGGAGAACAATCGGTGTTTTAATTAGAAAGGCAATGGGGAAATAGTTTCGAAAGCCCTTCTTAGAAAAATGTCCCATTAGAAAGGAAGGATGACCCTTTGCTGAATATTGAAAATGCCATAACGCACCGTAAAGATAAGTAGGAGCAGGAATCGGTATCTTCGTTACAAAAAATTTCATTGGTTTAAATAGAACAGATTCTTTATTCACAAGATAATCATCTATTTTAGTTTCTGTAGATTTCAATTTATAATCAATTGCTTTTTCAAACGTTGTGAACTCAAAATTGTAATCAGCAAAGATTATAAGACCGCAAATTAGAAAAAGAATAATTAAAACAATGAAAAAGCTCTTTAGCATTAATCCCCATTGTAGAGACGCAATATATTGCGTCTCTACTGATGGGTTTGTGTGTGTATTACTAATCCGATCAATCTCATTTTCATTGTGTTTCTTACTAAATAAATTCAAGACCTTTTCATTTTTTCTGATGAATATTTCTATGAATAAAATCAACAGGATAACAGGGATTAAGATTAGTCCTGAAAATTTTGAAATGAGTGTTAATCCAGAGAAAATTGAAAGCAAAATGAGTCTTGATATTTTTGGTTTATCCACAAATCGCTTGAGTTGATATATTGAGATAAAGAAAAAACAGGTTATATAAATGTCATTCGTAACATATCTTGAATGTGCTATAATATTAGGGTCGAAAATAAAAAAACCAAGAGCAAAAAGCGCTATGAGTTCTCCATATAAATATTTCACAAATTTAAATATAAAAAACATTAGTAGTAAAGCTATTAAGATGGATGGAAAGCGGGCTAAAAACAGAATTTTGTCTGCATCAACCGTCTGATTATATAAAAAATCCTTACCAAATTCAACAGGGTTGACCTTCTTATCAAAATCTGGAGAGAAAGGAATTTTAAGTTTTAGAAGGATTAAAGGGATTGCGGAGATTTGTTTGAATAAGCGTGGATGTTCGGGATTGAGTTTGTCTTCCCCTGTTTTTAATATTATGTATCCGCTTCCGAGATGTGTCGGTTCATCCCAGATAGCTGAATCACTTAGCATTGAAGAGACACAGAGAGAGATGAAAATAACACCACCAATAATTCCCACCAGGCAATATAATAATTTTGATATTTTCATAAGACAAAATAAGAAATGAAAACAACACAAATTTCAAATGATTTTTAGATTAAAAAATTTGTAGTTCCTGCTTTAGCGGGTATGATTCATCCCCCTTAAAGTGGGAACTACAAGCTGATTTCTCATTGACAAAGACTGTCAGGTTCTCCATCGTCAGATTTTAAATCCATAATTAATTGTAGGGAACGCATATATGCGTTCCCTATTTATTAAGGGCCAAAGGATTCTATTATGACAAATGTAAGAACTGGTTTAGATATTTTATCAACATTCAATTTTGAGAGTCTTTGTGGTCGAAATGTTGGGATCATAACGAATCATTCTGCTGTTAATAGTCAAAATGAACATATACTTGATTTGATTCAGAAGAATAAAGATATTAAGATTAAGGCAATATTTGGTCCTGAGCATGGAATAAAAGGGAATCATCCTGATGGGACACAGATTTCGTCTTTTATGGATGAGAAAATAGGGATTCCAATTTTTAGTCTTTATGGTGCTAACAAAAAGCCAACAGAGGAAATGCTTGAGGGAGTTGATACCCTTGTTTTTGATGTTCAGGATGCAGGCGTTAGATTTTATACTTATATCTGGACGATGGCTTTGTGTATGGAATCAGCGGCGAAAAGTGATATAGCATTTTATGTTCTGGATAGACCTAATCCTATTACTGCAAAAGTAGTTCAGGGGAATTTGCTTGACCCAAAGTTTAGCTCTTTTGTTGGGCTTTATCCGATACTCTTGCGATACGGTATGACCATCGGGGAGCTTGCCCTTCTATTGAATGGTGAAGGATTCATTACTCCTAAAGCCAATCTGAATGTCATTAGTATGCAACATTATAAACGGAGTATGTGGTATGATGAAACAGCTCTTCCCTGGGTGCCACCTTCTCCGAATCTTCCCACTTTGGAGTCTGTGATAAATTATCCCGGGCACTGTTTATTTGAAGGGACAAATGTATCTGAAGGAAGAGGAACAGATTATCCGTTTGAAATTGTCTGTGCGAGTTGGTTAGATGGGAGAAAATTAGCAGATGAGCTTGTAGGGAACGCACCCTCGATTACAAATGTCGAGGGCAGGTATATGCGTTCCTTACTTGGAGTTGAATTTTCACCAATTAAAACGACACCAGGAGAAATACCTGGCAAGACAAAATCGCCTAAATATATGGGCGAGGTTTGTGGAGGCGTAAAAATTATTATCAAAAATAGGGACCTTTTTGACCCTATTCTTACAGCCTTAACCATTCTTATTAAGATAAGAAACCGATATTCCGATAAATTTCAGTTTTATGAAACTCACTTTGACCATCTTGCAGGTAGTGATAAATTACGAAGTCAAATAGAAGAAGGTCTATCCCCTGATGAAATAATTAATAGTTGGGAAAAAGACATTGAACAATTTAAGGAAGTAAGAGGAAAATATCTTCTTTATAAAGATTAAAGCAGTTGCTACTTACCTTATAAATTAATATCTTGATTTTGATAATTTATAAAAACGCTGTTGACTTTTTCACATAAAGTGATATTAACTTTAATATCAGATTTGCTTTCAGAGTTAAGAATTTATGATAAGATTAGTTTGTAAAGCAGGACCACATACAGGTGAAATCTGGGAGATTACGAAGGAATGCATTACCATTGGACGGGATACTAACTGTGATATAAGCCTTAATGATCCTAAGATTTCAAGAGTTCATGGGGAAATCCGTCTCGTTGGAGATGAATTTATTTATACAGATAATAATAGCACCAATGGCTCTTTTATCAACAATATAAAAACTACCGAAAAGGCTATAAAATACAGTGACAAACTAACTGTCGGTAACACCGTATTTCTCTTTGCTGGTGAAACAAAATCGGATACAGTGAAATTCCATCCCAATGTCAATGACAATGCTATTATTACAAACACGGCCTCCGTTGATGCTCTTGATTCGAAGATTCTCGAAATAGAAAAAGAATTGTCTAAAAAAATTAAAGAGACTAAAGCTAATGTTGTTTCCATCCAGGATTATAAAGAGTTAGAGAAGTTAAATAGAAACCTTCGCATCCTCTATCAAACAAGTAAAAGAATCAGTAACATAATGGCTCTTGAAGAGCTTTATGATTTAATCATAGATGATATCTTTATGCACCTCAGTGATGCAGAAGGTGTATGTATTTTTATTATAGATAAAGAAACCGATCAGTTTATTCCAAGGGCATCAAAAAGCAAAGAGGGAAAAATTAACCAACCCTTTCAAGTCAGTCGCACTATTCTTGAGACAACAAGGAGAGATAGAGTCGGAATAATCGCCTCAGATGCATCTACAGATAAGCGATTTGATGCGTCTCATTCGATTCTGGATTTACGGTTGAGGTCTGTGATGTGTGTCCCGATGGGAGTCAAAGGAAAAGTTATCGGAGCCATCTATGTGGATAATAGAAATGTTCCAAACTGTTTTAATACTAATGACCTTGAGCTTTTAACAATATTAGCTTCCCAAGCGGCGATTTCCATTGAGAATGCATCTCTTTATGAAGAGCTTCAGAAGACTTATTATGAAACAATGGTTGCTCTGGGCAATACCCTTGAGGCAAAAGATAAATATACACGGGGACATACGGAAAGAGTTTCTAAACTTGCTCTCGGAACGGCTAAGGAATTGGAGCTTTCCACCGAGCAAATCAAGAACTTGAGAATGGCAGCCGAACTACACGATATTGGCAAAATTGCTATTCAAGGAATGATTATAAGGAAAAAGAGCGGGTTAAGTGATGAAGAATATGAGATTATTAAACAGCATCCTATCAAAGGATGTGAGATTTTAAAGCCTATAGAATTTTTAATTCCTGTTTTACCTATTATTAAATATCATCATGAAAGATACGACGGCTCGGGTTATCCCGAAGGACTTAAAGGCGAACAAACACCCATTGAGGCAAGGATTCTCAATCTTGTCGATGCTTTTGATGCGATGACAACTCAAAGACCTTATAATAAACCTTTGACCACCAGACAAGCTCTTGTTGAAGTTAAGAAACAGGCAGGGAAGAGCTTTGACCCGAGCATTGTTGAAGCATTCCTCAGATTTATGTCAAAAAAATCTCAAACTGTTGAAGAATAAACATTATAGGAGTGCGACTCTTCATATAATTAACGTCGCATAAATGCGACCGCTGAAATATTTCTCTATGTAATCTAAAGACGAGATTGCCACGCTTACTTCGTAAGCTCGCGATGATACCCCTCACCCTTCCCTCTCCCACAAGGGGAGAGGGTAAGACAGTGTCATTGCGAGGAGGCGAAGCCGACGAAGCAATCTCGTATTTTACGTAAAATGTTAGTTTTTTAGAAATCGTATAAATGTGACAGCTACAATGTTGAACTACAAAGAAAGGATTGAATAAATCTCAATGACAATTAAACACTCTGTTTACAAACTTCAACTTATTGATCCATTTGGTATTGCGCGTTCTACACGGACAGAAATTGATGTTGTGCATATCAATATCGATGGGGGAATTGGAGAATCATCCCCATCGAAATATTATGGGGAAACAGTAGATACCGTAAGGCAAAATCTGGACAAGATTTCTAATAAGGTCGGCACAGATTTTGAATTTATCGAGGATAAAGTGGAGGAAATAAAAAAGCTTTTGCCTGAAAATGCTTCTTCCACACTTGCTGCTATCGATACCGCTCTCTATGACATTTTCTGCAAAAGACTGAATATCCCTCTCTATAAACTTATTGGAGTTAATCCTGATAAATGTCCTAAATCCTCTTTCACAATCGGGATAGATACGATTGATGTGATGCTTAAGAAGGTAGATAAAGCGGCTCAATATCCTATTCTTAAGATAAAATTAGGTAGGGATTCCAATGGTGATATGAAGGTAATGAAGGCTATTAGAGAAAAGACGAATAAGACGCTGAGAGTTGATGCCAATGGTGGCTGGACGTATGAGGAGGCTGTTAAGTGCATTGATTTCCTTGCGGATTTAAATATAGAGTTTGTCGAACAACCTCTTGAAAGAGGTGATATTGAGGGATTGAAAAAACTTTATAAGGTTTCGAAATTGCCTATTATTCTTGATGAAAATATTAGAGTCAATACGGATATTCCCAAATGTGCTGGATTTTGTCACGGTATTAACATTAAATTAATGAAGTGTGGTGGAATAACAGAGGCACGGAGAATGATTGCGACTGCGAGGGCGTTTGGTTTAAAAATTATGATTGGTTGTATGATAGAATCCTCTGTAGCCGTTACCGCCGCTTCTCATCTTGGTCCTCTGGTTGATTATCTCGACCTTGATGGACACATTCTCGTTTCAAATGACCCTTATGTAGGGATGATTTTTAAGGATGGGAAACCTATCATACCAAACAAACCGGGAATTAGCGTCGAACCCAGAGCCTAAAAATGTTAAAAATGTCGGGATTCGATTGTAATTTTTCAAAAGATATTGTCCACAAATTCTCAAGTAGGGGCAATGTCATTCCGTTTCTATATTTTAAATTGGAAATTGGAAATATTAAATTTTAAATTTGCGATTTCCAATTACATAAGATTGGAAAATGTCAGATAGCCACAGTAAAGACAAATTGAAAAAAGATAAACCAGACAATATTCAATTTGAGATACCGCACTTCTTAAAGAAATCCCTTCTTAGGAAAAGGCATCCGAAGATACGTCGCAGGAGAAGATTTACTCGAAAAATATCTATACCGGAGAATGTCCTTGCCAAATTAACGCATGACTCGATTCATCTGGAGGAACTAAAAAAGAAAATTCTTTATCTTAGAGCGGAAATTGAAAATCAAAGAAAACGATTTGAAAAAGAAAAGGACACTACGATAAAACTTGCTAATGAAAGATTGCTAATCAATTTTTTGCCTATCCTTGATCATCTTGACCTTGCGATCCAATCAGCTCAAAATGCCCATAGTTATGACTCTTTGATCGAAGGCATTGAATTGATTCGAAAACAATTTTTGGAATATCTTGGAAGTAATGGATTGAAACAGATTAAAGCTGTTGGAGAACCGTTTAATCCGGCGCTCCATGAAGCTGTTGCAAAAATCGAAAATGATGAGCTCCCAGAACTTACTGTCATTGAAGAACTGAGAAAGGGTTTTGCTCTATTTGACAAAGTTATTAGACCCAGTATGGTCAAAGTCTCGCAAAAGAAGAAACAAAATTCTCAATGAACTTAAGAAAAATGGATTTGAATTGAAATATAAACCGAAGGGGACATACTATCAATTAAACTAAAAACACTAAATTATAAATCCTAAACTCTAAACAAACTCGAATTATCAAAACACAAAATTCAAAATAATTAGCTTTTTGAATTTAGCGTTTGATAATTTAAGTTTTAAATATTTTTATATTGTTATGTTATTGTACTTGATTCAAATTTTATGGAAAAAGAGATTGCTATTGATATAAGGGACTTGTATTATTCTTATCCTGATGGGAATCGAGCCCTCGATGGTATAACATTCCAAATCTTTAAGAATGAGAAGACAGCTATTGTAGGACCTAATGGTGCTGGAAAGTCTACACTACTAATGCATTTTAATGGTGTGAAACGTGGTAAAGGGAAAGTTTTTATCGATGGACTTTTGTTAAATGATAAAAATCTCGGTGAGGTCAGAAAAAAAGTTGGTCTTGTTTTTCAAAATCCTGAAGATCAGTTATTTTCTCCGACAGTTTTTGATGATGTAGCCTTTGGTCCTCTGAATATGAGGTATCCTGAGGATGAGGTTATAAGGCGTGTAAAAAATGCCTTAAAGTTTGTTGAACTTGAAGGGTTCGAGGAAAAATCACCTTTTCATTTGAGCGAAGGGGAAAAGAAGAGAGTTTCACTTGCAACTGTTCTTTCTCTTGATCCGGAGATTCTCGTTCTGGATGAACCAACAAGTAATCTTGATCCTCGGACAAGAAGACATTTGATAGAGCTTTTATTGAGATTTGAGAAAACTATCGTAATAGCGGCACACGACCTTGATTTTGTTCTCGATTTCGCTTCACGTTGTATTATTCTCAATAAAGGGAAAATTGTTGCCGATAATAAACCTGATGTGATTCTCAAAGATAGAAAACTACTTCTGGATAATGGCTTAGAATTACCTTTGTCTTTGAAACATTTTTCGTAAATTATCTTCTGAACTACAGTAGGGAACGGTTTGAAACCGTTCCCTACAAATATTTAGCATTACGGGGATAGAAAACTGTTCTGTCCCTACTGATTAATATATCATTTTGGGACTGGTTGATAGGATATGACGGGATTAAGTTTTTTTAAAACCTCTCGTAGTTCTCTTTTCAAAATATTTTTTTCCTTTAGCTTTTTAGCTTTCTTCGTGATTCTTCTTATCTTCTCATTCATTGTTTATCATTTTTTATTTATCTCACTTACAAAAATGGAACAGGAGAGGTTGATTCTTGTTGCTGAATCCATCACCAATGAAATGAAAAGTACTGATGATTTTTATGATACTCAAAAACTTCAAAGATTAATTTCCTCACAAATTAATAATTATGTCTTGTTAATTTATTTAACAGATAAAGCAGGAAATCTCCTTTATTCAAGCAGTAAAAAGCCAATATCCATCTCTTCTGAGCAAGATTATATAAAGCAAGTCCTTTCTCATTCTAAAACCACTTCTATTATTTCTAATAAATACGAGAACAATACAAAAGGCAAATACCTCTTACTATTTTATCCGGTAAAATTTGAGAATGTAACAGTGGGCGTAATAGTAATAAAAGCTTCTCTTTCTTCCATCACGATTCATACCATCCGTATTTTAATTATCGGCGTTGTTCTCACTATAACGGGATTTGTTATCTATACTCTGATTACCCAATGGTATTTCCATTTGAGAATCATAAGACCATTAAATGAGATTATCTCGACGACGCAGAAATACACTTATGGATTTTCGGAGGAGAAACTTGATATTCAATCGAGTTTTGAATTTTCTAAACTCTCAAAAAGTTTTAATGTAATGATTAAACAAATTAAGAGTCATATTGAAGATTTAAAACTTCGAACGCGATTGGCTACGATTGGCGAAACCACTTCGGAACTTGCCCACGAGCTTAAGAATAAAATCGGCTCAAGCGTTTATGCCTTAAAACAGATTCTTACAAATCCTTCTCTGTCAAGGCAGGATTCAGAGCTTATTGCCGATGTCATTTCTCAACTTGAGGACTTGTCATCCCTCTGTAAAAACTTTTTGGAATTTGCAAAACCTTATGAACTGAACCTTCTTCCAACCAATCTAAATAGCATAATAGAAACTTCTCTTGAGGATAAAGACCAATTAATAAAGGCAAAAAATATCAAATTAAAGACTGTTCTGTCTGAGAAATTGCCCCTGATAAATATTGATAAAAAACGCATAGGTGACGTAGTTAAAATTCTCCTGGAAAACGCCATTGAAGCTTTGAAGGAAATCTCAGTAATTGAAATTCATACCTTTAAAGAGGAAGATAAAATCGGCTTCACTATAAGAGATTTCGGAATCGGAATGGATGAAAAGGAGATAAAATCGGCTTTCGAGCCTTTTTATACGACCAAAGAGGACGGCACAGGTCTCGGTTTATCTATTGCTTATAAAGTAATTAGAGAACACAATGCTAATATTTCTATTCGGAGTGAGAAGAATAAAGGAACACAAATTTCTGTAACGTTTCCATTAGAATAATATGTAGGGAATGCATATATGCGTTCCTCTTGCGATGGGATACACACCCGGTCTGCTTCGCAGACACCCCTCTTTTCTGCCCACATTATGAGATTCCGAAACGAGTTTGGAATGACACTATTTCACTTTCTGTCATGCTGAACTTGTTTCAGCATCTCTCATTTCCATCGGAAGAGAATGAATTGTTTGTAGTGCCTGCTTTAGCAGGTGGCTTTTTCTCCCACTAAAGTGGGGACTACAAACTACCTCTTGAGAGAGAAATGGATTACATTGCGGGTGTTAGGGCTATTAGTCCTAAATTGATTCTTTGCCCCTCACTAATTATAATCTCATTTATTTGCTTATTTTGATACCCTTGTTTTGAAATTATCACTTTGTATTTGCCTTCTTCAACGTTCGGCTTTTCGAAATTTCCCTCTGCATCGCTATCAAAATTAATGTTAGGAGGTTCTCCATCTGTGTATTTGACAAGTTTGATTTTAGCACCACCGATAGGAGTATTATTTATCCCTGAAACAACTTTTCCTGAGACTGTTCCTCCCTGCTTTAATGCAATTTCAATATTAGATGTTTCTTCTGGTGAAACAACCCTGATGTTGTTTCTGCTACCCTGAATTAAGTTTTCCGCAGTTATCTCGATATTATAAAATCCTGATTCCAAATTTTTAAGTGAGAATTCTCCATTCACATTACTTATATTAAAAACTTTTGCCTGATTATCAGAGCCACCCTGTCCCTGAAGATTTCGCACTTTTGTTGCCCTGAGTCTGTATTTCTCAACAGGACGAGAATCAACGGCTGAAATGGCTCTTCCACTTATAGAGCCATTGATTTCGAACATAAGGGTAATGTCATATGTATTCGCCTCTATATTTTCTATTCGTATAAAGAATCTTGAGCGACCCGAACTTGTAATTAAATTATACGTTGCATCAATGCGATATTTTCCTTCATCCAGAGTATCTATAGTAAATTGCCCTTTGGAATCAGAAAAAGTTCTACCCCTTCCATCTCCTCCTGAAGTATTCACTGCGGAAATCGATACGTCTGATAAAGGATTATTCAAGTCATCTACGACCAGACCACTGAGAATCATACCTTCTTCAAGAATGAAATTTAAATCTGTTATAACATCACCATCTTTTACTGTAATATCTTTTTTTACTTCTCTTGCCATTCCTTCCTTTCCTGCTATAACAGATAAGTTCCCTTCAGGGAGATTTTGTAAACGATACAATCCATCTGAATTAGTAGAGGTTCTTGAATCCGAGCCAAATCTTCCGGTTCTTATTTGAGGATTATCTACTCTAATCATTGCATTAGGTATAGGTTCATCCTTTCCATTTGTTACCCTACCCGATATTATAATTCCCTTTTTTAAGATGATTGTTTCTTGATGAGTGGGATTGTTTTTATCGAGGGTAAACTCATTCGTTTGAGTTGTTGAATAATCAGGATGAGATGCAACGAGATGAAATTTTCCACCATTTTGTGGGACATTTGAGATGATATATTGTCCGTCAGTTTGAGAATAACAACGCATCTGTGCATTTAAAAAGCGGTTTCTGAAATCTGTATTACTTCCTTGAAGCTGAACTGAAGCTCCAGAAACAGGATTATTATTCACATCTACAACATTACCGCTTACCACAAGACCGGGATTTAATTTGATAAGAATATCATTGACCACTTGACCGGGTTTCAGGTCATAGTATCCGCGGTCTCTGATGGAGTTGATATTTTCTGTGTATCCTTCAGCTGATGCTGAAAAATAAGTTCTTTCAGCGAGGAGATTGGTGATTGTGAACTTTCCCTCAGAGTCAGTTACTGAAGTTTGTCCGCTCATTCCTCTTCCTTGTTCATCACTGACAAATGCTCTGACAGTAGCTCCCGGAATGGGACGTTCTGTTAGAACATCAACGACCTTTCCTGAGGCTGTGAGTCCTTTATAGACAGGGAAATCAACGTCTGTGACTGCTTGATCTTCTTGCACGGAGATATTCCTTTTTTCACGAGCTAAATATTCACCTGCGCTGATTGATACATTATACATTCCCTCGGGAACATTGTCGAATTCATATATGCCATTTTCTTTTGAATTTGTTGTTAAGAAGGTCGAATCCATACGGTTTCTATTTTGTGCTGTTAGGGTCGCATCTTTGACAGGCTCCTCAGTGTCTATCACATAAACTTTGCCTGAGATTGAGCCCCCTTCTTTTAAAGTGATAGTAATTTCGTTTCCATCGGCTTTGACGTCTTCAACAGAAGTTTCCGCATAATCAGGTGATTTAGCGGCGACTTTGTATAATAATTGTTTACTTAATTTTTCGATGGTGAATTTACCTTCTTCGTTTGTTCTCACTGAACTTTGCACATTGAAAAAGGGCATATACCTTCTATTTGCAGATTCTCTTTCGCTTTTTATCCAGACTGTTCCATCAGGCACAGGTTTTTGTTCTGGTGATAAAACGATGCCAGTGATATATCCACCTTTTTCAAGAACGATTTTGACAGGACTTGGTTCTTTCCCTTCCACTAATTCAACGACAACTCTTTCTGTTCTGTAATAACCTTCAAGATTTCCATTGACTGAAACAGTGCCAGGGGAAAGATTTGTTAACGTGAAGTTTCCTTTATCATCGGAAACAGCTGTTTTCGTAAGAGGACCTTGTTGCCATCCTCCAAAGAATTGACCCCGAGGAGGTCCACCTGTCTCTATGCCCCTTGCCTCAACCTTTACAGTTGCAAGAGGTTTGTCTTCTGTATCAATAACTTGTCCTTTTAAGGAGATTCCCATAGTGAGGATTATCTTAATATCGTCTCTGTTTTGACCTTCAGCCAAAAATATATCATTTTGAGCAGCATTAGCGAAATCTTGATGTGTTGCATCAACATTATAGTATCCAGTTGAAAGATTATTGAATATGAATTTTCCATCATCTTTTGTGATAAATGAATCTCTCTGGTTAGGGAAGGGGAAATTTCGGAAATCGCCCCTTCTTCCCGAATTATTTATTCTTACAATGGCGTTGCTTACAGGTTTTGTTTTTTCATCAAGAATGATTCCTGAGATAGAACCACCTTTAGATAAAACGATTTGGATATTTTCAATTTTTCCACTCTGATTAAGGGTTTGAGGAAATCCCCTTGCTCTTGTTTTTGCAAAACCTTCAGCCTTTGCTATAAACATATAGGTTCCCGGATTGACATAGCTTATCTCAAAATTGCCTGCAGAATCGGTTTTATCGGTTCGACTCCCCATTCCCCTGTCTCTAAGTGGGCTTGTAAGAACAATTGCACCAGATATTCCGTTTCCTTCTCCATCGATAACCTTTCCACTGAGCTTTCCCAATTTCTCATCCGATGTGATCTTTGACCATTTATCTTTTGCTTTTTCATTAACGGGTTCGAACTCATCTATAGACCATTCCCAATCATTGAAATCTCCTGCAATGCGACCATTATTTTTTATCTCACCATAAAAATTAAAAATGATATTTCCTTCCGAATTGTATTTCGGTTGAACTGATTGTCCCGTAAAAGGAATGGAAAATAATGAGAGATTATTGTTATCGGGAGAAGTAACAGTTGAAGAGTTGATAGGGTCAACTTTCTGCTCTCCATCTATTAGGAGATTGTAATTATATTTGCCTTTATCTACATTTGAGATGGTAACTTGCCAGTGTTCCGATTTTTCGATGTCTTCAATAAGCACTGGGACAGGTGGTTTTTCTTGGTGAGGAGTTTGCACAGGAGAAGGAGTAGCAGTAGCGATAATTTTTTCTTCTTTTATGTTGAGTTCTTTTGGAGATTGCTGTGAGGTGATAATTTGGGTATCAGGAGGTTTTAGGGTCTCCGATTCCTTCTGCCTTCTATTATAAATAACGAAGAGTGTAAAAAAGGAAATTAGCACTATGAGAGAAGCTAAAATGATTAAAGAAATTCTTTTACTCATCAAATCTTCCCCTATTTATAGTATTCATAATATTTCGATTATAATGAATGAATTTTATTAAATTTTGTTTGGTAGAAATTTACGAATAAGCCACTAAATGACACGAAGAATCACGAAATTATTTTAATTAGTTATTTAGTGTTCTTTAGTGTGATTTCGTGGCTATCTATAACTTGCTATCCTTGAGAACGTAATAAATCTAAAGCCTTTTCAAAATCCTCTGGCAATTCGGCAATTAATTCCATAAATTTTTCTGAGACTGGATGAAAAAAACCAAGAATTTTAGCGTGTAATAAGTGCCGATCAATCTTTTTCAATGCAGTAATCAGAGGTTTGTTTCTGGATGTAATGTTTATCGTTTTTATTCTATTGGGCAAGTATACTTTGTCCCCAAGAATAGGATAACCGATATATGAGAGGTGAACTCTAATTTGATGCGTTCTGCCTGTTTTGGGCATTATTTTGATGTAAGTAAATTGTTCGTAACGTTCAATGACTTTATACTCAGTAATCGCTTCTCTCCCATTTATTTCATCGACAGTCATTAACTTTCTATTTTTCCGACTTCTTCCAATTTTCGCTTCGATTACATCGTGATTTTCTTTCATTGCACCCACTACAATTCCTTCATAAACTTTTTTTATCTCTCTGTCCTTTAACTGTTTTGAAAGTTTCAGATGAGCCTCATTTGTTTTTGCTACAAGAATTATACCTGAGGTTTCCTTATCTAATCTGTGAACGATTCCGGGTCTTAATACACCTCCTATCCCTGATAAATCCTTACAATGAGCTAACAATGCATTAACAAGAGTCGATTTGGGATTACCTGGTGCAGGATGCACAACCATTCCCGGTGGTTTGTTTATTGCAATGATGTGTTTATCTTCATAGAGGATGTCTAGTGGAATCTCTTCGGGTTCTATCATAAGCTTTTCTAAGGGTGGGATTTTTATTTCAATTAAATCTCCTTCTGAGAGTTTATAGTTCTTTTTTACTATTTTGTCATTAACTGTTACAAGTCCTTCATCTAACAATTTTTGGATGTATGATCGAGAATAACTTTTTCCCAATTGGGATAATTTATCTGTGAGCCACACATCCACTCTAAAGATATGTAGTTCATTAGAAAAGCGGAATCTATAAATTTCATCTTTCATAATAATATTGTAAACTTACTATATACTTTTTAGCTTCTCAACTTCTTTATTAGTAGAGCTACTCTTTTCCCCAATTTAGCGGCATTGATTGCTGTTTTACTGTCTGGAGCACCGACACAAGATGTCCCGTAATGACCTGTCGCATCTAAAGGGTCTCCAACAATAATCATTCCGTAAATCAACATCGCTTGAATAATCGACATAATCGTCGTTTCTTTTCCACCGGATGCGTCTCCAGACGTAGCAAATGCAGCGCCGACTTTGTTTTCCATTTCTCCACGTAATCCAACAAATTTATCAAAAACTGCTTTTAACTCTGCTGCCATTGTTCCGAAATAAACAGGTGACCCTGCAATAATTCCATCCGCTGTTGTAAAATCTTCCTTTGTCACTTCTGGTGCGGATTTTAAAATACAATCTACTCCCTCGATACCTTTGACGCCTTTAGCGATTTCTTCAGCTAATTTTTTAGTGTTTCCTGACCTCGAGTAATACATTATTAGAACCTTCATTTTTAATCCTCACTTTTTTATTTTATAATTGTGACCGTTTAAAACTTAACCAAAGTTGGGATTGTTTTGTACCTAATTGAGATCTCTTGAATACTGCATAATATGTCATTCCTGCGAAAGCAGGAATCCAGAATCTTAGTTATTTTTTCTCAATAAAATACTGGATTCCCACTTTCGTGGGAATGACACAGAATCTGTTCATAATTTTTCAGAGGTCTCTATTTAAAAATATAGTGTTTCCTAACATCCTCAAGGATTTTCCAGGTGCAGGTCATTCCTTTTGGGAATGTAACTAAATCACCTTTTTTTATTTCCACAGGTTTTCCACCATCTGGTGTAACGATGACTTTGCCTTCGAGAAAATAACAGGTCTCTTCCTCATCATATTCCCAGGGAAATTCAGATACTTCTTTTGTCCAGATGGACCAACTACTAACTTTTAATTCCTTGAGCCTTTGAGGACTCGGATTTTTTTCAATCTTAATTTCTTTCATAGTGTTACCTCTTTACATATTGAATTTTATTATCAGATTATTTTATTAAACACAATCTTTCTTTGCATAAAAAATGTTGTGCTATAGAGAATTATTGAAATTATTTAAATAAAAAATTATCACTATAATAATTTTAATTAGAATTTTTTTGATTGCATAATGTCGAGGGAAATATCATCTTTCTATGAGTTTATTTTATCAAAGATAAGAGGGTAAAAGATGAAATCAGAGAAAACAAAATCTAAAAACACAAATCGTTTGAGTAAAAAATTATCTTCTCAAAAAAGGGAAAATCAACCTTATAAAAACCCGGCATTACCAATTGAGAAAAGATTAAAAGACTTGCTCTCAAGAATGACTTTGAAAGAGAAAATTGACCAGCTCAGTGCTTATTTCTTTATTGATTCTGCTGAAACCTGGGAAAAATATTCCAAATTATCAGTCGATGGAAAAACCAAATTCATCCAATCCATTTCAATAAAATCTCTTATGAAAAAGAAAGCCTGGGGACAGTTCTGCACTATCCTTAGAGACTTACCTCCTAAAGTAGCTGCGGAAAAAGCGAATGAAATTCAGAAACTCGCTATTGAAAAAACTCGCTTGGGAATCCCGATAATTATTCACGATGAAGGACTACACGGTCTATTAGCAAATGGTGCAACGAGCTTCCCTCAATCAATTGCTATCGCAAGTAGCTGGGACCCCGAATTATTAAAAAAAGTCGCTACTGTTATTGGTAAGGAATCAAGAGCAAGAGGTATTACACAACTCCTTAGCCCAACGATTAATATTGCTCGTGATGTCCGGTGTGGTAGAACAGAAGAAACTTATGGTGAAGACCCATACTTGACTTCACGAATGGCTGTTGCCTTTGTTCGAGGTCTTCAAAGTCAGAAAGTCGTTGCGACTCCTAAACATTACGCCGCAAATTTCGTCGGTGATGGAGGTAGAGATAGCAATGAGATTCATTTCTCTGAAAGAATTTTACGTGAAATATGTTTTCCTGCTTTTAAATCGGCAATAAAAGAAGCTGGCGCCTTTTCCATTATGTCAGCTTATAATTCTTATGATGGAACTCCTTGCACTTGTGATAAATGGCTTCTGACAGATGTCTTAAGGAATGAATGGAAATTCAAAGGATTTGTTGTTTCCGATTACGGTTCGGTTATGGGAATTTATTCTCTGCATAATGTTGCTAAAACAAAAGGAGAAGCAGGCATAAAAGCCATAGAGGCGGGTCTGGATATTGAGCTGCCTTCGCCTGAATGTTTCGATGCGGGTTTAATGAAAGCTGTTAAGAATGGAAGACTCTCGATTAAAGCAATAGATAGAGCAGTCGGTTGCCTTCTAAAAGTAAAATTTCTCTTAGGATTGTTTGAAAACCCTTATGTAAATCCTGATTATGTGGTGAAAATCACAAATACGCAGAAACACCGCAATCTTGCTCTGGAAATGGCTCGAAAATCCATAGTGTTGTTAAAAAATAATAAGGGAATACTTCCATTAGACAAAAAAATAAAATCAATTGCTGTTATAGGACCCAATGCGGATGAAATCAGACTCGGTGAATATAGCTGGTATCATTATACAAAAGATGTAGTTGTAACACCGCTTCAGGGAATTAAAAATAAAATCGCTGGGGAAACTAAAATTTATTTTTCTGAAGGATGTAAAGTTCTTGGTAATTCTAAAGATGGTTTCAAAAAGGCGATTCAGATTGCGAAAAAAAGTAATGTTGCAATTTTGTTTATGGGCAATTCTCACGAATCTGAGGGAGAAGCTAAAGACCGCGCTAACCTCGATTTACCTGGCGTTCAAGAAGAATTAATCAAAGCAGTTGCAAAAACTGGCACTCCTACAATTGTTGTCTTAATCAATGGAAGCGCCATCACGATGATGAATTGGATTAACGATGTCTCCGCAGTTGTAGAAGCCTGGTATCTGGGAGAAGAAGGTGGAAATGCTATCGCTGATGTCTTATTTGGTGATTATAATCCCGGTGGAAAATTGCCTATTACATTCCCACAGTATGTTGGACAGCTTCCTCTATATTACAATCCAAAACCCACAGGGAGAGGTTATGATTATACCGATATGACTGGAAAACCACTCTTCCTATTTGGCTACGGTCTCAGTTACACAACCTTTGAATATAGTAATCTGAAAATCATACCAAAAACAATAAACACAAAAGGGACTGCTGAGATTAGTTTTGATGTCAAGAATATAGGGAAATATAAAGGGGATGAAATTGTGCAATTATATGTTCGAGATGTTGTAGCAAGTATGACAAGACCTGTTAAGGAACTGAAGGGATTCAAGAGAATCACACTTGAGCCAAAAGAGAAAAAGAAAGTGACATTGACCTTGAAGACAAAAGATTTAGGCTTTTACGATGCGAAAATGAAATACATTATTGAACCAGGCACCTTCGAAATCCTTATTGGAAGCTCATCTGAAGATATAAGACTAAAAGGGAATTTGTTTGTGGTTTAAATAATTTATTAGCCGCAGATGCACGCAGATAAACACGGATAATCAAAGATATTTCACGCAGAGACCGCAAAGACTGGAGAGAAAATAGTTTAACCACGACGACACAAAGAGCACAAAGATTTACAATAAGTGAAAATTTTTTCAGAAGTTATCAAAATTAAAATGACGTTGTGACCGTCATGCCGTTGTGTTTAAATAATTTCTTATCCTTCATGGTTATAAAAAATGTTTTACGGAAAGAACTCAGGGGGTAGTGACGACTAATGCTTGAATACCTGTGGTTTATACCTTTGGGATTTGTCATCGGAGCATTAGGAACAATTATAGGTGCTGGTGGTGGCTTTATATTAATGCCTATTCTTCTATTGCTTTATCCTAAAGAAAGTCCTGAAATTCTCACGAGCATTTCATTGGCAGTCGTATTCTTTAATGCCCTCTCAGGCTCACAAGCGTATGCGCGAATGAAAAGGATTGATTATAAATCAGGTTTATTATTTTCAACTTTCACGATTCCGGGTGCGATTCTCGGTGCAATTAACATAGCATACGTTCCTCGTCATTTGTTCAATATTATCTTTGGTATTTTACTCATTATGGCATCGGTTTTTATTATATTACGTCCTAAAATCGAAAAGAAGAAAGATAAGGCTAATGGCAAATATTGCCTCAGAAGAAATATTGTTGAGGTAAATGGAACTGTTCATATTTTTTCTTATAATCCCGTATTAGGGATAATATTGAGTCTTTTTGTTGGGTATATTGCAAGCTTATTAGGAATCGGTGGTGGCATTATCCATGTTCCCGCATTGATTTATATCCTGAATTTTCCTGTCCATATTGCTACCGCAACTTCACACTTCATTTTGGTTTTTACGGCTTTGA
>Ga0315285_10002701_pt1 | contig 18520 bp, 19 predicted proteins | sample YL17G09_36_MG_FD_203698 | JGI IMG/M metagenome (GOLD analysis project Ga0315285, IMG submission 203698) | Sediment microbial communities from Yellowstone Lake, YNP, Wyoming, USA - YL17G09_36 | ecosystem: Environmental > Aquatic > Freshwater > Lake > Sediment | place: USA: Wyoming | collected... | reverse complement strand
GTTTACACAGGACCAGCAGAAGGTCTGCAACGACGAGGTCACGGTCACGCTTACCGACTTCCTTGGTGAAGGAAAAACCCTCTTCGACCGCGATTTGGCGACCGGCGTAGCGACGGTTGGCACTCCTGGCATAATACTCGTCACTCTGAGGAGCCCGTTGCTGGTGTCACGCCTCTGCATTTCCGGTGGCACAATCCCTGACGGAACTATCATAACGATGACCATGCAGGACGGTTCCACTCCGAGTTGGATTGTGACCGGCCCCCTGACCGAATGGGATTCCGGCAACTTCTTCCCCAACTTGGTCAAGTCGCTCGACATCAACGTCCCGGATACCGCCGACATCAGGGAAATATCTCTCTTCAAGTGCTTCGAGGAAAAGCCAGCCATATCGCCCCCGGCCACCCCGACCAATGTTCAGGTCCTACAGCAGGTCACGCTTGACGAAATCGACCAGGCGACCTCTGTAATCACCGATTTGACCTCTGGAACCATCGACCACCTGTTCGATAAGGATTCGGCAACAGAGGTCCTTATCAACGGGTCGCTGGGCTCTGGAGCAACCATAGCATTCAAGTTCCCCATCCTAATCAGCCGCGTGTCGCTCCTGAAGGGGATAGTTCAGCTTCGTAAGGACATCATTATTATCGTTATCGATGTTGAAGGAAATCCCCACACCGTTTATGATGGGAGTTCACTGGGAGCACACACTTATGCAGATGGTGTGGATTCGGGGAATTTCAAGGAACAACCAAACGTCCCGATTGGTGGCGGCGTGCAGATGTGCCCAATAATGGCCAAGACAATATTCATTTCAACTTTAAACGACGACGATGGTGTTGATTGGTCGATATCGGAAATAACAATCCTAAAGACCATCGAAACCAAAGCCTTCGTCTACAACGAGCCATCTTTCCCAGTGTTTACCCAGGATGAAGGGGTCATAACTCACGACGAAATCTGGTGGCCAATCGTCGTACCAGGGGGTCTGCTCACTACACCGGAATCTGTGAAGTTCCCGTTCTTGAAGGTTCCCAATGCAACTTGGTTGACCATAGGAGGCGCGGGCGGCGTTCTATATCCTTTCAACAGTCCCAAACTGATTGATAGGGTGGTCGTGCAGGCGAACCTGGCCGCAGACGCGCTGATACAATTGATTGGTCTCGACGGCGTTACTCCGGTCTTTACCGCGACGATTCCGGCGGGAGCGACCGGGTATGACAGCGGAAGGATTACCCCGGTGATGGCAACTTCGTTCGTCATAGCTACAGGGGCCGGTCAAGCGCAGGTAATCAACATCGGTTTGTATAAGGTTCACGGCGTAATGACCGAAGCGACGCAGAAATCCCCGCTCCAGGTCGAGGCCGAGCAGCAGGTCGTTCTGGATGAGCTGGACCTGGCCGCATCCAACGCGCAGTCCGCGAACATTGGTGGACCGCCTACCGACATCACTCCGACCATCGATAAGGACCACAACACTTCCGTCACAGGCGATGGGGCGTGGGTCGTGGCCCATGTTTTCAAAGCACCGAAGCTGATAAGCCGCATGTGTGTCACCGGGGACAACATGAAGGCCGTTTCGATGTTCTACACCGACCTGAACGGCGCGATTGTAGTATTGGTGCCGGAAACAACGGGACCGGTCGATAGTTTGGACAGTGGCAATTTCACGCCGATAATGGCAACGGGGGTCGCTGTAGTGGGCACCGCTCCGGCAGAAGACTCGGCGATAATAAACGAAATTGTCACCCTCAAGGCCATCGAGACCAAGAGCACAGTGGTCAACGCACCAGATACCCCAGTACACACACAGACGCAGCAGGTCGTGTCCCTTGACGAAGTCAACCAGGTCACAACCACGCTCGTAGGCAACACGATGGGTGTGCTGCCGTCCCTCTTCGACCGGGACGAAGCGACGGAAATCGATTTCGTGGGCAACGCCGGGAGCGGCGTGGACCTGCGCCTGAAGGCCCCAATCATGCTTAGCAGGCTCGTTGTGAGCGGTGGAACCTTCGGCGTACCGAACAGTGTGATTATAACGGTTTATGATGTCGCTGGCATCGCGCACATCGTTTACGATGGTACCCAGCACAACCTCGGTCCGTTGGTGGTTCCGGGGATAGACACGGGCAACTTCAAGTGGCAGCCGGGCGTGGTGTTTTCCGGCCAGCCAGCCTCGCCAATCCCGACAACGCGCATCACCATCATAGATGTCAACGGCATCTTCCAGGCGTGGTCGATGTCGGAGCTCACGCTCTTCAAGACGATTGAAACCAAAGCGTTCGTTTACAACGAACCGGCAGAGCCAGTGTTCGTTCAGGACGACCAGCACATCTGCGAGGACGAAATCCGGTGGTCGAATGTCACTATCACCGGAACGGTCAGTGGCAGTCCACGGGTTCCGCTCAGGAAAGACCCGACACTATACCCGCCGTTCTTGATACAGCCCAGTTCCAGCGTCTATTACGTGTTCAACACTATCCACCTGATATCGCGTGTCATGATGACCGGAGGCGGCGCGGGCGATGTGGGTCACCTCACGGTCCAGTACGTCGGTATCGATGCTGCGGCGCACGCCCTTCCGAGCGTGTCGGGGTCTGCCTTTGGCTACGATTCTGGTAACATCGGCCCGGTTCCGTGCGTTGGAGTAATAATCACTCGCAGCGCTGCCGGTGGCGGCCCTGACCAAATCGAGCACCTGGCCATCTTCAAGACCTTCGAGACGAAGGTAGCCAACAATCCAGCACAGCCAGCGCAAGTCCAGGCCGAGCAGCAAATCTGCCGTGCCGAAGTTGCAAGCATCGTCATGAGTGACCCCGTGAACGACATCAACGGGGATAAGATATTCGACAAGGACATGACCACCTTTGCGACCCTGTTCGCTGGCATTCAAACGATGACGATAACGCTCACGCATCCGATACTGGTCAACCGCTTCCTGCTCACGGGCGTTATGAGCTTCGCCGGAATGACCGTGACGACCCCGGACGGGACCGTGAAGACCATATTCAGCCCCGTAACAGCGGACACCGCCAAGGACAGCATGAACATCGAGCCAATATACGTGTCCGTGATAACCATATCACAACTGATAGGCTCGGTCGGCAGCATAATCTCGGAACTCATCATGCAGAAGGTCATCGAGGTCAAGTCCTTCTCGCAGGTTCAGCAGGCTCAGTTGACGGAGTTCTACGGTCAGAGGGTCTACTTCGACCCCTTCATGAACAAAGAGAGTGCACCTACGGCCACTGTGAATTATCTACTTCTCCGCAGGGCGCTCAGGGTAGATGCTGACAACGACCCCACGTTCGGCGGTGCAAATGATTCCACGACTGTATCCATGACATCGGACATCGCAGACTTGGAGCGTATCAATGCCAAGTTTTACTGCCCCACTGACGACATCCGTGCAGTCAAGCGGCATGTCACCGCTCTCGCCACCGTCGAGGTCGGAGCGAACGCTCGCTGCACGGCTATCAAGTATCGCATCTACAAGAATGTCATCGCCACCGGGACCCTGACTGCGCTGACGGCGCAGAAGACAATAACATTCGCTGCATTATCCTTTGATGGCGCGTCGAGCCGTGTGGTGGGAGCTATCATGCAAGACCTCGTCTACGCGACGATAGAGGAGGGCAGCGACCTGGTCCTTGAAATCAGCGTGTGGGGCAGGCAGGTCGCGAGCGTGGCAGTACCAGCCCCGATAACTTTGTGGCACAAGCGCGGTATCGGGCATGTCAAGATGGAAGTGGAATGTGTGACTCAGACAGCGCAGGTGATGTAGATGACCTTCAGGAACGGCGAGGTCATCTGTGATGCCCCTGGCGAGAAGCCGGGCGAGCGGTGCGGCAACATAGCCGTCCGCTACGGTCAGGACATGAACTATAGGCCAGTGGACCTCTGTGACAGGTGTTCGTGCCTGTGGTACATCGCGGTCTGCGCCCACAAGATGCCCATGCCGAAGATGAAGTGTTCAACTTGCGGCAAGGAGGCAGTGTTAAATTGCGCTGAATACTCCAGGACAATGGGATTCCTCGATAACAGGCTGGGTAAGAGGCCGAAGAACCCGATATATGTTTGTTCGTCCTGTAGCAATCCTATTCCGCTTGGATGGGCATCACTATCGAATGGCAAGGTCCTGTTTGCATGGATAGAGGATAAAAAAGAGGAGGCGGTCGCATGAGTTCGAGCATATCTGCACCGGAGGGCTATATTGAGCAGGCTTTTGAGTTTTGCTGGGACACGCTAGGGAACTTCCTGCGAGTGGCGGAAGTGTTCCCAGCAGCACTGGACCAGGCGATGGACGCATACAAGAACGAGACGGTGTTTTTCACCTTGCGGTCCGCGAAGGCAACCAATTTTACCACGGCGATTCCTCCCTGGGCCAAGGAATCAGAGAGCCTCTCCGGGCTCGCCTCCAACAAAATTAAGCTCAAGAACATCATCATCGAGTCGTACGATTGTCTCGATTGGTATGTGGATTTCTGGAAGAAGAGCACATTCAATAATAGCGACCCCGACCTGGACAGCTTCTCGGGTGGCTGGAAGTTCAGCAAGTGGGACGGAATAAAGAAGCAGACCACCGGGGGCGACGTTCTTCCGTTGCTCTTTCAGTGCTATTATTTCAAGCAGCTCGATGGAATACTCTATGAATGCCTTGATGGAACATTCGTTCTGGATGTCACCATCATGAACGCCAATGAGACAGCCAAGACCGTTTACGCTCCGGGTGCTCCCGCGACGGGATACCTGGTATTAGAGGTCAGTTACGAGCCTGTGACGTGAGGTGAACGACATGCCTGATGAAATCGGTGAGGATTACGAGAATATACGGGTCTATCAGAAGATTGGAACCGTGAACGGCGCAAACGGCACGGTGTCGCTGGTCTTCGATGCGTTCAACATTGGTCGCATCGAGCGCATTGTAGTGCGAAGGACGGCTGGAGACGCCACGGACTTCGGAATAGAGGTCCGTGATGACAACTCTGGAACAGCCGATGACGATAACAGATGGTTCTATCTTCCAACTGCTGCTCGCACGAAGTATGATGGGCGACCAGACGCGAAGGACTACCAGAACCGGGACACCGTTCCCGTTCCAAGGTTCTACGTGCTGGTGCCGTTCTCTGGCGGGACTGCGATAAATCAGACCTATGAAGTGACCGTCTGGGCGAGGAGATTTAGGATTTAGGGGTGATGCAGATGGCTGGGCGAAACATTGACAAATCACAAGAAGCAAATGAAGATAGTATCATCGCTGAGACTCATATCCACCCGCCACGAAGTTTTGATACACCCACTGGCAGGTATCGGATGGGGGCAATTCACTTCCTTACAGCCGCCGATGGAGAAATCGTCACGATGGGGTCTGCTGGTGGTATAGTCTACACCTTCAAGACCGTCCTTGGTGCTCCCGGTGCCGGTAATGTCCATGTCAAGGTTCAGGGAAGCTTGGACCTGACGGTGCGGAAGTTGGCCGAGGCAACAAGAGGCGTGGTGGACGCCGCCAACATAACCTATGGTGCAGGGACACAACCGAACCCATCAGCCTGGGGATATTATACTTCTCAAAGGTTCTCGCTTGGCGCAACTCCAGTCGTGGTCGGGTCGAACATATTGTTCTATGGAATAATTGCAGACCAGACCGATGCGGCATTACCATTGACACTGACAACCGCACCCGCCGGAGTTGGCACGACAACAATATTCACCAGAGTATACACTACGAGATATGTCCTGACGGGGAACGCCGCCGCTCTCGGCGACAGAGTAGCGGGAGCCTATCAAATGGTGATTCCCATGAAATCCGTAATTGATGACACCGGAGCTCAAGTCTGGTATGACCCAGAGATATTTGTGGCGGAAGCCGTGGTCAGCGCGAATCGTATAATCGAGGTGGATACTTATTGGTCCTTGAATGAGGTGACCTTCGTTCTGATGGCGTTAGGACTGGACGTGTCCAAGGATGTCGCTACGGCAGGAGCATCACAGTTTATTACCAAAGTTCAGCGGGTGCCGCCAGGTGGAGGGGTGTATGTGAAGATGAGGTCGGATGGGACCAACCCGGCGGACTGGATAGATTTCAAGATGCACAGTCATTATTATCCAGCAGGGGTGTGAAGTAAATGGTTATACTAAAGGAAAAAATACCAGTGTCTGTTCCAGGTGCGATGCCCGGTCCAGCTATGATTACGCCAAACCGCTGGCAGAAGAAGGACCGGTCACTGAACGTCAAGGGTCAGCGTTTCAGAGACGACGTGCTCGCTGTTTTGGTGACAAAGACCGTCGATGTGCCGTATCCTGACATCCTAATAGACTTGCAAGCCTCTGACCCGGATTTCTACGGCAACGCGAGTCATAACGATGTTCAATTCATAGTCGGTGAGCTGGTCAAGGAAGGCATGGTCGTTGAGCCTGGCGTTCAGCCTCAGCCTGCGATTTCTCCATAACAGTGAAAGAGGAAATCTCATGGTGAAACGCGCGATATTCTATGATGACTGTCGGGATGCGAGCCGACTTGCAGCGGAGTGGGCACAGACAACTCCGGCTAGATGGACATCAGAATATTCTGCCCCAAATTTCTATTATCGAACAACTATGCCTGCTGGAATTGAAATATGCACATTAATGTCGTTTATAGTAGTCAAAGATTTTGAAATATTACTAAAGGTTCGGTCTAGCATTCTTGGTGGAGATATTGGTGTATTGATAAGAAAGGGAAGAAACATATCAGATGCGGAAACGGGGTCAATCCTCGTTCATATGTCAAATATACCGGACATCGCAATATATGTTTATGATGGTGCATATCAGGTTCTTGGTAGTGCAGCGCACACTATGTTAGCAAATCAATGGTATTGGCTCAGATGCAGAGTTATAGGAAACTCATTTAAAGCAAAAAGTTGGTTGGTGGGAGTAGCGGAACCAGATTGGATGTTGTCAGTATATATGACCAGAATAACACTTGGGGGGAAGATGCCTTCTCCATTGACTATTGCATTCAGGTCATATTCTACTGTTGCTGCGACGAAGGACTACTCTGACATCCGTATCACTCCAATACCCAGGACGGGATTCCCATGAGCATACCCCTTGCGCGTTCCAGGTATAATTCACGATTCATTGTTTCCGATATTCAGAATAACCGGAAATATCTCGCTGACCAGAGATTTGGGTGGGGCATTAATAAGTTTCCAGATGATTTGTCCATCTGGAGTCTAGCTGGTATTTTACCTACAGTAGCAGTGAATGGAAAATTGGATATATATATGTCGGGAGGTGGGGGGCTATCATCACAGGCGTATAGGGCATTGAACTTATTAGGAGCGAATTGGATTGTGATAAGTGTCAAGGTTACAAAAATGGCAGATGATACATCGACATCTCCCTATGGTGCTTGGATTGCTCTTTCTAATGCACACGGGTCAGATACCGAACTGTTGTGGATGTCCAACAACCCACCTGGAACACAGAGGTTTATTTTTAGAAATGATGCTTACCTTGGAAATTTGTTAGTAACGTCTCAACCCACTCAGCCACTTGGGACCGAACAACAGGTAGATATGATAGTTTCTCCGAGCAATATCATGATACTTATTAATGGTCAATTAGCGAGTTCAATTCCAACGGGTAAACTCGGGACTGCTCCACTTTCACGGTCTCCATTAAAAGATTGGTTCGCCTCTCCAAAAATTCTAACGATTGAGTGTGACCGAGCAGGGGTTGGAGAAGTATCGCATTATCAATTCACAGATATAAAGGTCGGAACTCTTGCAGGGGTATCACCATGAGATTTCCTCTTTCATCTAAATTCGGAGGTGTAGCCTGATGCCACCACTGGACTATCGATTCGTTTGGAACAATTACGACCATCCAGCATTAGTGGCAGCCTTCGATATGTCCACGCTGACCCCAGGTGGCCTTCTCAAGAACCTGGCAAGGACCGGAGCAGTCTACGACGCAACCATAAACGGCGCACCGACCTATGTGCCACCGCTCATCAGGGCCAAGAGGACGAAGTGTATGGATTTTGGGGGGGTTAATGAATATTTGAGTTTGGCAAATCCACTGAACGGGTTAGCAACATTGTCTATGGTTTGCTGGATTAATGTGGATACATTAGGTCGAATATTATTTTCAAGAGCTAGCGCAGCTGGAACTTATTTATTTATTCAGTCTGCAGGTGGGGGCTCCATTTTTAGATTTTCAATGAGTGCTGTCGAATGTGATAGCAAAAATGCAATAGTGCTAGGTCGAACTTACATGGTTTGCGCTACACGGGATGGAACAACGAGCCTCCTTCAAAAAACTTATGTAGACGGACCGTTTCACAAACAAATATCCACCGGAGCGAACCCCGTCGATGCTAATGCTTTCATAGGTCAATATTGGGACGGTTCTATTCGATATGATGGACGTATAGATAACATAATGTTCTGGAATATTCCCCTCACCCAAGAACAGAACTGGTCCTTGATGAAGTCCTCAATTCCGAGGATGTAGACATGTCAGTTAATTTCAGGAACTTTGGACAGGCCAAACAGGTTCTCCCCAAGTATCTCAGCGACAGCCTGACGCCGTGGTGGGGTGTTTGGACAGCAGTACAGACTACTGGAATTGCTTTTGACGACCTTCCACCCGAACCTGGAGTATTGGCAAGATTGTATAGAACCATCAATGCAGGAGATGGTGGGGCCTTCCAATTCGAGTTCAACACACCTCAGAATTTGAATGGAATGGCAATCGAGTTCTGGATAAAATGCACGACGAGCGACCCTGGAAGTCTTTGTTATACAAATCATGTGGTTGGTGGAGGATTCTTGGTGTATAATATGTATGCCGACAACGCATATCCGATTGTGTGGACGAAGTTGTTACTTCCCACTTCAGTCTTTAGTTATTCCAGTACTCCGGCATCTCCATACCGCACGGGGTCGCTCGCCAGGACAAAAACCTTTTCGATGTATGTTCACGGCATCACCGCCCCACCAGTAACATTGAGTTTGGCCGGTTTCAACATTCGGAGGCTCTGACCATGACATTTCCTTCTTCCATCCAATCGAGAAACGAGGTGGCCTAAATGCCAGCACCAGGACCAGGCGGGGCTTGGATAGACGACTTCGTTAATCCGTCCAATGCCCTGTCGAGCAAGTGGGTGGCGACGAGAATATCCATCGGTGGTCAAAATGATGGCGTGTTGGTGCGAACCATAAAAGATAGTAAGATATACTGGAAGGCAACCAGTTTGGGAACCGAAGCGAATTATTGGGGAGAAAAATTATCTTTGCCCGTGAATGCCCCAGGAGATATTATTGTCGAGGCATTAATTCGTCACAAGACTTCTGTGGTAAATAACAATATGGGTATTGGTGTGAACCAGGGTGCAGCCATCTCTTGGGTAAGATATGGCGGGAGTATTTTTGACCTGTCCTTTTTTATAGGTCTTAATAATGGAGGTCCAACCATATTCCCCGGTTTCCCAGCGATGACGGGGCAGAATAGAAACATAGCTGATTCTGGGTCAATCCTTATTAAGACGGTCAGAAGAAATGGTTATATGTTCATATATATTGATGGATTGTATGTTGGAAGTTATGTATATGCCGCGACTATAACGACCGTTGATATAGTTGTATGCTGGCTCAATAGTTTAATTCCAGAAAACTGGATAGATTATATCAAGGTGACCCCGCGTGAAGTGGTGTTGTGAGATGTCCGAAATTGCCCAGATGAGGTAATAGCATGGTCACGCTCGACGAGTTCGGCAGGCCGATGGAGCCACGGATAATCGTCACGCAGGAGCAGGAGCCGAAGAAGAACCCGGCGGACCCGCGCACGTGGAACCAGTCGTATCACCCCGGCGAGGACAAGCAGAAGCACGCCATCGCTGGCTTCGCTATCGCGCTGGCCGTGTTCGTGTTCCTTACCGAGACCTTCAAGGTGTCGAAGGTGAAGGTGTTCATCGCGTGCGCCGTCGTCGCCATCATGGTCGCGGTGGGCGCGATGTTCGGCAAGGAAGCGTTCTGGGACGGGTATCTGGGGCAGGGCTTCCCGGACGTGTGGGATTTCTGGTGCGGTCTGTCGCTCCTCCCCGTTGTGATTATCATCATAGCCATCTACGGCTACATCCTGTGGAAGAAAGGCGCGCTCAAGTAACTCATCCTTTCGAAATGTAAATATACTACATATGGCTATAATAAAAATCGCAAAAGGTGAAGAACATGCCCGAAAATAAGAAAAAGGTATCAAAGCCCGTCCCGAAGGTCACGCCCATGCCGCAGGTTCCCCCGGCGCTGGCTGCCGCGAGGAAGAAGCAGGTCGAGGACGCCATCAAGGGAATGGACGCTCAGATACGGATGCTTCAGGAAAGGAAGAAGCAGGCCGAAGAGCGCCTGAAGAACCTCTGAAGGCGAGGCCGTGAGCAAGAAGCGCGGAGCGGGTCCGCCCCGCGATATGGTCGCTGAGCGGAGACGAGCGGACGCAATCATAGAAGCTGCCCTCAAGAAACCGAACCAAACGGAGAAGTCGTAATGCCGCCACCGGAATCGGAAGACGATGACAAATGCACTGGGGTCGTGGAGCGCGTAGAGAAGCGCGAGTTTTTACGGAAGAAGATAAAGGATAGGCCCTGGGATGTCGTCGAAGAGATGTGCCTGAAGGTGGACAAGGTCGGCAACGATGTCGTGGTCATAAAGAAGGAAGTCAAGAAGATACGGCACTCCGTCGGCGAGATGCGCAGCCTCGTGTACGTGCTGCATCCCGAGGCCGACCCGGAAAGGACCTTCGCGGATAAAGTCCGGGAACAGAAATACCAAATCGCTGGTTTGCTTATTACAGGATTAGTTGCGGTTTTAGTGGCGCTGGCAGGCGCCAAGGTGGGATGGTAAATGAAACTCATAGAGATGGACAACGCCGAGGATTACAAGAGCATGAAGATGAAGCTGATGATTGTCATAATGTCCATCGTGATGATAGTCCCAGTGGCCATAAACTCGCTGATGGTCGTCGAGAAGGACGATTGGTTCGGGCTCGTCAAGTGCATCCTGGTCATCCTGCTGGCGCTGCTCGTGGTCGTTGTCCTGGTCGTGGTCTACAGCAGGCTGAACTACGACCCGGTCAAAGTAGCGAAGGCGACCGAAAAGGTCGAGGAAGAGAAGAAGGTCACCGAGGAAGAGGACGACGACCGGCCTTGATGCTTGCGTAACCGCAAGTTATATATTGTACAATCTATCTATTATGATGTGATGCCTATGACAAAGGACACCAGCAAGAACGGTCCGGTTTATAAGCCTATAATCACGCTCGCCACGTCTACGGTCATCAATGACAAGGCCGAGAGCGTGCTCATCCCGAAGGTCCTCTGCTCGAACGAGGAGCTCAAGTCCATTGCCGAGTGCATGGCTTGCAAGGACCACGGGAGCGTTCCCAATAACTTCGCCGTCCTATGCAAGAAGCCCGAAGACGATGGCGATAGCAAATAACGAGGCGTTTCAAATGTCGAAGAAGAACGCAACAGCAACGACAACGGCGAAGAAGATTGCGGCACCGACTTTGAGTCTCTGTAAGACATGCAGAAGGTCTTGCAAGACCAATCTCATGAAGGTGTCGCACTGCGGCAACTACCAAGCCAAGTGAGCATTGGCCTGGGCGCAGAGTGGTCTTCATCGTAGTCGGAAGGACCCATTACGGGGATGGAAGCAATGGCCGGAGACAGAAGTATCTTTACTATCGAAGAGGACCCGAACAGCCCGAACGACTTGCAGATTGTTAGCAAGCGGTATATTCGTGGCAAGGACGAGGTCAGGGAAATCGGCCATGACCAACCGATGACTTCTAATTACGACGAGGATGTCGAGGCCGAATCCGAAGAGGATGTGGCCGAATCCGCCGGTGAGAGCGTTGAAGACAATTACGATGTTCAGGCGGACCCCCAGGAGATTTTGTGGACCAAGCCCTATCAGGGGAGCGTCCACGAGGGCGTCCAGCCGGAATCGGACCGGGCCGTTTACGATGGAGTGGCCGGAGCGAAGGATGGTCGAAGGTTCTTCGACATGCTTTCCGGTGCGGACCTCGGTGACGACTTCATGAAGGATGACACCGTCGAAGAGGGCGAGAACGTTGTGCGCACGGACAGCGGCTTGGGCGCGGACACCTACGACGAACCGCTCGTTGCAGAGGATACCGCGCAGGACGCGGTCCCCTGGATACCCATCAGGAAGTCCTGGTTCTCCGAGTTCCCCCTGTCCATGAAGGTCATCAAGCGGATAGCGAAGGAGGAGAAACTCGACCCCAAGCACTTCGAGCCCGACAAGGACATCCGCCAGCGGCTTCTCCAGAAGGTGCAGATGCACGCCTTCAGCAACGGGCAGAAGGCGCCCGGCTTCCTCGTTCTGATAGAGGCCCGGACCAATTGCCTGCGGAAGCCCAACCCCGGCGGCATGGGCCAGTCAACCGTTCCCCCGCCGCAGAGGAACATCTATCCCGAGGCGCAATACGTCGGCGAGACGGTCATACCTCCCCAGGAGAGAGATGTGCTCCGCAGCGACTTCCTCGGAGTGGCCTATCCGCCTCCGCCCGCCACACCTCCTCCGCCGAAATACTATTCCTACCCCATCCCACCAGCGTTCCAATATGGGATGCCTCCGGTGGCCTACGCCGATGACATGCCGGTCGTTCTCTCCGCCAAGGAACTGGAATACGGCCTCGGCAGGATACACCTCACCAATCTTCTCTTCAAAGACCGGGCAAAGAAGAAGGTCAACGCCATAACCATTATGTCGCGGCTTCCTTTGGACACGAACCTCGGAGAGCTCTCCCTGCAACTCACGCCTTTCACCCCGCCGCCGTTCACGCCCTTCAAGAACGTCGAGAACTTCATCAGGAACCCGCCACCGACGCCCCTCTTCAAGAACCTGGCGACGATGATGAACACCCCCGCGCCCACGCCTCCGGCTTTCGACCTGTCCATCGACTTCAAGACCTTCGAACTGTCCAAGGACGTTCAAGACAGGGTCAAAAAGGCGCAGGACGCCATTACAGCAGCGGTCACGGTATGGACGAACAAGTCCCCGCCCTATCAATACCAGTGGAAAGAGGTTCTTTCTCCGGGGCAGACCTACACCGTCACGGACAAGAACGTGGTCACGGCCCTCGTAAACGCCATCGCCAAGTCGAGAAGTCTCTACAAATACAAGACCTTCTCGATAACCGACACGGGCACTTGGGAGCCGAACATAACCCGCATGTTCAAGGGCCTGAACGCCAACGAGGACATCATGGGCGGGATGGTCAAGAACTTCGTGGATGGCATAACCTCGGGCATGGGCAGCTTCAAGGACGCCACCAGCACGATTTGGGATGTCATCAAGGGGCTTCCGAAGTCCGTCATCGACAACCTCAAGACCAACATGGACCTGGTAAAGGCAAAGGGCGCGGCCTTCGGGACGAACCTGAAGGACTACGGGCTCGCCCTGAAGAACCACGTCATGGACATCATCGAGGCCGTCAAGATGGACATCGGCGAGGTCAAGGACTTCATCCTGTCCTGGGTCAAGGGCTTGACCCAAGCAATCATGGCCGATGCGACGGAGCTCCAGTCCTATGTTATCAATCTCTTCAATTCCTTTAGCGCGTGGGTCAAGACGAACATCACCACGCTGGTCGGCAACATCAAGACCGAGATTGGCAAGGTCGTGGCGAGCGCGGCAGCCGAGGCTAGGAAGATTGTCGCGGATGTCGAGGCCACGGTCAAGGGCATGGTCGAGAACGTCAAGACCGAGATGCTGGCGACCTACAACAAGCTCAAGACCGAGTTCACGACCACTGTGAACCAGGTGAAGGCCACCTTCCAGGCGAACTACGACAAGCTCATGGGCTCGCTGACCCAGACCGTCGAAATCGTCAAGAAGCAGGGCGAGATACTCACCGAAAACATCAAGAAGGTTGCCAACGTCCAGGCGGCTTACGAGAAGTTCGTGCAGGACACCGGGCAACGGTTCCAGGGCATCGAGGAGCGGCTTGCGGCGGCCACGGGCAAGGCGGTGGCTTCCAGTGAGGAGAAGAAGGGCCTCTTCGCTTCGTTGTTCTCCGGCATCAGGAAGAAGGTCAAGCACAGGCACGGCATCGGCCAGACCTATCCCCCGGCGGGCTCTCCGCCAGTCGTGCAATACCCCTACGCTTACCCCGGCGCGCCGAGGGTCTTCGGGACCCAGGTGCCCTGGTATGACAACCCCTACACCGAGGTTGACATGCCCGCTATAGACTTCGAGAGGGAACCGGCGCCGCAGGCCGTTAGTGGCTACAGGCCGGAAATCGCGGGGTTCGTGTGAGGTGGCCCAAATGCCACATCCGAGGCTTGGCCAGGTAGTCCGGCGCGTGAAGAGCGGTATCCGCAAGGCGCTCAGCACGAGCGTCCGGTCCTCGAACGGGATAAGTGATTCTGAAACGGTCAAGAAAATCAAGTCCCTGACCAAGTTGCTCGAAGCGGAACGCCGGGATGAGGCCGTGGCTACAAAGGCGATTTTGGCCGAGCGGGGGGCCGAGCAATACTTCGTGCACCCCTATTCAGGCCACGTTTACGCTGTTACAGGCCGTTATCCCTACAAACTGTCGGGTATGCTCTCATCTGTCTGGAACTTCCTGGATAACCCCGCAGGGCCTCTCCTAATGCTTTCTGATGGCCTTTCCGGGGCCACCGGCCTCGCATACACCACTTATGACGCCTGGGGCAAGCCGGTCAAGGGTATGCCCATCAGGGCCTACAAGGAAAGCGAGCAGGAGCGCTTCATGGAGGCAATGGAGGCGCAGGAGGATACCCCCTACGCCCGCTTCAGATACACGGGAAGGCAGGAATACGGCCTTCCTGGGGCCGGGAAGTATATGCTCGATGTCCCCAGCGGCATGGTGGATGACCTCCTGGAAGACGGCGGAAGGGGCTTTGCCATCTGGCGGATGGACAATGTCATGACCAGCCAGTCCTACGCGCCGTTCTTCGGGGTGCCCTATATAGACAAGAAGGGCAATGTCAAGCTGGCCGTGGGCCGCCACCAGGAAGAGGCCGAGGAGCAGTATTTGGGGCTCCTTAGCGCCGGAGTGGTCAAGGCGCCCTACTTCGGGGAGCCCGACCCAGCCGAGTTCGGTTTCGACATAGCGACCCGGATGGGATAGAGTGCGCTGCCCCGGTTGTAAGGCTGAAGTCAAGCCTATCGCGGTTAGCGTCCAGACGTGCTGCCACAAGACCGAGGCGCTCGTTTGCCCGCGCTGTAGGGCCAGGTTGGACCTGAAAACGCCCGATTGAGCGTTTTGGGATACAGATGTGTAGGAAAGGTGCATATCTGCTTTCCTCCCCTCCCGTTCGGGGATGAATATTCTCCCGATTGGGAATGATATTCCAATAGGTTGGAAGATTGTTCCAAGGGTTTGGAAGTTCGTTCCACATCTTGTGGGGCGCGCTACACATTTGAAAGATTTCCTTTCAAATGTTTGCTGTAAGCACCCCTAAACCATAGACCTATAGGATTATATACCTCAAAGAGCATATCCTAATCCGGTGATTATGATGAAGAGCATTTCAATATTGACGATAGCGCTGCTGCTCGTGAGCATTGTCTTTGGGGCGACATCGGGCGTCTCCGCCGCCGGGACGAAGCCGACCGAACCGATATATGGGCACCAATACATCCAGAACACCGGCGCCGCCTCGTATTACATACCCTTTCACGGGGGCAGTAACATCTCAATCGATTCATCGGGATGGACGTGCGGTGTCGTCGTTTACACCGTCAACTGGAACACCGTGCTCTACACGAAATCCTTCGACGACGCGGCCCTCTCCGGGGGCAGCGGGAAAGGCTTCCCAGGCAACGATTCCCATGTGTGGTTCGTCTCGGCCATTGACCAGATGCTCACGCTTATGATAAACATGGGCGGGTGCAAACTCGACTACACAATCAACATGACCAACACCACCTATCAGGCCCCGGACCTCAAGCCCATCTACGACCTCATCGAGGAGCTCAACCAATCTATCAATAGTATTAACACCACGGTACAAGGGCTCACGGCCCAGACGGGCTTCTTGAAAGCCAACATCACCGGCATCTTGGCGGAAATCGCCGTCCTCAAGGCCCTGATTGCCGCCGATTCCATCAACATCACCGCCCTCCAGACGGCCATAGCGTCGCTCCAGGGCCAGCTCGACAGCCTCAAGGCCGAGGTTTCGAGCATCAACGCCAGTGTCACGAACAACATCAATGTCACTAACAACATCACGCAATTAGCCGACCTGACGGCGATTAATCAATCCATCGAGGACCTGACCACGGCCCTGGACGACCTCAACGCCACCGTTCGGGCCATCGATATTCCGCCGGACATGCAGGGCAATGTCACCAAGCTCCAGGCCGAGAACGCGCAGTTGCGCAAGGACCTCGACGCCCTGAAGAAGACCCCGCCAGGGAGCAATGTCACGCTCTACAACAACGAGACGCTCTACAGCAACAACACCGTCAACAACACGAAGCAGATGACCGCCGCCGGAGCGGGTGCGGTTGGTTTGGGCGGTGTTCTGGGATGCGTGGGCCTGATAGGAATGACCGGGGCCACGAAGAAGAAGCGGAAGGTCGAGGAAGAGGAGCCCGAAGACATAGAGGTCCAAGAAGCGGTGGACAAAGAATACCTGAAAAAGCATGGTGTGGTCGTGAAATCACCTCTTCCCGAACCCGTCCCCGTCGCCAAGGCCGAAGTCGTTCCCGAGGCCCCGACCAGACCCATCGAAAAGGCCAAGGTCATAGCCATTGGCATGGCCGAATACACCGAATCAGACCTCATGTCCAAGTTGACCTCGCTGCCGAGGGGCCTGCCGCCGGAACTAAGCGACAAGGACATCAGCACGCTGGCATACGAGCTCATGAACGCTGAGTATGTCGAGGACGAGGAAGGCGAGGTCTTTGTTCATCTCGGGAAAAAATGGTTTTTCGGAAATCCCGAACACAGCTCTACATACATGCAGAAGGCCAAGCCTCCGATGGTCAAGAAGCCCCTCAAGGCGCCCTCTGCGGACACGGAGCTCGACGACATCCTGAGAAAGATATAGGGGGACGGACCATGCTGACGAGACGACAGTTCGAGGAACGCGGGAGCAGGGACGTATGGGCCGACCTCGAAGACCGAATCTCGGAGTTGTTCAGGGTCAACCCTGATGTTGCGTTCAGCCTCAAAGAGATTAAGGAGAAACTGAGCGTCAAGGACCTCAATGTCGAGGCTCGTGTGAACGCGACCCTGAACAACTTCGTTTACTACAAGTATCTTTCAACCAAGTTCGTCGATGGCGAACCGCACTACATAGTCAATAAGAAAAAATAGAAGAGGTGGGTGTCATGCCAGAAGATTTAGTACAAGAGAACGACCAGCTCAAAGCGCAAGTGAAGGAACTCCAGGTTGCCCTCGATAAGAAGACCGAGCTACTGGACAGCATCGTCAAGTTTGACCCCATCCGATGCCCCAAGTGTCATGTGGTCTTCGAGACGGACAGCAACGCGCCTCACGCATGGTGCCCGAAGTGCGGCTACGAGCCCGGCAACGACAAGTCCTGGGTCATCAAGCGCCAGTGGCAGATTATTAACGAGGAGAAGCAGGCCATCAGGGAGCAGAAGGGTCTGGTCCGGGCACTTCACGCATCTTGGAAGCACGAGCGTTCGAGGGTCGAGGTCATCGCTATAGCGGCGGAGAAGGCCAATCTGGACCTGATGTCCGGCATCGCAAAGCTGACCGCCCCCGAGGTCAAGCTGACCGAGGCCGTCAACATCCTCAACAAGATGGAGATACCCGGTCTGAGGGAGGAACGCGGGAAGTTCGACACGCTCATCGTCGGCATCGCATCCGAACGGGACCGGTGGCACACCTATTATGATTCCCTGATGATAGCATACCGGAAGCTGGAGGTCGCGCTCAAGAACGAGGAAGAGTGGCACCACAAGACGAGCCTCGCCCACGGAGAGCTCAACACGCAGGGCCTCGAACAGTGGAACGAGCTCCAACAGGTCAAGGCCGCGTTCGAGAACGAGCGCCAGGAAGCTATGGCTCAGGCGGTCACAATCGCGCGCCTCGGGGCCGAACTGAAAAAGAAGGACGAAGTGATAGAACAATTCAAGAATGCCAATAAAATGTATTACGAATTGACACACGAGGACGCCCCCGCCTCAGACAAGCCCGTAGACGACAAATATAAAGGGGACGGAAGCGACCAGCAGGACTTGGACGATGGTGGTGTTCTTGAGGAAGATAACAATCCTATAATAGGAGGTTTCTGGGGTTCGAACGGAGTGGGTCCCGCTGTCGCTAACAAGTGCCCGCGATGCGGGGTTGTAATAGGACCATACGGACATTATTGTGCAAACAGCCTGACCGCCCCTCAGACCACACCCCTCAAACCGATAGTGCATCCTACGGTCCTGGGTGATGCTACGAACGATAGCGTTGCCGGACCTGCCCCAATGACGATTAAACAGATAGAAACTTTATT
>Ga0315285_10002700_pt1 | contig 18520 bp, 20 predicted proteins | sample YL17G09_36_MG_FD_203698 | JGI IMG/M metagenome (GOLD analysis project Ga0315285, IMG submission 203698) | Sediment microbial communities from Yellowstone Lake, YNP, Wyoming, USA - YL17G09_36 | ecosystem: Environmental > Aquatic > Freshwater > Lake > Sediment | place: USA: Wyoming | collected... | reverse complement strand
CCCCACGTACATGGGGAGATAAACAGCCCTCTCAATACTGTCGTGCAAATATTCAATTCTATATAGAGCATACGAAACTATTCATTCATAGCGGCTATCAAAAGACCCTGAGCGACCGCATTCAAGGGATTTTTTGCCATTCTAACCTCAGAGATGTTTAGAGGAAACGAGGATCGATCTTTATCTAACTCAATTTTAAAAAACTCGAGAAAATTCTTAGCTAGCGAGGTCCCCCCGGACAATATCCAAGGCAACGACTCAGGAAGTTCTATTTTACTACTTCCCTTTCTAAACTCTCTCTTTACGCCATCTATTACTTGATGAATCAGATTTTTATAATATACCACTATGGCTTCACGCTCCCTCAACGTCTTAGGATCTCCATCAGCAGGATTAAGAAGATCTACTCCTTTTTCCTTTATGCTCATAATTCTAGTAGCGGTAGACCCAGTAGCCTTAGCAGCCGAAGAATCAATATAGTCACCTCCAATAGAGATCGAGAAAGCAGAACCCACCATGGTTTGATAAACTAAGGCAGTATTACACATGCCTGACCCGCACGAAGTGGCTAGAGCTGTAAAATTATCTTTTCCCGCTTCTGCAAACACAACTGCGGCCCCCTCGTTCATGCTCACAGCTTTATACTGTAGCGCCTCAAGAATCCTTTTTAGAATAGCTTCGTGAAATAAAATATCAATGTCTCTGTCTATAGGTTTAGCAGGTATGGAATAAAAAACAGTTTCATTTTCTACTGTAGGTGCCTTAAGGACACTTCTAATAAGAATAATCAGCATTTTTTCTGCTTCTAATTCTCCTGGGGACAAAATTCCACGGCTTAGCGGTCTACGGGCTTCAAGCTTCATAAGGTTAGATAAGGACACCGCTGCTTCTCCCACAATGTAAAGATTGTTATTTTCTCCTTGGACATATGACACATTAGACATCTTAAGCATATTAAGCACAGAAGCATCCGCTCCCTCAATCTCCAAGAAGGCATCTCGGACAGAGCTGGTATTTACCTGCCCATCATCACCTTGCCTTGCTGAAACCAAAAAGCAGGTGCCGCAATCCAAACCCACGGGCATAGAAACCTCCCCTATTTATTTTTATTCTTAATCTCTTTCAACTTCTTAAGAGCGTCCGAGACATTGTCTCCAGACTCTATAGACCGCACATTCAACTTGATATGCGTATTCGCGTCCTCTACAGTCACCGTAGGCACATACACATCCTCAGGCCGCGTCTCTTCCCTGGCCTTCTCTTGAGATATCCCTATAGGAGCCCTGTTAATAAGGTCCTCGAGCTTCTTAAATATCTCATCATTAGAGGATCCCTTATCTATACGCTCCTCCAGCTTCTTGATAGCGTCAGACAGTACCGTGAGACCCTGCTCACTGCTCACACCCGATAGCCCACTCTCCAGCCGAGCTATCTTATCCGTGAGAATACCTACAATATCCTGTTGAACTTCCTTAGGTGCGCTAGAATTAGTTTTTATAGCAGACTCCAAGCTCTGAATGCGCTCTAATAACACATCCAGTTTAGAAGAGTCTACACTATCGGGTTTAGGCTGAGAGAATGTCACAGAGGGGAGCTCAAAAGAACCACCTTTTTCCTCGGTTCTCTTGAGTATCGTCAGAGATCCTTTTCTGATCTCATTCTGCAGATCTTGCGACCTACTATACTGAGCCTCTGAAAAAACTTTTTGCTGCTTATAGTAGATACAATCGCCAAGATCCTTGAGCTCTACTCGCTGAGGAGTATTTCCTATCACGAGATACATATTTAGATCTTATTTGGATGTTGCACATGGCCACACACTAAAAAAGATATTTCCTCAGGGATGCCTGATATAACGCATCAGACGCATCTTTAGTGGGCATTTTTTCAAACTTTGGCACGTCCTTCTTCGGGAACTCTACCTCTTCCTTCTTCTTTTTAGGCTTCTTAGGAACCTCAAATCCTTCAGGAGCCTCAAGCTCCCCAGGTACCGTCTCCTCAACTACTGGCGGTTCCCCTTCCTCGGGGCTCTTAACTGTATCGTCCGTAGGAGCCGAATCTCCCATCCCAGGAGCAGAGTCATCAGGCTTCTTATCCACAGAGGGCAGCTCTGTCGGCATCTCATCTGTAGGAGGCATGTCTGTAGGAGCACCTTCTGCAGGAGGCGTAGCCTCAGGTTTCTTCTCTTCGACATCTTCATCTCCAAATCCAAGATCCAGCCCCTTACCCTTATCCTTATCCCGCTCATCTACGGGACTAAAGATATCGCCGTTGTCCATAGGAGCTGGCTCTGATTCATCAGGTGCCGGTGCGAATCCTTTGGGAGCAGGCTTCTTGCCTTTTTCTTCCCCTTCATCCACAGGAGGCATCTCATCTATAGGCATATCCGTAGGAGGAGCTACATCGAGCGGTCCACCCTCAGCCGCCTCTACATAGTACCGCTGACTGGCTTCTGTAGGAGCATAGCTCATCGTGCCCTCACATGCCGGGCAGGATAGCTTATCGTTTACCGTGACCGTGTTCACGTTCTTCACGTTCATCTCACTGGCTACCTTACGACGTTTATCATTGATAGTAGCGAGACTAGCTGTGTGATTGCATCTGTCGCAGACTAGGTAGCTAACAGACATTGCCTGAGATTCTAACTCGTTAGCCAGCTTTATGAGATTCTCTGCTACTTCTTTAGGGCTGAAAGGCATGATCGAGCTCCTTTTTCAAATAGAATACGCCTATTACTTATTGTGCTAAATATCTAAAGATTATTATGGAGTCTATTTGTAGAAAGACATGAAATAAACAACAGTGATCCAAGATACGCCTATCACATCAGCCAGGATGTCTTTCCAATCAAATAGCTTCTTTTTAGGGTTCAACTTATCCCATATCTCCTTACCGAAACCTGCCGCGAGACCTATGAGGGGAGCTACCCACCAGTAACTCTTGACACCAGCCAACGTCAAAATCACTAGCGAAACAATGACTATAGCAGCCGACAAAGAGGCATGCTCAGCTTTGTCTATCTGAGTGGGTATCTTATAACAGATATAGTATAGAGCCCCTACAGTAGCTACGAGGGTGAACAGATTGCCCAGGAGAAATATAGAGCCATCAGCGAGTTTAAACTCCAGCATAAATATTCTCCTTTTTAGGTACTTTTATATCTTCCAATATCTGCCAATTACGGCGACATCCCTCAACAAGACCTGCTCGAACTTCTGACACCAGATCTGATAAATGCTCTATAGCTCGTTTATCATATATTTCCCACTCAGAATAACGAAGAACATAAGGATAATAGCCGTTTATAGCTAAACTCTTTTCTTGGTCTCTCTTTGTAGTATCCCCATAATGAGCTTCACGCCCATGATAAAAGATACCATCACACAATATTGCGTAATTAGCACCTTCTATGTTAGCTATTATATCAATCTCTGTACAAATACAAATCCCCTGGTATTTAAATTTTCGAATAATTCTATAGCTGACTTTTGATCCTTTAAATGTGCCCAGTATCTCATCTCCTAATCTTTTTTCTAGCTTATTCGGATTATTATCATAAATTGAACTTTTTTCATCCTTTCATACATAGCAGAACTTCTGCATCCGAAACATCTTTTTTTATACACATCAAGGGGCATCAAGTCTTTTATTATCTTCCTAATACTAATAAAGGATATGTTATGTTTATCGCATAGTTCATGTATAGGTATTTCAAAATTAAAAATGTCGTCTTTTATTTTTTCCTTAAGCTCTTCTTTTTCTATATACTTATTATTTATCCTAGCTGCTTTTCTAGACCCTATCAGCTTGTCATATCTAGCTCTATCAAATTTAATGTTATACTGCTTTTTATCATACAAATACTTTTCCATACAAGAATAACACATGACTCTAGTATTCATTACCGAGAACATGCCAACAGTTAGTGCCCCACACTTAAAGCACAATCTAGCTAATAATTTTTTGGCAATTTCTTTTTTATCAGAGCTGCCCTCATTTTTCCTACAGGTAGCGCAAACATCCTTATTTACAGACCTATAGTCAATATCCCTTCCACACTTTTGACAGTGTTTCTTTGCTATATTATCAGCATAATAAATATTATGATCTTCTTGTCCGCATCTCTTAATATGATTAGTTAAAGAGTATCTATTAATAAATTCTTTACCGCAATTATTTACTGGACATGTAATCATAATATAGCACCTAAGATACGATTGATTCGAAAGTGACTGTGCGCCCGTGTAATTGATACTGCTCAGGTATCTCCGGTTTATCAGGTATCGTCGGGCTCGCATCAGTAGGTCTATCGGTCCTGTATGCATTCCAGGACGGAGGTACTGTGAGACCCCCGTTGATAGGAACTTTATAACGTATATCGTGCTGATCCAGCGGAGCCAACATGAAATGCTGCTGTAAGATAGTACCACGGACTCCCTGTGGATTCACATGTGCTATACTGTATCGATCATTATTTTGACGCACGATAAAATCACGGTCATTGAGTAGAGGATACGCCGACGTCCATGTATTCCAATCGTAGTTAATATGGAGTCCCATATCCATCAACTGTACCGTCTTCTCGGTCTCAGGTGGAGCGATGATGATATCATAGCTACCCTCATAGCCCCCGATTATTCCGGTGCCATAGCAGAGGCCGTGATCATTTTTCCCCTGTTTATACTGCTCATCCCAGCACGGACACCGCTCCCCAGCCCACTTCCTGATAAACACCTTCACACGCTCCCCAGCCTGCTCCAATATCCACCGATTACGACGTATAGCCTCAGCCCATATCCAATCTATCCGCTCCATATCATACAAACTCACCGCCTCCACCTGATTCATCGGAGTCTCTATAATCTTATTTGTCTCAGGATCCAGAGCTACAGTAGTAGCTTTATAGTAAATCTTTCTGTTGATGTCAGTCTGTATCCACCCATTAATGTACGTATACGATACCGTCACCGCTCCACCCTGAGACAATATCGGGAGTATAGGGTCATCACATCTATTCGTGGCGTGATTGTAGACCTTTCGGTTTATCAGATACACCTCACCCGTCTCCCCGACCACCCGCCACGCAGGCACTGTCTGGAAAGAATCAATCGCCGTGGGCTTTACCCGTACTACCACATGCTTTGGATGCTGCGCTATCTCCCCATTGGTACCAGGAATAATGATAGGCTTATTGTAAGTGTGTATGATCCAGTCCCCCGTAGCATTCGTACCCGCTATAAACCTCCCACCCGCTACAGGATCCTCAGAGGACACGAGTACCTCTTTAGTCTGATCTCTATAGTACAGGGCCCCCACAGGAGAGGTATTCAGCTGAGTATACGTAGCCTCAGGACTATCATAGGCACGATAGATATTTACTCCGAGGACCTGTAAACCATTGTTCTCTGCGTATATCGATGGATTGTCCCACCGTATATCTATCACTCCTATCATGTAGGGTGACGTAGCAAATACACTCTTAGGAGCCAGAGGTAGAGACATGGGCGTGTCATCGTTCCACCGGTAGGGGAGCTTGAAATCTGGACGCCCATAGTTGTCCATGAAATTATGTGGTCGTGCCATTTTCTAATCCCTCTGTAGTCCCGTACACCCCAGTATTCCAAACACATTCCGACGCGTACTCAGACTACTCACGGACCCCGTAGCTCCCCTGAAAATATCTGTAGACAAATACACGTCAGACACCATCCCCGTACCCTGAGACTCAAACGCCACCCTCCACAGACCCGTCACCCCAAAATAGCCACCATACGACCTGTCTAAATCATCCCCAACTACCGAGACTCTATACTGCCCGTCCACCACCCGTACACGAGCTTTGATATTGGAAAAAACACCCGTATATGACGCGTGCATCTCATATGTTGTACCATCCAAAGAGTACCCCAGTATCGTACGCTGACCCAGTCTGTCCAAAGTAGCATATACAGAGTCATACACACCGGTAACACCATCCCGATTGGAAATACCACCGCGGATATAATCCTCCAACGTAGTCACCGTATACCGCAAATCTATGTCCACTACAGGCCCAGTCTCCCCCATAGTGAACAAACTCAGTACAGCCCCAGTCTCCCCGACAAACCTGAGAGCACTCTGCGTAGTCGTATAGGCCCCAGTACCAGTCCACCCCGCATTCAGAGTGCTATAGAACTCGTGCCCTATACTATCACTCCGTGTCTCAGCTACCCCAGCCAGGCTCACCCCTGACACACCTTTGAAAGACGGATAAAAACCAGGTCTCACGAGCACAGAGGACCCACCAGCCCCCAGAGCATCCCCGATCGTCCTATATGGATTATCAGACGTCCCAGTGACCCCTACACCAGAGTCAGGACCTACATACACTGCACTCATATCATACGCAGGATAGGATGAGTACACGTAGGCGATATCATCCCCTGTAGATCGACCTACCCTGAGAGCACTATCACTCAACACTATGTTTTTACTGTGATATCTACCATACCCTGCACCATGAGAGATACCAGTATACCCACCTGTGACCCCTATCTGACAGTCCAGCAAATTTGTATCCACGTAAAGATCCAAACTACCAGCTCTAGCAAAACCCCTGTCAATAGTAGCGTAAGGTCCTGTAGCTGTACCCGCCTGTGCTATGTCATACCCTCTCTCAGCTACGTAGTTGCCCAGAGCTGTCTCGTGCTGATTATACTCGAGTGCTCCTATATCCCCCGTGGTACCCACCATCCCAGTCACACCACGGTTATAGGAGTCATAGTCGAGGTCTCTATCAAAAGGAGCTACATTACTGCGGATGCCTGTGACGGACCCGGTAAATTTACCATCTACGACCACCACACCCATTTCAGAGTATATGTTACTCCAGCGCCCAGGGTCTCCAGCATCTATGTTCGGGGACGTGCCCGATACCCCCTGATACTGTAAACGGAAATCATCACCCAGAGGATCTCTATAGAGGGGGTCATCAGTGATACACTGTAGCCCTGTATCTCCTGTAGGGACCACCCCGTCCCATCCCTTAGTATTACGATAGAAATTGTTATGCCTGATCTTCACGGGAGTAGTAAAGAAAACTCCTATAGCAGTATCAGCATACGTGTCCCCTGTGATGCTATTAGAGTCTACACGACTATTAGGGTCCCCTATGTTCTGTAGCCGTACAGCATCCCCATTACCAGGGTCCTGGTTTTCAGAGTACATTATCCGCAGTACGTCCCCCGCTACCAGAGTCTGCTGTAGTACCAGCCCATCCCAGCTGACCATAGATCCTAGCGCTATCACCGTGTAGTCAGTGCCATACAGGAAAGATGGTCCATTCACAGAGTTTACAGCTACTTCATACTGCCCGTTGATGTCCACACACGCGAATCCAGGTAGCTGTACTCTCTTGTAGAGAATATCAAATGCAGACAGGGTCACGTATATTACACGCAGATTCTGATTGGGAGATATCCCCGAGGCCGCCCCAGAGGCTCCATAAATAGTATTACCCCAGAGATCCACTCTTTGCGCCGTGACTATCTCTATAGATCTATTCTGTATGGGATAGCCATCAAAAACATTCGAACTCAGGCACACCTCTTGTGCTGAGTTTATCTTCACACCGCTTTTGTGATCTTTGAAAGAGTTCCGATGGATACTGATATATTGGGCAGCATTGATCTCTATAGCAGTGTCCACGGCGTTAAAACGACAGTCACGTACTATCACAGATCCGAGACCCGGATTGTTTACCAGGATGCCGTTAGAGATAGTATCAAAAGATAGCCCCTCTATCAGTCCCTGAGCATTCGTGAGAGTGATAGTACCTACGCGAGGAGTAACCCCATAGGCGGATTTTAACGTGAGATTCTTAGTGAGTGTAGCAATACCATACGATGTACCAGTACCATACTGTAGGACTACCGTCCCACCTTCATAGGCGAGGCTGATCCCCTGTACCAAAGTCTGGACCGGAGAGTCCAAGTCCCCCGAGAAAGAGTTATTCCCGTAGAGTGAGTCGACATATACTATCTGTTTCATTTTTATGCAGCCGCCAGTACAGGTGACTCTCTATCCATTATTTCCTGTATCCACCCCTGATTTATCTGGAACCCAGCCCCAAATCTCCAGTTGTACACTGACACTGTCTGAGCTCTTTTATACAAGTAAGGACACCACACGTTTCCACCGCCCTGTCGACCACTACGCGACCAGGCTATAGAGTTGAGTATCCCGTCTACCCCTAGGCCATCCTCTGCCGGTACCTGGATACCATCTACGTAAAAGAGCATGATCCCATCACCCGTACACACATAGCCCAAAAAATGCCACAGGTTATCGTTTAAATTGACACCGGTAGACTTGAGGACTTTCTTAGACAGAGAGTTGGAAAACTGGAGCCTGTAATCACTACCGTCCTGCACGAGCTCTATCCGTATAGCTGCGTCGGTGTTTAGCACGTCACCAGAAAGATCAGCCACAGCGAGTAGTACCAGAGGATCTGTATCAGGGACCACAGGATTACTGATCCATCCCAGGCACGTAAATTGGTTAGATTTCTTGATGCTATACTGAAAAACATCTATGTACGCTAATTTAGTTGTGACTACATTGACGTCCATTATTGTACCTATCTTATTTGATTAGTAGTTGTACACCACGCGCAGATCCAGGCGCAGATCCAGGACCCCCGTCACTCCGTGCCCGTAGTTATTCTGTACGTCCACGATGTCCGATCCAGCTATGTCTAGTGTCACCGCGGCAGCACCCCCATAAGAGGTCACTCCGAAATCTATATCATATCGCTGGGCTGGACCGTCGATGGGGTCCACAGCTACGTCATACCGGCCATCCACGCCAGTGGACGGGCCGGTGAGGAGAGGTAGAAAATCATTACTACCAGGACCTATCATGCCGGTGATACCGAAATATTCTATTCCTATGGACATATGAGCCTCACAATCTGTTTGTGAGACTTTATTAATAGAAAATTATCAGGGGCAGGAGCCGAGGATCTATCTTAATCTAAGAATATCTCTTAGCAAAGCTATCAACTTTTCGTTTTTCAGCATTTTGTAAAACTCAGGATTAGCACCAGAAGCATGCTGAATTGGCGAGACCGACAAGCTATGCTCTCCCACTTTTACTGTAGGAATCCCAATGTCGGTCACATCCTTTATATGTTCAGACAGAGATTTTGGAAAACTTTCTTTTAGCACATGTGTATAAAAACTGTCACGACTTAATCTACCCATTAACAGCAACAACTTAGGTTTAATAGTGTTTATCTCTCTGATCAGAAAATTCTTCCCAACACAGGCAGAAATTTCTTCCTTACTAGGGACCCTGTCTCCTTTTCTACTTTTTCCTGGATAGCATTGAGTAATTTCTGTGTTGTATACAGAGAGTAACCCATCTTGTCGTTTAGGTATCTTTACATTTTCCGAGATAGGTATCTCTACAGGGGGGTATATAGTCCTATCAAGCCTATTAAGAAACTTTTCAAGATTACCACCTGTATTCCCTACAGTACCCATAGCACTAAAGAAATTTACGCCACTTCGTCTGAGTTGGCTCTCAGCTAGCGCCTGAGAAATTATAAATACGTCACAGTTAAAATCTACAGCCTCTATTACTCTCAAAGATTTCTCTTTGTCCATCAAAGGACACGTACTACAATTATTTATCTCTACATAGAGAGCCTTCAAAACATCACTCATATTTGCTCCTATTGTTTGCGCCAAGCATACAGGCACTCAGCCTTATCTACAGTCCTTACTTTAGAGGAGGTATTCCAGTAGACAGAAGGCTCCTCCTTTAGAGTAGTGGCGGGTAGCATGAATTTGAGGTATTTCGGTAGATTGAGTATCAGATATCCTCCGGAATTAAGACTCTTTTCTGAATAGCAGAAAATAGCTTTTATCAAAACAATCCAGTCATTTTTAGTGAAAGGCCTGCCATAGATCTCTAAATCCACATAAGGCGGAGAAGTAAATACAATGTCACAAAATTCAGGAGCTATAGATCCGTCAAACTCTATGCCACGGACGATTGCGTCTGATAAGCTGAAATACTTGGTGATAGCACCCAAACCCTCGAACGTCTTACTCCAGGGCTCGAAACCGTAATATTTTCTCTTCGCAGCGGACACTCCCAATAAACGACCACCCCATCCTGCGCACGGATCTACTACAGTCCCTCCCACAGGGCAATAGCGTTCGGTCACAGCCTTAGCCACAGAGCATGGGAAACCTACGACACCACCATTGAAATGTACGAGATTGTCATGTACAAAATCTGGCAGGACCGACTTTTTAGTCTTTAGAGTGTACTCCAATACAGTCAAAAAAGTTGAGAAACTATCAAAAGTCTGTTTAGGGGACACGTTCCTGTATTTTGCCTCAGACATATGAGGCATGAAATGCTTATATAGAGCATTGCCAACCGGTAGATAGCGCATTACAGTATCATTTTTCCACAGTGCCTCAGCTCTAAATTTCTGTAGTTTTTCCCACTCTTTAGTCAGGTATACGTCTGCAATCCTGTACACCGGAAATCCTCTACCGTGATAATAGTCTACGATTTTACTCATGATATCTGTATTACTGTCGCAAACAGCTTTGTTAATAAAGCACAGGTCAAAGTCATCCTTGATCGTAACATTAAACAGCTCAGGTAATATCACTTTCCAGTAACTCCCAGTATCACTTCCTACTGACAAAACCTTGTCGAACATATGAGGGATAAGGTACCTACGCTCTATCCCAAAAACTTCCAGATCATGATCAGATACCGGTTCTCCAAATCTATACCTGTTCCTATGCCTCTGGAGCATCTCACAGCTCATAGATACAACCATTTTGTCAGAAAACAAGCTACCATCATCCATGAAATAGCATGCCCATCCCAGATCATTCAGCTCAACCGCTATTTTATCAAAATTCTTTGATCCGTCCTCATTTAAATATTGGGTATACGACCCAAATCCCTGGCACGACATACCCATCTGCTCTTTGCCACCAAAATAAGTACCATCACCTGAAAAATGTAACGCAGGAACGGTAATTACGTTAGTCACATGATCCCTTAATATCTGATATTTTAGATACAGATAGCTCAATTGAGCGAGGGAGTGATTCACTACAAATCTGCCATCAGAGTTTAAATGTCCGTCCCCTAATAACCACCCCAAAAACATTTGATGCCTATCTTCTTCTGATATGACCGCTGTAATAGGAGGGCGCTTCAGCATGAGATCACGGAGAGTCTCCAAATTATCGGACCATATCTTCCTATGCTTTATTAAACTGAGCCCCTCTTCCTTCAATCGATGCATTATGACTGTTTTTGATACTCCCATTTTCTCAGATAAACCAGACAAACCCGCGTGACCCTGTATCTGATCATCCAACCACTCTTTCGTGAATTCATTAGCTTTCTCACGGATTATCCTGACCCGTCTGTTCCTTTGACTCTCTATTCCTATAGACTGTAGATAGACCAAAATCAAATCCTCAGAGATATCTACTCCATGAGTCTTATTAATGATATCCCTGATATCTACTATTCTATAGTTGCTATCAAGCAGGGCTGTCATTCTGTTTTTGGGGAAAAACTCTCTCAACCACTCCTCTTTACTCCTATCTCTACACCCAAACTTCAGCAACCAGAATTCCAGCGTGTAGTCAGGTACGTCGAAAGAAAACTCATCCTTGAGTATTTTACAGATTCCATGAGCAGGCATGAGCCTGTCTCTTTTGAGAGACATTGCTCTGTGCTTGATCTCGTCAGTCCAATCAAATTCTGTGAGGATACGCTCAGGGGATGAGCGTTTAGGCTGGATTCTTCCGGTGCTCTTGAGTAACTTTATTTGTCTCTTAATCCAGCGGGGGGTCTCTCCTATTTTAGCGGCAAGCTCATCTCTGGTCATAGAGCTATAGTGCTCTACAATGAGATCCAGTTTAGACGAACTCTTTCTATCGGCAGTGACACTATGCTTTGGTACTGTCATTGTGGCCTCCTATCCCGATATCTAATATACCACAATGACAGAACAAAGTCAACTGGGTCCTTATGACCAGCCTCCTCTATCTCCTCCAGCGAAATTTCTCCTTGACTGAACGCCAGGTTTAGAATATGGACCGAGGGCACTCGAGATCCCGATCCCGTATCTTGGTTGTTTTAGTCCGCGGATCAGTTTTATACTTTTCTTGGCAAGCTCCTGAGACTTATCTGCCTCTTCGTAAAAATTCCTTTTCATCGATTCATATTTAGACGATTTCTCTATGTCAAGCGACACGCCTGAAACACTGTACGTGTTGTGTGCTAGTATGCCCGAAGTTAGCACGAAATTCTCTGCAACGGGTACTGATAAATCAAAGGTTTTCTCTTCTGGATCAAGGATGTCTATAGATACTATTTCTAGCGACTCTACGTCACCTGTGGCGGTCACCCCTACTATTCTATCCCCAATAGAAAGACTTTTTGCTGAAACAGGTTTTTTATCCTCAAACAAGAAAACAGAGTGATCCTCAGTTACTTTTATAGATTCTTTCTCAGTATGTATATGCAATATTTTTTTATGAGGGGTAAGATGACGTGCTACGTCAGAAATTGGCAACCAGACCGATTTATCAGAATCAGGAGGTAGGGACCTTACTTTTAAGCTTCCTTCTTTGAATGCTTGCTTTATTTTTTCGCTGAACATTAATCTTCTCTTTTCCTGCAAAGTCCTTAGCATTTCTATGCAGGCTTTAGGATTTGATTTAAGCTCGTGCTCTTTAATATGTATAACTACCCAACCCCTATTTTTAAAATAAGTGTTCTTTCTCTTATCTATGAGCATTATTCTTTTATCACCATCGAAACCGCACTTACTGCATCCATGCCAATAGCATCCATCTATTTCCACTGCTATTTTTGCGAAAGGGTCTGCTTCATCTATATGATAGTAACCTGAAGGAAACTCTGTAATGAATCCTTTCAATCCAGCCTTATTCATCTCATTCTTGTAAGCTATGTGAAGTGCGCTCGTTTTCTTCAGACTTTTTCTTGCGTTAAAGGCAGATTGAACAAGTTGGTCTCTATTCTTTGATACGTACTCCTTTTTACGTTCTAGAAACTCAGGATTTGACCACATCTCTTTAGATTTTTTACTTCTAGCTTTCTTAACCTCAGGACGATTTTGTATTTCTCGTGATATCTCTCTTTTTCTTTTTATGACTTCAGGGTTAGAATTAAACTTTTTACTTGCCTCCGCAATCTGATTCCTAGTTATCTCTCCATCGGGAGTTTTAAATCTTTCCTTTAGGCATTCTGACTGAGCCACTTTCTGAGCCTCACTCTTTTTATGGCTAGAAAGGAACAGCTCACAATACTGTGGGGTTCCCAAACCTCCTACACAATGCCTAGCATGTGCTCTATTAACACATGCCATTTTTTTGCTACATATAGGGCACACTACATAATGTTTGCCCAGAACAAGCAAATCTATACAAGACTCATCGATTAATATCCAAGTTCTTTTTTCACTATTTTTTACTTCATAAGGTATGACACCCTGATCACAGAGAACTGTCAGCCATTGAATCTCTATGTTATATTTTTCAGAAAAATATTTTCTAGATATTTTCATTTTCTATTTTCTCCAAATCTTCCAAAAATTCCTCTCTAACTCTACGCTGTACTTCTTTCATCATATCACCATATATTATATCAAAAAGATCCTGGAAAGAGAGCTGGTATTCTTGACCCTCTAAATCTTTAACGGTTATTAGCTCATCTCCAACCACACTAAACTCGTCATTTATCCAGTTAACAGAAAGAGCACCGCACGCCATACCCGCCGCTCTCATAAGTAAAGTACTTCTCCACCTGTCGGGCATGTTATTGATATCTATCCCAGTAACGGGGGGTGCAGTGTTGAACATATCTATAGCCATTAGAACATACTCATAAAGTTCGTAATCTTCCCATATGTATCCGAATACCTGAGCCTGAGCCTGTATAAACTTTTCACTAGATCCCGGACGAAACCGGTAATTGCGGTCGGGTGCGTTGTCCCTAAGCAATATCCTCAATCTTCTCACAAGTAAATCACCAGTATCGTTATTCGTGACGCTCTTAATGACCTCTATCTTCACCAGGGCGAACTCCTGAGCGACCTGTACCAGAGGGGACGTAGCGGTCTCTCTGAAGTTCCACCTGACTACCCAGTCGCCTATGTTCGAGTCCAGGGGCAGTGTAGCGTTCACATAGAACTGTCCCGTGCCTGTAGTAGCGGGGATCCTGTCTGGGGGCCCTATGAGGACCTCCACTCCCGTGGTGTTATCGAATAGGGAGTACCGTATATAGAACGGGTCTACGTACTGCCCGCTGCAATCACGGATGGATATCTTGAGGTCATCTTGCCCTAGAGTCTGACCGGGATAAAATACTACTGCCATAGATTAGAACCCTCTGTCTAGGGAGTCTATATAGGATAGGACTACTCTATGTACATTAACAATAGTACCAGCAACACGAGGAATAGCTCTAACTCCTGCAGCTTCTATTGCAGCTTTAATTTTATCGAAATTAACAAAGTAATTCCTCAAAAAAGCTTTTCTTATAATGACATATAAATCATCTATTTTTTTCTCTCTGAGTTCCGAACTATCAAAAACTTTTTGTATTAGAGCTTTGTCTCTTTGTGTTAATGTCTTATAACAAGAATCCGATTTTTCATTAAGTCGCCTAAGAAAAATGGCACTCACATGCAAAGCAGGAGATACAGCTTCTTTTGTACGAGGATTTTCTTTATGATATTTTATAGTTTCAACAATGGAGTCATAATCAGGATATCCTGGTCCTTTACCCTGTCTTTCCAACATTTTCAACATATTCTGCGCTTGCTGTATAAATACGTCACCTTTCTGAGATCTGATGTCTGCTCTATCTATGCCATGAGCGCTAGCTTCTGACACTGCTATTGTGTAGATACCCTTAAGGTCAACCCTACTAATAGGCTCAATAGCATTAAACATAGGATATGTAGCTGGGTTTTCAAGGGCTATTTCCAAAGCCTGATCAGGATTTTTTCCAGCAGCTTCATACGCAGGAACCATCTCTCTAAAAAACAGGGCCCGTTGTGATTCGTAGGCATTGGCAGCAACTCGCACTCGTACCAAGTCTCTAAAAAAAGTGTCCCTTCTTATACCCATCATAAAACTCCTTACCTATATGCTACAACCAATAATCAAGCGTTTTTATTAGTAGGATATTACTTTGTGCTTGATTTGTTGGTTCCATAAAGGTATATTACTGTAGGAGGCATTACCATGTACACCAAAAAAGAGCTCCAAGACCTAAGAGATCTCCTGATAAAAAAGATAAACAGATGCCCTGACTACCGGCCTGGTGGAGCTACAGTATTCGGCATATGTGAAATCCTCATGGAAAACTGTGATCCTCAGAAATTCGAGTCATACATGTCGTACATGGCCAATCTCGCAAAATGCGCCTCTACAGGCCCGGAAGATATTGATTATAAACTATCTTACGACTTATTTTTTGGGGACATATCCTCGGCTCCCCTACATATCAACGATGCCTTCGAGCTCATCGCTGTCTGGCGGTTGAAGAGCCCTAACTCACCTATGGAAAGATATCCATGTATACACGAGAACAGTTGAGAGAGCTCAGAGACCTGCTCTTAAAGGCTCGTAATGCCCGAAAAGAGCCATTCGAGCCTCATTCCTGGACGATGAACTACATTATCGACATGCTGTGTACAGAGAGCAAGATAGGAAAGCTACAGAGGGAAATGAAGCACGCCGCAGAGGCAGTCCGTCATATTCCAGCGAACGAGAACTCCCAAATAGACTACACGCTCGCTTACGATCTCATTTTCGGAGATATATCGTCAGCACCGTTCCTTTAAAACTATGAAAAACTAAACATAGCCTCATATGGTTTGTAACGGGCACCGTAGAGTCCCGTAAGAAATCGAGTCAATATGTTCCTGGCTGCAATTATATCTGCGTTACCTGCGTGACCGCATTTCAGGCACCGGAACACCTGTCCTACTCGATTCCCCCTATCGACATGACCACAGCTTGGGCATGTTTGGCTGGTATAAAAAGGAGCCACGGTGCGAAAGCCAACACGGTTGACCTCGCAGGCTTGCTCCAGCCTTTTTAACCAGTACCTATACGCCCAAATGCCGATAGAACGTCGCATATTTTTACTCAAGCGACGTTTGAGTTTACTTTTGAAATTCATGTTCTTTAGAGCTTCAACTACGACCAAATCGATATGCTTGAACTCTTTTACTATTTCCTGAACGACCTCGTCAATTCTCTGTTTAAAAGCTCTTCTGGCTTGTTTCTGGCCGTTAGAGCCGTGCTCACATCGTTTGATACGTTCTATACAGTCCTCGGTATCTAAGCCTAACTGGGCACCATTATTAAAAGAGGCAAGGGCTTTGATTCCTGTGTCAATGCCTATGGCGTTTATGCCCTCTTTTTTATGGCCTGCATCAATCTCAAAAGATAGTTGGACGTACTTTTCGGTGAGGATATAAGAATTAAGGCGTTTCCCTTGTGCAGCAAGCTTGTTAAAATGCTTGTGAAATTTTATAGGAATATCCAGGATAACATCTTCTCCAATAGACTGTAGATGTAACCAAGCATCAAACTCCTCGGTTTCTTTATCTTGTAACTCTGCTATGGTACAGGACACGTAAGCTCTTTTCCCTTTATGGACGGGCATTGAGATTTTCCAGGGTTTATCTTTCCATCTCTCCCTCACCGATGTGATCATGTCAATAGCTTCCCTGGCGGCCACCTTACGGAGTCGGGCCGTGAGCCAGGTTTCCTGTGGGAGATCTACTATTTCTTTCAGGAGTTCAGATTTAGAGGGAGTTCCGTTCTTCCAAAAATGCTCAATGAAAATGTTACAGACTCGTCCATACTCAGCGAGGACTCGTTTGAGTTTGGAGAGCTTGGAGGCTGTAGCGAATTTAAGGCTACATTTAGAAGAACGGATGAGTTTCATATTCCTGCCAAAAAGTTATCTATTGAAGAAGATTTTTCAGTCATGTTTACTCTCCAGGCTTTTAAGGGTATGCCGTGTTTAATTGAAAGGTTCATTCTTCTGTTACCTGCAAACCCAAAAAACAGCCCAGAAAAATTTACTATTATTGGAGCTGGCAAAGTTATTGTTTTTTGTTTCAACAGGACTTCTTCCATAGAATCAAAAGATCTTTTATACTCTGGATCTTTTAACTCAGCCTCAAATTCTTTTTTGGTTAAAGTCATATTTACTGTATTACCCGAGTTAAACTTTTTAGGATCTATGTCTAACAAAATTCCTGTTTCAAGAAAACGGATAAGATCCTCTTGTGTATCAAAAACAAGCCCCTTAGATTTAAAGAATTTTTTTGTAAATTCATTTTCAAAGTATTCTCCTAACTCGGATTTTACATCTGGTTTTGTCCAAATTATTTTCATTTCAATGTCCCTTTCTTCCGTCTATTTTCGGCACTTCTCTTTCCATACACTTTCGATGAGGACGAGGCTACCAGAGACATAATATCTTCTACCAGCTCTGCCTCATAAGATTTAGGCAGAGTTTCTTCTACAATAATAACCTCTACACCGAGACTCTTAAAATACCGCTCATACAGCCTGTAATTAAATCTGGTTAACCGGTCTTTATGCTCTACTATTACTTTTGATACATCTCTTTTTTCAGCTACGTCACAGAGCCTGCTCAATTTTGCTCGTGTATCTGACATCCCTGATCCAACTTCTTCAAAGATATGCCGGACCTCGTATTTCTTTTTCACACAGTATTCAAGGAGCCTACCTTTTTGCCTCTCCAGATCCCCCTTTTGTTTCTGCTCGTGTGATGACACTCTGGCATATACGGCTACTTGTTTGGACAATTCAGCATTGTCTGGCGTAGGTTCTACCTGAATACCTTGTAACTTTTTGATGTCAGATAGGAGATAACGTCGGTGACCACCCATAGTACGTTGAGGTTTTAATTTATCAGTCTTATCCCAGTACCTGAGCGTAGTGATATCTACTCCCAGCATCTGAGCCGCCTGACTTATGTCTATGAGGTTATTCACCGGTATCTTCCATCATATTTTTTACGAGTTTACGGCTCTTGTCATATATTTTCTGGAACTCCTCTACAGAGGGGACTTCATCGAGTTCTACTGGATGAGGAAAGATTCTTCCGTCATCGAGTTCGAACTCAGTTTTAGTGACTCTTACGACCATAGGTTTTTTATCCTTCATATTGACCGTCCTTTGTTATTTTATCTGAGATTTGGATATACACAGGATATTATATTAATAGGTTATCAAGATTTCATAGATTACGATAGTTTTTCAGAGATTTTGGTTCAACTGTTCGAACCCTGGGAGTCACCCCAAAGACTACGGTCGATTACGTGATGAGAGTCTACGGCTGGTGTAGGCGTCGGGCATAGTACACACCGTCCGCCGTCTCTCTTGAAGACCGCGGTTTTGAATTCGTCCCG
>Ga0315285_10002699_pt1 | contig 18520 bp, 21 predicted proteins | sample YL17G09_36_MG_FD_203698 | JGI IMG/M metagenome (GOLD analysis project Ga0315285, IMG submission 203698) | Sediment microbial communities from Yellowstone Lake, YNP, Wyoming, USA - YL17G09_36 | ecosystem: Environmental > Aquatic > Freshwater > Lake > Sediment | place: USA: Wyoming | collected... | reverse complement strand
CTGAAAGGGCTCTTGGTAAAGGCTCCGCTATCGGACAGAGCACCATAGACAGATCTTTTTGAGTAGTAGGTGCCTTACCTACATTTTTTACTCTTATACGGGTATAGGCATCCACAGCCTGCGTTGTAAAGCCTGTCCCACCTGTACCATTATAATAATTAAAGTCATCGGTGATGTTCCATGTACCGTCCGCAGGTCCTTGATCGACATAGATTATACAGTTCTGATCCGCCTTCAGGTTTGTTTGAATTGCATTGACACCTAGCGTTGACTCAGCAGTACCTGTAAATGTCTGATTCACAGCCAAATTGCTGGTGTCTGTATTTCCAAGTGATACAGTTACCGCTTGATTAATAGACCGAAAATAACTCATACAAAAATCTCCTTATAAAATCGCCCAGGTACCAGTACCGTAATCAGAGATCATCAAAGCATCCCCATTTAGTAGATCCTGTATATTTTCACCATCAATTGTGTCTGTTAAATTGCCCTGCACCGATAAAGTACCAGTGCCATAATACTTAACCCACAGCAGCCGGCCTGACCCTGTAGCTGCTGGTAAATTCACCGTAAATGTACCCGAAGGAACCACAATAAGTTCGTCAGAAAAAAGAACGTCATAAGGCCCCGATGATACTGATGTTGTTGCTAAAGTATTACCTGGAGTAACGGCAGTTGTATCATACCAGATCATCCCTTTAAATGGAGCTGGTATTGATGGAGTGGCGGCCTGTACTTTGGCTACCAGACGTACATCATGATCAGTTATCGTACCTGCTGTGTCTGGCATGTCTATCAATGTAGTATGCTGATTTGTTCCTGTTGCTCCTTGTAAACCTGTATTTCCCTGAATCCCTGTTTGACCTTGAAATCCGGTTACTCCCTGAACCCCCGTCTGACCTTGAATACCGGTAACCCCCTGAATCCCTGTTTGACCTTGAACTCCTGTAACTCCCTGAATTCCGGTTTGTCCTATAAATCCTGTCAATCCTTGAACCCCGGTCTGTCCTTGAATTCCTGTAACTCCCTGAATACCTGTCTGTCCTGTGAGCCCTGTTATTCCCTGAACTCCTGTCTGTCCTTCTAGTCCTGTTACACCCTGGACCCCAGTCTGACCTGTGAGACCTATAATTCCTGTTTGCCCCTGAACCCCAGTCTGTCCGGTGAGCCCTATAATCCCAGTCTGTCCAGTGAGACCAATAACTCCAGTCTGTCCCTGGACCCCAGTCTGACCTGTGAGACCGATTACTCCTGTCTCGCCTTGGATCCCAGTCTGACCAGTGAGACCTATAATTCCAGTCTCTCCTGTGAGACCTATAACTCCGGTCTGTCCCTGAACTCCAGTCTGTCCTGTGAGACCTATAATTCCGGTCTGACCATAAAATCCTGTTACACCTTGAACCCCAGTCTGACCATCTATCCCAAGAATTCCCGTTACTCCCTGTACCCCAGTCTGTCCGGTGAGACCTATAATTCCGGTCTGTCCCTGAACTCCAGTCTGTCCATCAACTCCAAGGATACCCGTTACTCCCTGAATCCCCAAACCAGTCTCACCACGTATTCCTGTCTGACCCTGAAATCCTGTCTGACCAAAAAATCCTGTTTCTCCCTGAATCCCTAATCCTGTTTCTCCTTGAATCCCCGTCTGTCCCTGTACTCCTGTGGGCCCTCCAAGACCTGTACCTCCTCCAGATATCCCAGTCATTCCCTGTATACCGGTCTGTCCCTGAAATCCTGTAGGGCCCTGTAGTCCTGTTGATCCAAAAGCAAGACCTGTATAGCCCTGAACCCCTGTCTGTCCCTGAATACCAGTCTGTCCAATAATACCTGTTTCACCCTGAATCCCTAAACCGGTTTGACCTTGAACTCCTGTCTGTCCTTGAACTCCTGTCTGTCCATCAATACCAAGAATTCCCGTTACTCCCTGTAATCCTGTCTGTCCAAGAATTCCTGTTACTCCCTGGACCCCTGTACTACCTTGCAGACTTAGACCTGTCTGACCTTGAACTCCTGTACCACCTCCAGAAAGTCCTGTCTGTCCCTGTATCCCTGTCTGACCGTCAATCCCAAGAATTCCCGTTACTCCCTGAATCCCTAATCCTGTTTCTCCCTGAATCCCAGTCTGCCCCTGTACTCCTGTAGGTCCTCCAAGACCTGTACCACCACCAGGTATCCCAGTCATTCCTTGAATACCGGTCTGTCCCTGAAGTCCCGTCCCTCCTCCAGCTACCCCTGTCACTCCCTGAAGTCCTGTCTGACCCGATTCTCCTATACCTGTTTGACCTTGGACTCCTGTAGGTCCTCCAAGACCTGTACCTCCTCCAGATATTCCTGTCTGACCCTGTATCCCTGTCTGTCCCTGAAGTCCCGTCTGTCCAGATTCTCCTATACCGGTCTGTCCCTGTACTCCTGTGGGCCCTCCAAGACCTGTTCCTCCTCCAGATATCCCGGTCTGACCCTGAAGTCCGGTCTGTCCCTGAATACCGGTTGACCCAAGAGCAAGACCTGTATAGCCTTGAATACCCGTCTCTCCTTGAACTCCCGTCTGGCCAGTTATGCCAGTTTCCCCCTGAATCCCAAAACCTGTCAGTCCCTGAATTCCTGTAACTCCCTGTACTCCTGTCTGACCTTGTATCCCTGTCTGACCTTGTAATCCGGTCTGACCCTCAAAACCTGTTACTCCTTGATTACCTTGGACCCCAGTCTGTCCCTGTACTCCTGTCTGCCCCTGTACTCCTGTAAGACCTTGTAATCCTGTCTGACCCTGTAATCCTGTAAGACCTTGTAATCCGGTCTGACCCTGTATCCCGGTCTGTCCTTGTAATCCGGTCTGACCCTGAATCCCTGTCTGTCCTTGTAATCCGGTCTGACCCTGTACTCCTGTAAGACCTTGTAATCCGGTCTGACCCTGTATTCCTGTCTGTCCCTGTATCCCAGTCTGACCCTGTATCCCAGTCTGACCCTGTATCCCTGTCTGTCCCTGTATTCCTGTCTGTCCCTGTATCCCTGTCTGTCCCTGAAATCCTGTCTGTCCCTGTATACCGGTCTGTCCCTGTAACCCTGTCTGTCCCTGTAACCCTGTCTCACCTAATGCTAACCCTGTTATACCTTGTATACCTGTCTGGCCAAGTATCCCAGTCTGACCCTGTAATCCCGTCTCTCCCTGTATTCCTAATCCGGTCTCACCACGTATACCAGTCTGTCCCTGGACTCCTGTAGGTCCTCCAAGACCTGTACCTCCTCCGGGTATCCCAGTCTGTCCCTGTATACCGGTCTGACCCTGGAATCCTGTAGGACCCTGTAGTCCTGTTGATCCATATGCAAGTCCTGTATAGCCCTGAATACCGGTTTGGCCGGCATAACCCCGTATACCGGTATCACCTACGATACCTGTTTGGCCCTGAAATCCGGTAGGACCCTGGAGACCGGTATAACCCCGGATCCCAGAATAACCCATAGATATAGCTTGGTATACAGTAGTAGTAGAATCGTAGTAAATATCTGCAGCTCTTAAGGCACCTGGATCGGTAAAATTAAGTTCGATCCATTTCCGTTTTACTTTTCCCATTAAGCCTCCCTTAGCTTTTTGCCAGGTTTGTGCGCTTTACCGCACTCCTGGATATATCCCACTAAGGTTTTAGGAATAAAAAAATGGTTATTTCAGTCAACCAATGATGTTTGATTTGTCCGGCCAATTAGAAGATTATCAAAAAAGGAAGTTTTAAAAAATAGACTTATAGTTGTATTATTGAGTATGGCAGACTACGGACTTAACGAAGAACAGCTAAAAGCAGTGACCAGCCCTTCCCCGGCCTCTTTAATACGAGCCTCTGCCGGAAGCGGTAAAACTCGATGTCTAATTGCCAAAATTAGGTACATTTTGGACAATGGAGCCTCCCCTGATAGTATCTGTGCCATCACTTTTACAAACAAAGCCGCCAAGGAAATGAAGGAACGTCTGAAAAAGTTCTGCGATGTCAGCAAAATACAGGTCAGTACCATCCATTCCATGTGTGTCCGAATAATAAGAACTTTCAGTAATTTCACCGTTTTAAAAGTCCCTTTCAGCATCTATGATGATTCCGACCAGCTCTCCGTGGTCAAAACAGTCATGAAATCCCGGGATATCCCAGGCAAACACGATGAAATGCTCTCAGCCATAAGCAGAGCCAAATCTGATCAATCTGAAGACTCATTGGATGGTTACGAACGAGAAGTCTATCTTGCCTATCAAAACATTCTATTTAAAAACAATGCCTGTGATTTCGATGATTTGCTCATCTATGCCAACGATTGCCTGAAACAAGAACCCTGTCAAAGACATTTCAATGACCTATGGAAACATATCTTAGTCGATGAATTTCAAGACACTTCCACACTTCAATATGATATAATACGTAAACTGTATAATATAAATAAAACTAAATCAATAACATGCATTGGTGACATCAACCAGTCGATTTACGGCTGGAGGGCTGCAAAGCCTGAAAATATAATGCATTACATTACCACAATTAAACCAGAAGTTTATGACCTAACCTTTAACTATCGATCAGCACCAGAGATAATAAAACATGCCAATAAATTTCTCCAGTTTGGCAAAACTATGGTCACCAAATCTGATACTAAAGGATTGGTAAGCTTTTCTCAGTTCAATACTCAGGAAGATGAAGCCGATAAAATATCTGACGCTATATTGAAAATGGGAGGGTATGAGTCGACTGCAGTCCTTTTCAGAGTAAATACACGATCCCTTTTATTTGAACGTGAATTCACTATGAAAAGAATCCCCTATAAAATAGTAGGGGCCCTGCCTTTCTATAAACGCCGTGTATCTAAAGATCTACTGGCTTATTGCAAAGCTGCACTAAATAGATCCGACCTTGAGAGTCTTAATAGAATAGTAAACACCCCTAAAAGAGGTTTCGGAGCTGCCAAACAAGAAGAATTACTTGTTAAAGGATGGCCTTATCTCGAGCAATGTGCCGAACAGATACCGGCAATATCTGACCTTATTCATATCTTAAACGACATACGAAAAATGAAACCGTATGACGCTGTACAACATATACTGAGACAGACTCAGTATAAAGAATCCCTCATAAAAGAAAATGACCAGCGCATGCTTGAGGCCTTTTTAAACATTGTCTATGATTTCAATACTCTGGAAGAGCTCATACTTGCCAGTACTTTCCTGGAAGAAGATAGTGGCCAGGGCGTAAAACTTATGACTGCCCACTCCTCAAAAGGTCTGGAATTTGACAAGGTCTTTGTCGTAGGTGTCGAAGACGGTGTATGGCCTCATAAACTATCAGAGAACCTGGAAGAAGAATCTCGCCTCTACTATGTGGCTTGTACTCGTGCTCGTAAATTTATTAACGTAAGCTATTCAAAAAACAGGATGTTAAGAGGAAAACCCGAAAAAGTCTCACCAAGTCATTTGTTCACTAAAAGTGTTACAAATATTTAAGATAATTGAAACACTCTTCCACTCTATCTGACATCTCAACTTTTTTAAGCTCAATGAATTTTCTTGGAGGAAACATCTTGAAAATAAATTTTATTTTTTCATCCGCCTCTTTTCTCCAAACCTGATCAAAATGATGATCAGCCCTTACCCCATCCCTGATCGGTTCCAAAATAGGCGGTAAATGAAACACTACATCATAACGACTCGGATAGTTAAGCTTATTAAGCCTCTTAAATATGTCATTTGAATACATCAAATCTTTTTTGGCTTTCAATGGAAAAAATTCCATTACATAAAGCCAACCCATATGTATAGGACTATCAGTGATAAGTAAATCTGTCTCAACTTCCGGCACCGCTTGCTCCCACTCTTGCTGCTTTTCTAATATTCGATATTGATCAGCTAATGATTCTACAAGGCCATACTTTGCTATATAACGCCGGGCATACTCAGAAATAAGTTCTACTTTTTTAAACTTCTCGATAGATCTGCAGCAAGCTGACACTGCCCGGGCAGTAGAAGTCTTCCCTGTCCCTGGGCATCCTGTAAATCCTATTCGAATCATTTAATTCTCCTCAATTCTGCCAATAAATGATCGATTGTTTTAATGAATCCCTCTGCCTCTTTATCCCCCGCCAATGCCTTTACTTTAAATAAGAAAAATTTCTCCATCTCATCCATATCAATAATTCTTTTTACCCACAATGATCATCATCCTGGTCACAGGATCAAACTTACTGAACATGATAGAAAAAATAGTACCTAAATCCCTGGCAATCTCATTGAAAAACTGCTCAGGAGCATTCTCAGCATATGCTATATAATAACCCCCGGGTCGGACCATCTTCTTACTATTCTCAAACACGGGCCTGTATTTAGCATCAAACCGATTCAGGTACAACACAAAAGGATAGGCATCCTTATTAAATTCCCCATTCATATCCGAGATATCCGGCTTAACAAAAATATCCGGATCTACCCTGATTATATTATGATGAGTATAATGCCCACTAAAAAAACATACCCCTTTATCAGCACTCAGCATATATTTCTCTATTTCACTCAGATTCGGAGTCTTTAAAATACCCTCCATGCATTTCATATGCCTGCCGGTCATCTTAGATTTAAGATAGTCCACTGATTTCAAAACGTCTTCTATATTCATCTGAGTAAAACAAGGACTCGGAAATCCTTTTATACACGCCCTGAAATCATGCTTATAACATGGACTACATACCACAGCCGGATCCAGACCCACAGCATTTTTAAAATACTTCATACGGACTTCACTGGGGAAAGGCCCGTAAAGACCTACCAAAGGCTTATCCATAGCTCCTGCTGCCTGAACCATGAATGAGTCTGGTGATATAATAAGATCATACCTGCTGGCCAGAACAATTGATTGACGAACATTAAAGGTCAGTGCCGGAATAACATTAGGATTACCGCCTTTAAAAAAGCCGGCTATCATACCATGCTGTTCGGCAGTACCCACAAGGACTACCTTGGTATTTTCTTCCCGGGACAAAATGTCTATGACTGCTTTCATTTTTTCTTTGGGAAAATTCCTCAACGGAGCTGAGGTTTCCATTTGAATCCCAACAACATAGTCTGCATCCGTTATACCAAGACTTACCGTAGTCTGTTTACACCATTCTACTTCCTTATCAGTAAAAAACAGTCTCGGTCGTTTATCTTCTGCTGGCAATTGTATACTATCAATACCAAAATAGCTGAAAAACATGTCTACGGCATGTGTCCGTTTTGACATTTCACTCGATGTTTCTATGATTCCCTGAAAGTAAAGGTGCGTGTCCACATCATTAAGAAGATTGGCATCAAAAGGCATGTCATACAGCTCATCTATTTCCGGGACATTTTCCATGGGTTCTTTACAACCAGAAGCTACCCTGATAAATGATTTAGGATAGAGCTTTTTAAGGTATCGAATTGATGGCTGCATAAAAAACAGGTCCCCAATTCCTCCTGTTCTAAAGGCCATGATTCTTTTATTATTGAGGTCTTGGCCCTTATACGGTCTGTACACAGGATCAATAGGATAGGACATGCCCATGCACTGACCGTACAGATTCCGATAATTCTGCTCTGTGTCCTCCGCTAAAACATATTTATGTCCGGCTTCAAACTTCCTTCCCTTTTCAGTAAATTCTTTCACACACTCAACAATTCTCATTTTTTAGATCCTTTCTTAACCAATTAAGGGCCCATTTTATATATTCTTTTTTTGACTTCTTTTTAACCATCTTACAGCGCTTTTTAGAATTTTTCTGTCCTCCTTTAACAGGCCTAAAGCTCTGTTACATTTTGGACAAAGAATACCACGTATATTTCCTGTAACATGACAATGATCGATATTAAAACCTTTACTCTTATTCACATCTATTTCACAAATACCACACTTATACTTCTGACTTTTCATCATACCATAAAAATGATTCAGACTAATACCATAAACTCGTTTTATTAAACACTCATAATTATATTTAACACCTTTTACAGTACCAGGACTAGCTTCCTGACCGTTGTATCTGGCAGTATTTAGCCATTTGAAAGCTTTTTTTACCAGGGAAGGACTGTCTTTAAATCCACCTAACCCAGAATTACACCTTCGACATACAATTCCTCTCACTTTATTATTTTCATGGTCATGGTCTACGCACGGGTAATTTAATTTATTAGATACTTTAAAATCGAAATCACTTTTACATAGCCCACATTTATTTTTCTGCTTCTTTAAAATAGCATTATAATCAAAAAGAGTAAGACCATATTGATAAAGAAGTTTTTCTTCTTTACCTTTTTTCTTTCTCCACTCCTTTCGATAGACATTCCTTTCATCTTTATGTTCTCTACTGTAGGCTATTCCTGATAATTTTAATTTTTCACTATTCTTTGCTCTGTATCTAGCCTTTATCTTATTAACTTTTTCTTTATTCAGAGACTGCCATATCCTCTGATCTGTATAAATCCTGCTCTTATTTTTCTGGTAATATTCTTTCCTATATTTAAGAACATAATCCTTATTATCCCTATAATATTCAAGAGAATACTTACGTTTTTCATCTACTTTTTTTAAATACCTCTCCCGAGCTTTCTTTCTAATGTACTCTTTATTTTTTATCAGGTATTCTTGATTGTACTTTTCGGCCACGACCGGGTCTTTATAAGGCACAAATTTGTCCTAGAAGATTATTAACCGTGACAGCTCCCACGGATAAATCCGTGGGCTTTCTCGTTCGCAAGATCGTAAATTTTGACTTTAAGAGTCCCTTTCATCATACCATCCTGACCAATTGCCCCGACGTCATTTTCAAGATACATCGGCCAACGCTTTTCAAATTCTGTCGGTGCCATCATCCCTTTTTCTTCAAACATTTTAACCAATAAGTTTAATTTCAGCTCAAGCTGATAAATATTCATCCGATACTGATCAATGATCTGATTGAGCTGAGCAATCTTTAGATTCATTATGTCAGGGCTATTGTCTTCGGCCATGGCGTTATCTCCTTTTCCATTAGTAAAATTTCCTGATATAATTCTTTTTCTCTTTCAGTTATAATCTGAGGTATAATCACATTAACACGAATTTTTAAATACCCCATTCTATGTCCTAGAGTCAAACCTGCATTTTTCTTGAATATATATTGGCCATCTTTTATTCCTGAAGGCACTTTGAGTTCCACTTTTCTATCAAAAAAAGTCAGATCAATACTGTCTCCTATTATAGCCTGGACTGGACTGATAGTAACCTGACTTTCTATATTAAGACCCCTAATAAAATAATTAGGGTGCTGCTCTGTGATCACGTCTATAACACAATTACCCGGTATCTTAGAACCAAGACTGTAGTGGCCTTTGCCAGGAAGAATAATAGTAAAAGACAACGGGTTTAGTTCTATCTTTTCTCTTAAAATCTCTTCTACTAAACCCTTTCCTCCACATTTTGCACATACAGGGCCATCAGGTGCCACTGTATTTCCACTACAGAAAAGACACTTCTTTTTCTGCCTCAGTATTACTGACAGGCCTTGATATCCTGTTCCTCCACAATAAATACATTTTTTCACTCTTCTGGACAAAGCCCCAGTACCATTACAATCTGAGCATAAACCTTGCCTTTTTATAATGATATGTTTATTTATACATTTTACCAGTTCCACTGCCTTGGCATTAATTACTACCGTTAAATCCGGACCTTTTTTTACATTCTCTGATTCTGTCTCAAATCTTTTATTGTATTCTTCTCTTTTATTTTTAAGAACAGAATATGCTTCATATATTTCTTTAATCTTTTGAGAAGCTCCGGATGAATTATCCTTATCCGGATGGTGTATTTTAACTAATTTCCTGAAAGCTTTCTTTATATCATCATCTGAGGCATCTCTTGTTATTCCTAATACCTCGTAATAGTCCATGGTATATGATACAACTTTATAGGGGATTATTAAAAGTTAAGAATGGTCAAAAAACATTCTGAATTCTGCTTCATTCAGACCTGTTTTATTAGCTGGGGTATTTATATCAAACCAAACATAATACGAAGAAGTAGTATCCCATCCTATAGGGACACCATTGGGAGAAGTCGAACTAGCATCAGATACTTCTACAAAATTACTAAATAAACTAGCTCCGGACTCTATATTTGGCTGAAAAAGGGAATTAACGTAGTATCTGAAATCGGCCTGAATAAGGCCTTTAGAGGTCAAATATAGCTTAAGGTTACTGATATTAGGCTCTTGATCAGACATTGCCCTTAAGACCGTTGGAACCTGGCTGTGCTGTCCTTGAATAATGTTACCAAAGTCAAAAAAAGCAGATGTCCCTATCAATTTACCAGAAGCACTATCATAAAAATCAAAATGCATGGCTATTCCTATCTATTATGAGGATTATAGTCACACAAAAAATATTATAAGATTATTTTAAAAAGTTTTAAGAAGATCTATAGATTTATGAACAGTATGACTCAGATGGGTCATATTTTTCACTATCATTGGAAGGACTTTCCATAAATTACTGGGAATTTCATACGTAGTCCAGCGATGACCACAGGATTTACACGCTCGACGTCGCCTTATAGTTTTTAAACTATCTCTTGAGTCGACAACCTTTATATCATCCTTATTACATTCTGGGCAGACCATTTAGGCCTCTCGTTTCATTCATCAAGTCGTTAAACCAGGCTTCATTAACTATCTGGGTCTCCAACCGATCCTTACATACCTGACATTTCGTGATATGCTTAATTATCAAATCAAGCTGGTTTTTTGAAAGAATATCCGACCATTTATATTCCGGGTCATTAGTATCCTCAGTGAATACTCTGGCATAAATATGGCCGTCTGCATCAAAAAGATCATAATGCATAGTGAACAATGTTCCGCATTTTCTACACTTACACAGCTCTTCCCTATATGTAGGCTCTGATACAGTGACATTATTATACACAAAATTTGCAATGTCATTTATATCCGAGCCACAATTAGAGCATTCTGTTTCATCACTGTTGCTATCAACTTTTTGCATAATTTATCCTGTATTTTGTTGCTTTACTACGCATGGCATCCAGACAGGTAGAACACATAGTTATAGATCGTTTCTTATTTATTGGATTTTCTCCGCATATGCCACAGATTCCCAGAATATACCGTCGACGATGTGTTGCCGACACGCATTTATGACATGATTTTTTACCCGGAGTAACTTTTCTTTTCTGACAATACCCACAAAGACCTCTTTCAAGAGCTTTTTCTCTTCTGTCCTTTTTACTTTCACTCATCTGTTTCTTGCAGCTGAAACAGTTTTTCACTTTTCTGTGGGCATTAGCTTTCAGCTCTTTTTCACTCAAAAGACTACCACAAGCATAGCATTTATGATCCACTTGCTTCCTGGTAATCCTTACCACATTATATATCCTGATTTTACTCGTACCAACTTTTTTGGCGATCTCCTCAGAAGACACACCTTTTTCTCTTAAAGTGAGGATAAGGATCCTCTCATTAAGAGTCCAGTCTCTATTAGTCTTCTTCTTAATGTCGGATAGATACCATTTTGGTCGTGTCATTTCCATTTTAAAGTCCTTTAGATATAAGCTCTTCTTTAGATGAATACCATATATTGTTGTCATCACTAAATACAGTACAAGATATGCGATCCCCAGGGATAGGTTTTTTCAAGTAGACAGGAATACTCATTTTAATAATCTCTCCATTAAACTCCCCTTCAACTGCATAATAATCTTTGCTCTCGATTACTTTCTGAACAACAACAGAAATAACTTTTTCTTTGATTTCCTGAGCTTCCTTATGCAATGTTTTACAATCAGTTACAAACTTCTCAGCCATAACTAAAAAAATTTTCTGCTCTTTAAAAGGGAGATTCATGAACTCTTTTACCAGTAAGGTTTTTAATATCTTCCGGTAATAGTTCAGTCTTTCGTCCATACAAGATTATACAAGAAAAAGGGCTGAATGTTAAGCTAATAGAAAAAAATAAATCAGGAGGAATGTCTTTTGGGATGCTTCATCGGCTTTAAATGTTTTACAGCTTTAGGTATATGTACCTTAGGCCTTATATGCTTAAGAGCTTTAGGTTTCTTTACTCTGGGCCCTTTAAACCACTTTGGTTTAAATCTCATAAACATCTTACGATGCTTGAGCACACTTTTATGGGTTCTTAAATAACGTCGTCTCTGTACTAAAATCTTAGATTTATTTCTTCTGTAATAAAGACGTGCTTTTAAACGTTGAGAAGGAGAACGTCTTCTGGGTGGCCTTATTCTAAGTCTAACAGCTATCTTTATCACTATTTACCTGCGTCTTTTTCACCGTACAAATGCCCATGCATAGTATTAAAAATGGATTTAATCTCATCCATATCAGGTGGAGCTCCAAAAATTTTTTCTAGCTCATTTACAATCTTATTGTCTTTCTCACCAACTTCCTGTTTAAGCTTAGTAACAGCTTCATTCATGTCGTATATTTTTTTTAGCTCTGGTATAGACTTGAAATATTTTCCAATAACCTTAACTATATAGATCAGCATCGATTCTCTAGTTCGGGTTCCATGGAAGTAACCGTATACCTCTCTAGCAACCTCAAAAAGCTTCTCAGGGTCTATTTTTTGAGCTTGTTGAATCACTCTCACACTATTTACATCAAAATCTTTAGCTTCCCTGATATTATCAGCTATATTCTTAAGAATAAAAGAAGTCTTACTTAGCATATAATGCCCTTTGTTCAGTTACACAAAAACAAAATAGTCTTATTATAAGATTATTAAGATTTAGAAGGCAGAACTATATTATGCTTCTGTTTAAACGAGTAAAGCCTGAATTCAGGGGAATTCTTAAGCTTTGATTCCAGCTTTTCATATTCATCAAGTAGTGACTGAACTGTTGTACCTCTCAAATGCCCTCGAGCTATCTTTTTTTCTATTACGCTCATCCGTTTGAGTGGTCGGGTCACTTTCCTATATATAAAGTTCTGACCTGTCAGAGCAGATTGGTTCTTCAATTTATGACAGACTTTACATAAATAAAGTTTTTTTCTGTCTATGGCCATTTCCGGAGGATGAAATAATTTATTGCAACGTCTCTCACATGACGGACATATAAAAAACCATCTATACCCGCCAAGTTTATTTTTAATGTAAAGATATTTGAACTTCTGACCGTTTATAACAAAATTATCCATTTCCTTCTGAGTAATATCAAATACCACTTCCTCAGACGGATCTGGTAAATCTCTATCTATGTTATTCCTTATAGCCTTCTGAAGACTATTTATATTAATCACATTACAGTTTTCTACCAATACCTGCATAATTTAATACCTTTTAAATAAATAACTCTTCTGCTAAAGAAAAGATTATTAAAAGGTTATTACTATAATACTTCTATTAAAGGTAGATTGATAGTGGTTATTATGAATTAACCTGCTTCTTGATCTTACTTTCAAATATCTTTTGTGCGTCTTTAGAAAATTTAAAATGGGCTTTCTGACCTTCCAGGACATCTACAGCCTGACCTGTTCGAGGATTACGTGCTTTGATAGCTTTTCTGATCTTGGCCCTGAACACCCCAAACCCACGAAGCTCTATCTTATTACCATTAGCCATTGTGTTGAGCACTTCATCCAAAAGAAGATCAAAAATATTTTTCACGGTCAGAATAGGGACAGAATTCTCCATTCGACCGGCTATTTTATTACATAGCTCCATCTTTGTTGTGTTCTTCATTGCATGCCGCCCTTCTTATAATATTTTATTTTTCGATAACTTATGCTTAATCATATAGTACAACCTCTGTATTGACCCGAGCAAGGGAATATTTATCACGGACTTCTCCAGTACCCATTCTAAAGCACATATATCAGGATACAGTTTCTCCCTCAAAGCATTCTCTTTCAGTATCTCTTCAAATTTATTTTTTATATCATCCTTACTATATTTTGGGATGAAAGCGTCACAATTCACACTGTGCTTAGGTAGCTCACACACATCCACCAGATGAGGAAATACCCCAGACTTAAGATCCAAATTAGGCTGGTGAAGAAGACACAACCTGATTTCCCGAACCTGACCATCCGATATAAATTCATATTTATAATTGTATTTACAATTTTCTGGACTCTTTTTCAGATACCGTTTATAAAGTTTTACCAGATGGTGATACTTTACTTCTCTGAGTTTCTGATACACATCTCTTATTGTTTTCATGTGCGATCCATGTTAATTGCCAGTCGATCGTCCCAGTTAAACCCAAAAACATTCACAAAAGGCTGTTTATAAAAAAAAGATTCATCTATGAACTGAATCTTATCTACACAGGTCTCCAGACGAGGGTCATAGCTCTCCTTAAAACTCCATAGCTCTATCTTTTTACCTCTTTCCTTCAAATACCGACATAGCCCCGAGTAATCCGGCTGACTTGGTAATATATATGGAGTAGACCTTCTATCTACCTTAAATGATAACGACTTAAAAGCTATGGGTTTAGCATTACAGTGGAATATTATCCATTTATCAAAATTCTCTATTTTACTCAAACAATCCATCACAATGGTTACATCGCAACTGATTGGTTTATAATAAAACCAACCGTCTTTATTGACCTTTTCTGTGACATGAGGACTAATCTTATAGCCAACACTTAACAACTTGCTTTCAAATTTACTGTTGTCATAATCGTCACTTCTGACCAGATACACCGTAGACTCTAAAATGAACTCTGATTCTCTGGAAGAGAAATAATTCCATATTTTTTCAAGATCTACCTTATGACCCCTATTTTTGGCCTCCATTGAAATGTTCTGAAGATCAATCTGGATGTACGTTCCCGATGTTTCGCTCATTTAATTTTTTCCATCCTTAAACCATCTGTTTCTTTAATCACTCTATATACATGATCTGCCGCATTTTGAAACGACCGTTGGTGCGTTACTAATAATACATCTAAACCCAGCTTTTTTGAAAGTTCACTGATCAATTTTGACGTATTTGCTACATATTCTTCACCGACAGAGGCAAAAGTCTCATCCAGAAGCAGTAATCTGGCATAATTTTTCTTCAAAATACATAAAACCCTGAGTAAAAACCCTTCTATGACGGCCACACTGCCCCCAAAAGACCCGAATTCCCCCTCTATCCCATCATTAGCAGTCTTGAGCTCGATATGTATCTTCTCATTTTTCTTGGTTATAACCGGGTTGAAACTGAGATTTTGATCATCAAAGACCGACTTCAGACCATACGTTATAAGGCCGGCCATCTTATTAATCTCATCTTTAACCATTGTATCTAATAAATGTTTCAAAACTGCACTGGATTTTGTCAGGATATCTATCTCAGTCTTGATCGTCGTGATTTCAACTAAAAGGGCTTCATACTGACTCTTTGAAGCTTTATACAGACCCTCCAATTGATCGGACTTTCTCTGCAGTGGCATGAATAACTGACGGGCAGTATCTATCATAGTTTTAATTCCTCACGCCATATTTTTATAGCATCTAAAAAATCAGGGTGTCCGACTTTTGATTTTTTAATTATATTCTTTAATAGCTCAAGATTACCGTACATAAAAACTACCACAGGAGGACCTAATTTTTTGTTACTGATTATTGCTTGTTTCATTTCATCTTCATTTTTAATATTATTAAATATAATAGACATAAGCTCTTCTAAACGCTGACTACAAAAAGTTCTTGGTTTATAAATCAAACCATCAAAATTATCAAAAAACTTTTCATACTGCTGAAACGTATACTGAGGCATTTTTACCTTAATCCTGTTTTATCAGCTCAGCAAAACATGGTGTGGATTTTTCCCCTATAAATGCATCATGATCCTGTACGCAAGGAAACCCACGGCTTTAGCCGTGGGAGGAATTGCGTCCTCCATGGGTTAATGTTCAAGAAAATCACATCCTTACATGACCCACTCTGAGTCAGTCTCCGACCCGATCCTAAATCATGCAAAGATATCTTCCCTTTTGAGGCTCCGCCAACATAAACCATACCTAACTTCGTATGGTTTACTACCGAGCCACGTCTCAGTCCCATCGACCGAGTCCCACCATAAAGTTTTCGGAACCCACCTGTCTCGGGCTCAAACCTGTGCAGTTGCCTTCGATGCAATTGCAATGGTATGACCCGAAACATTACTTTATTGTCAACAGAACTCTTCCCTGTCACATAACTCGCCAAGACCCAGGAATCAACATTATGGGCATTAAATGTCTCTGCTAATTTCTCTTTTGTTTTTTTCAGACCTAACAGATTCCGTCTCTCAAATGTCTCGTAACCCTGTTTCAGGATCAGGTATCCCATCAGGGATACCCTAGCATAAAACCAGGCCTTTCCCACTTCTAAAGGACTAAAAGACTTGTTCCATTTTTTAGCCCCTTTCCAAGTTTTAGCTTTAATGTCCTCAACCACGATGTCTGAGATCGGGTATAGTTTTTTCAGGAAATTTAACAGGTTCAGTTTAATCTGCCATCGACTTTTAGTCGACGGCGGGAGCCGTCTACAGTTTATCCCTCTGTTAGCTTTGTTTTTCCGACAGGGTGTCTTCCTGAACCTTCGGGACCTACGCATGTTTTTCCTGACCTCAACTCGGTCTTTTACCCAAGTCACTGCATCAGACAGGACATTCAGGTAAGTGTGCTGCTTTGACTGAACAGTCATAGCTTCACGTTTACTTCCGGGATCAATACCTACGACGACCTGTTGAACCTTGCCTTCGGCACGGTTTAACAATTTGACAGAAAAGATGCCTCGGAACCATCTTTTCTGAGCCTGTCCTGACTTAATCAGAGCTCTTGCATATGCCGGACGGCAAGGCATAAGCGGAGATCCTGTAGAACTAATAACCGGGACCCAGACAGGACTGGGCCTCGGACTCTGTCTTGCCCTTTCAGGCATGACAAGTAATTTCTCCCTTCGAGACTGACCCACAGAGGGAAGAGGGACTTGGGAAGCATCCCTGATATCTGTTGCCCTGCCACGGACAGTGGGTTCAGTTGTCTTTAGACGACCATTACCGGCCCTTACGGGCAATGTATGGGTCTTATTAGGACTCATGGTACTGATCTTGACCACTCTATTCTCCCTTTTGCTCTTGCGGAGCCCTACGGGCTTAGCAATAGCCCTGACTCACATTACAAGCCCACGACTTTAGTCGTGGGTAGTTGACATGTATTAAATTCCAGATACTCGACCGCATCTTCATACAACATTTTATCCCTGGCCATTAATATCTCCACACATTTACCCTGGTCCAGCAATATCAAGAACTTCATCTATGTTATCCATTATGATTCCATTGAATAACTTGCAATGCCAGTTCTTTCAAATTGTATTTAATATCTACACCATCACGAGCCAGTTTAGTCTGTATTTCCACATCCTGCCTCCGTTGATACTCAGGATCCATACCTATAAAAATAGGCTTCTGATCTTTAATATGGGCCCCAAGCTCATACAGCACAATCGGACATAACGTCTCTTTACAGAACCAAAACAATATGGCCGAAGACTTCTTAAGCATATTAAATTCCCATTCTATCTGCTTAAAAGAAGCTGTCGGGTCATCAATAGGAAAATTTTTCCTTCTTGGATTCAGTACAACAAGATCAGGCTTAACCAGATATTTCAAATAACCTACTATATCTGTCTGCCAGTCCGAGGTTCCGGTAATGCCGCCACCAAGAAAAATACTCGGACCATTACCCGTGTATTCTTTTAAAGCTTCTATATAAATCACAGCACAATCCCCTTAAAAAATCTGTATAAAAGTGCCCTTAAATCTCAGGACACTTTTATACACAGAATCAGTTAAATTTCCACAGCTTCTTCAGCAAGTTTGAACTCATAGTCCTGACCAGCTAAAGTCAGAGTACCCTCTTCCCTAGATTTAAATTCGTCAAACCAACGACGCCCTAAAATTACTGCCATTTTTATTTCCTGAACCTTAGACCTGATCTCCCTGAGCTCATTCTGGCGGACTGATATAGCCTTATCAAACCACTGCACTTTAGCCTCTGTGGTCTTCAAAGAGCCTTTCACAGCATTATAAACATCCAAACCTTTTTCAATCAAGCACTCCACAGGAGTCCTGGCCTTATCAGCTGCTATCTTCTCCACTATTTTCTTTACAGCCGGAAGAGTATTGAGCTTGGCTATCTTAATATCAAAGGCCTTGGCCATGTATTTATCCTTGACCTCATCCTTTTCCCGAGGAGGATTATAGGAACCACCCTTATCAACAGATATGCCATTTTCTCTAAGAAAAGCAGCCTGACCATCAGTAAACTGAATAGGCTTTTCATAATCCTCACCTATCTCCTGATCCTTAAGCCACTTCAGAGCCTTGACCTCAGCCTTAAGAATCTGCTCTCTCATGGCCATCTTACACAACTCTGTTGCCGATGTCTTCCCGGTAGCCAAAGTTCTGTTAACAGCTGACAGGGTCTCTACATTCACCCCGTATTTACCATCTGTCTTAAAAGTATCATCAAATACCAAACCCTTA
>Ga0315285_10002694_pt1 | contig 18531 bp, 7 predicted proteins | sample YL17G09_36_MG_FD_203698 | JGI IMG/M metagenome (GOLD analysis project Ga0315285, IMG submission 203698) | Sediment microbial communities from Yellowstone Lake, YNP, Wyoming, USA - YL17G09_36 | ecosystem: Environmental > Aquatic > Freshwater > Lake > Sediment | place: USA: Wyoming | collected... | reverse complement strand
TATGAATACCATTGTCTGCTCTTTGCAGATGGGACATTGAGCCTTCTCGATTTCTTTCTCAATGTCCTCTTCTGAACGACCTATCCTCATCTGGTATTTTGTGTACTCTGTTGGCTTGAAGAAAAACGCATAGACTCCATGTCTATCAATCGGCAGCCAGAATCTGCGGCCGCAATCATCTGCTTGACATATGATAGGAACAATGACTCCCGCCAATCTCATCCACACCTCATCCAGTTCTTTTGCCTCTGACTGCACACAACGACGTATCATTCAGCCTCATTGCCAGCAGGAGCATTCTCACCTAGGATTTCAGGTATGCCCTCCTCCAATGCATATCTTAGCCCATCTTTGGTGAAATGGTAGCCACCATTCTTGCACTTCTCGAAATGCCCTTTGTATTCCTCATACGCCTTACGAGATGCCGTGAACACCCTCGAAACGCTACCGCTGTTGATTCTCCATTCGTCGGCAATCGCAGCAGAACCGATACACGAATCGAAGTGTCGTAGTAACGATAGTATCACCAAATGGTAGCCATTCGTCAAACCAACCCGCGCCCTTTCCGTAGGACTTAGCCCCAGTAGGTGCTTCGTCCGTGACACAGCCTCTTCAACATCGGGACCTGCTTCACTAGTCCACATCGCTCGCTCCTTCACAATCTCAATGTCCTCAACTCTCTGACAGATGCTGTCAAAACGATTGTAGAACTCCTCGAATACCTCACCTTCCGCTGGAGAAACGCGTACGATAGTTCCACGCACGGCTCTCTCTAGCTCAACCCCACGAAGATACAATTCCTCCATCTGGTATCCTCCTGGAATTACCCTGTCAGTGACTGCGCATCCGGGGATAGCCTCACTGCAATCCATCGAACACCGTCGAAGGAGATTGATATCTGCTTTTCCGACCCCAAGCTTAGGAACTTTCTTGATTCTTGATCATGCGAGGAAACATACATTCGGTATGAATTGTAAGGTATCGCAAGAACCCCTTCTATGAACTCTGCAGGCAGTTCCGAGGGATAGGATGCTGCCGCAGCGAGGCAGAGTCGCTCTGGCTGTTTGAGCGAATTGTCATTGGGTACATAGAAGCCGGTGTTGTGGAGATGACATTGCTTTCTTAATGATATCACGAGATTGACTGATGTGACGAGCTTCTCCAGAGAGAAAAATGCCTTGACTACGTCTGCTTCGTCCTCAGATTCTACGAACTGAATGCGGTAGCATATTCCGGACTCGGATCTGCCTTCAATACTCATGGTCACTGTTGAATCGCTCAACCACTGGTCCTCCCCAGCCGCAAAGCAGATAGAGTAGAGAGATACGGTTGGTGAAAAATCTTGCGCAGCCCCCGGTTCATTCACTATGCGCTTCTTGGACCCTCAAGTAAGAGCCTGTGATTCATTACTTCTTTGATACGAACGCCGAAACCTTTGCACGGGTTCCATTAGAGCCATAATGCTCATGTGAACGCTGAAGTCGTGATGACTGGCGTCTAAGGAATCCTGAGATGGCCATCCCAATCTGAAATCGCCAAATCAATGCATTCTCTTTGGTGCTCTATAGATACCCATGTACTCTGCAAACTCCACTTGAACATAGTAGTACTGGGTTTCATCTAGTCCGCGCTTTTGACGAGGTCTGACCCTGTCACGCGGAATGCTCAGGCTCCAATAATGCCATAGCTCACCCATCTTCTTTCGACGCAAGAGCCCGACCCGAATCGGCCATCGGTCCGGTGGAATCCCCGTTGTCATCCGAGCATCGAGTTTCTTGCCCGGATCAGTGCCTCTTGCGAACATCTTAGGCTGAATCACAAGTACAAACAGAACGCATAACGTGATTACCAGTAGATTGAGACCGATGACAACACCGAGATTCTGTGTTTGCGTGAGCAGGAATATCAGGCTGGCGGCTAGGTTAGCTGCCACTTCGGAAATGAAAGTTACCCAAAAAAGCAGTTTTACCTTATCCGTCTGTCCTACCGTAACGGATGCAGCGTCATGCAAGGATGGGGACACCGATACAGGATGACTCGGAGGAGCCATCGAGGAAGGTTGCCTGGACACGGAAATCTTCAGGTGGACCTTCCTCATGACCCATTTGCCTCGCAGGTTGCTGACAATCAGACACATGGAACCGCTCTCAGAGAGCTTGAGTTCTTCTTGGTAGTATGACTCATGCTCCTCGTGGAGAAAGGCGTAGTTTACCCAGAAAGCATCCTTTTCTACGTCCTCCGATCTTAAGACCAAAAGGTCAAAGTCATACTCATTGTCTTCCCGGGCCCATATTGTGAGTGTTCTTCCCTGCACCGCAGGGAACTCAACAATGGCGAAGACGCCTCGACCTACTCTGATGACTTGATCGAAGGAATCCTCTTGCATGGAGTAGCGCTTAATCATTCATGAATACTCCCTTGCTGCTGTCCCACAGTAATCAGTACTTCGTTTCATATTTGAACCTGTCACCCACTAGAAACCGAGGCTTCATCTTCGGTTTCCTGGAGAACGGTTGTCAGGTCTTCGCCCGCACCGGAAGCTGAAGCTCCGAATCCATTACAGCAGCCGACTACCCAATAACAGAAACAGGTGGCTACAACGTCCCGCAGGGCTCATGACCCTGAGACCGGTCGTTCAAATCGACCCCCCGCTACCACTTCTCACTCTGATTCTACGGCTGCTGAGACATGACATAAATACAGGCTCTGTGACCATCATCCTTCAGGTGGTTTCGTGGAGGCAAGTGGTCAACAGACTGCATTCAGGCGTGCTGAGGAATTCGAGATAGACAATGTCAAGTACATCGAGGTCACCGTCGACGGGACGCGGATGACCTGCCGAGGCGCCAAGTGGAGGACCTTCGAGGTCTTGCTCTCCTTCATTGGCGCAGCCCTAATGGAGAAACGCAGGAGATTCGGCGCTGTCTTAGTCGTCGTGGGAGGAATACTGGTCGCCTTGGGTCTCTTCGACATGCTATCCATGGGAGGCTACATGTTGTATCTTTCGCTTATGCCCTTCCTGCTCTTCGGCTTGTTGCCCTTCTTCGGAGGAATCGGGTTGATCTTGGTGTGGGCAGTCGTCAAGCGGGAGTCACTCATCATCTACACCCCGGCCAAGGAGTTCAAGATGGAGGGCTCCGCCGCCTTCATTGACGAGCTTTGGCGCAGCGTCAGACCTCGACAGTAAAATTGCCCACCTACGCGTTTTGCAACTAACCGTGCAGACTGTCTCTGCGACATGCCAAGTGGCTCTACAGAGATGAGAGGCCCGAGAACGTCGGAATAGTCCCTCTTCAAGTGCCACTCTCATCTGCCTCTTGCAGGCCGCCATAGATCCCGCAGGGCTCATAACCCTGAGATCGGTCGTTCAAATCGACCCCCCGCTACCGTCTTCTTCTTCCTATTCCTGCTCTTCTGTCATCCTGATTCCGCTTGTTAGCATTTGACTGCTATGATTAGCAGCACAGAAACCCCTCCAGCAAGTATCGTGGGACCAAGCATGCTCAGGATGGACAAAAACAATCGGTCTGAAATCCCAGTTTCGACAAGCCCTATTAGAACACTGAGCAGCCAATAGACCACTACCGATACGAAAGCCCTGCTGGAAATGCCACTTGTGTTCTGGATAGGGATGCAGGCCATACGTGCAAGAACGTGAACGAATGAGTGCAATGCTGACATGAAATCAGACCATCGGAAGCAGCGACGAGTGGTTTTCCGGTGAATCCTCCGGAAAAACAAACTGCACTTATTCTAGCAGTTCGCTGATTGTGCTGACAGACTTTGTTCGTGTGACTGTGCTTGAGGGTCGATAGTAATGACGCGGTCAGTGAGTGTTCGTGTTGTATCTGTGGCTATGATTCTGATTATGCTCGCTCCAATGCTCTCAGTTGTTGTTGATGTTTCAAGCAACATCAACCGTGGGAATCCGGTTATCTCGATGAGCAGCACTCCGGGTAACCAGATACCTGCCAATGCTCTGTCACTACTACAGGATACTGACAGTTTCGACTTGGCAGGTGAAGAACCGTTCCTTGCACCTCTGGGAGATTCTTACCCGTATGAGTCGAGTCCACCACAGTTCACGAACGCTGAAGAGAATGCCCAGGCCACCGTCGATTTCGCTAGTCTGGATTCTACAGCCAAGAACAGCGCCATCTCTTTGGCTTCGGAAACTGAGCCGTCCCCGTTCAGCACAACTGACCCCGATCCTCATCTCCACATTGACGGTTGCAGTGTGAGCCATTCCACTCGAGCTAGAGGTCAAGAATTCACCATGTGTTTCGAGATTCATAATCCCACCTCGATACCTCAGCGAATTGAGCTGGCTTCATCGCTAGTAGACGCAAACTGGAATGACTACGGCCTGGATTCCAACACGGGTGGCGTGTATCTGGTTCCAGCAAAGGAACAATGGTTTAGTCCCCAACGCACCTTCATTGTAGGGTACAACATACCCCTTGGAGCATACGATGTCTATTTTGGCATCTGGGAGGTCAACACTTGGGGACAGTGGATTAGACAATGGGACTCTCAACCCCTTCACGATGCCATGGTGGTCACAAATGCACCACCAGTGGCATTGGCATCTGGCCCCTCATCCTGTTACACCAATGATGTGGTTTCGTTCTCATCCTCAGGGTCGTACGACCCCGACGGATCAATCGTCAGCTACTATTGGGATTTTGGCGATGGTATCCATTCAACTACCAGCGCTCCTACGCACTCGTATACAACAGCCGGCACACGTAGCGTGAAGTTGACCGTTACTGATGATTGTGGAGCTACTGCAAGTAGTACAATATCAATTTCTGTTTCAAATCGACCCCCACCCCCGCCTCAACCTGACCTTGTCGTGACCTCGTTTTCTGTGGTTTCCACGGATTGGGTCGGGGGGTGGCATACTACAATCACAGCCAGAGTAGACAATGTTGGCAATGCTCCGTCGGGCTGTTTCTATGTGTCCTTCTACTGCAACTGGAGATACAGTTACGATGAATATAGTCGAACCTATAATGAGATTCTACTGTATGAACAGGAAATCTCACTGGGAACATCTTCTGCAGATAGCTATCACACATTCAGTTTCGACACACGTCTGATTCCAGCTGGAACTTGGAGAATCGACGTCCATGCTGATCACAAGTATGGTGAAGACTCGGGCAGGGTTTCAGAGAGTAATGAAGGCAATAACTGGGCTTGGTCAGTTCCATGTACATGGACTCACGACTCAACTCCCCCCACTATATCAGGTCCTCTCTCAGTGCGCTACGTTGTAGGCACGACTGGCAATACAATTACATGGGATGCATATGATGCTTATCCGACAAACTATGAGATTAGAGTAGATGGTTGGCAGTTGGTCAAGACGGACTGGGATGGAGCGGATATTACATGGCCTATTGATGGCCTTTCAATCGGGTGGCACTCATACGTAGTGGCCGTTACCGACTCGGGGGGCAACTCCGCGTCGAACATCACTTCCGTCTACGTCAGTCCGCCTGTTCCACGCTTAGAGGATGTATTTGTGAGCCCTGATTTGACTGTGCTTGGCAGCTCGGTCACTCTGTACTATCTCATCAACAATCCCACCGAATCTTCTGCATATGTTGGGCTGGGAGCAACTCTTTACGACGCCAGCGGCTTCTACGATGACGAATGCAACGACAGAGAACTATGGATTCCAACGGGGTCGAAATGGCAGAGTCGTACTTTCGGCCTAAGTGATTTGAGCCCCGGGCAATATGGTGTCATATTCGGCTTGTGGTATCAGATGGATGGCTCGTGGCAACAGGTTGCCCGAATCGACATTGCTGATGCCCTTCACATACTAACCCTGCCAGACCTTACGATTACAAATGTGTTGGTTTCTCCAGACTTGGTCGGAGGGGGTTCCTTCACTGTTTCGTTTGATGTCATCAATCGTGGGGAGTGGTCAGCAAGTGGTTTCAACATCGAGGTCTGGTGTGATTATAGAAACGATCCTGGCGAACCTACAAGTCCTAGTCCTTTGTGTACGTTCATAGATGCCACTATCGCTGGCGGTGGGAACAAGCACTTCAGTTACACGACAAACAAGGTCGGTCCCGGTTACCACTACCTAGAGCTTCACATCGACGGTATGAATGAGGTGGTTGAGTCTGATGAAGCGAACAACTGGTGGTGGGACAAGTACTGGTTCAAAGGGTCGGACATTGTGCTGGAGAATATCCAGTGGTTTGATACGTATGGAATGCAATTTGGCCGGCTAGTCTGTGGCCAGCCATTCGTCTTGTCCTTCGATATCAGAAACGGCGGAGATTCGGCGATAGACGCCGAGTTCTCGGTCCTTGTTTTGATTGACGGCTGCATTCGTTATGAGTGTTCGATTGAGTCAATGGCAATGGGCCAAGTTGTTTCCTTCTCAATCTTGCTGACGATAAGTGAGGAAGGCAGCCATGTCTTCGAGGTTTCAGTCGATGCATTTGACAAAGTGCAAGAGGCAAACAAAGAAGGGAACAGCGGCGCAGGAACTGGAGAATCGAATCAGTACTCTGGATTCGTTGGATACGCGTGGCTATCTGACTGGACCATCATCATATACCTAGATGGTGATAATAACCTCGACCCCTACACTGTTGATGATCTTGAGGAAGTCGCACAGATTGGCTCCAATAGTCACATGAGCATTGTCGTCTTGAAAGATGGAGCATCTCAAGGCGACACGCTTCTCCGCTTCTATAAGCCCGGTTTGTATACGGGTTCAACCATAATCCCTTGGATATACTACTACGAGGAGTACAGGACGACCTCAAACTATCAAGGAGATCCGCTCTTTGTGGATTGGTATCAACAAGAGATGAACATGGCTTGCCCCCAAACACTAACGGATTATGTGTCATGGGCCGCGAATACATTCCGAGCACAGAGATACGCACTGATCATTATGGATCATGGCGGCGGTTCCGCCTATTCCTTGCTTCAGGATGACACGAATGCCTCTCAGGGTATGTCTGTTCGTCAGATGACAGATGCATTGAGTGAAACTGGAATCTTGCTCGACCTTGTAGGATTCGATGCATGTCTAATGGGAATGGTTGAGATTGCATTTCAGATGAGGGACTATGCAGATGTTTTCGTGGGTTCGGAAGAGAACGAACAGGGCCGCATCTTGCCGATTCCTATTTTATGGGAAGGTGGCTGGCCGTACGACTGGATTCTAGGTGATTTACGGAACAAGTTGCAGCAATCAGTCGCCGTAACTGCGATAGAGTTCGCATCCATCATCGTCGACAGGTATCATGAATACGCTCCAGAATCCACTGCAACAATGGGTGCTTTCTGCATCTCTGGGGTTTCCAATTACCTAGTTCCTGCTCTTGATAGTCTAGCTGTCCTGCTTCAAGCAAACATTGGCGAGTATGCCACAGAAATACAGGCTGCAAGAGATGCATCTGACCAGTATCCAATCGAGGGGGGTTTCTACGTTGATATTCTAGACCTAGTCACGAAGATCCGGGAAACAATCCCCTATTATCCAGTTCAGTACGCAACACAAATCGTAGTAGATGCATACAACGCCGCGTACATCGACCACTGTCAAAAGGATGCGCACCCTCATTCTCATGGAATGTCTATCTATTGGCCAACTGCCCCTCTACTGTACCAGAAGGCGTACGACAATCTTGATTTGCCAATCATGACGTCATGGGACAATTTGCTATGGAGTCTGTTCTGGGACACTACACACCCGGATGGTACTAACAGCCTTCCGTTTGTTGACATACTTCAGCCAACCGATGGGCAGGCAATCAACGGTGATTCTTGGATTGCCTGGCTCGCGCGTGATGTCAATTTCGACCGAGTGAGCTATGAGGTTTTCCTGTCACCGGACCAAGGAATGACATGGATAGGAGAGCCAGTCTTTGCGGATTACTTCTACGAACTAGATGATCTTGGAGTGTATGGCTTCTGGCTTGACACAACCATGTACCCTGACAGCAGTAACTGTATCGTGGAGATTGAATATGACGATGGGTGGGGTGGGTCCGGAAGAATCCGCTCTTCTGTCTTCGAGATAGACAACCTACCTAACAGAACCCCCGTTATCGAGATAACGACACCCGTTTTGAACCAGGTTTGTGATGGCACAATCGGGCTTGGATTCGACGCAGTAGATGATGACTATGATTGGGTCTATATGGAGGTTTTCTTATCTGTGGATGGCGGCACAACTTGGGTGTCGGCGTATGATCTCTTCAGTTACCCGCTCTCTCCTGAAACTACATCGCTGGTGTTGCCGGTTTTCACTGCGGATTTCCCAGATAGCAGAACCTGCTTTCTAAGGATAGATTTCGATGATGGCAAAGGGGGAGTAGGGTCGATACTTTCGCCGGTTTTCACAATCGACAATCACGCTCCGAGCAATCCCAGTGATTTCTACTCGTACTCAGGACATAGCGAAAACGAGTGGTCAAACAACCCAGTAATCGATCTCCTTCTGATTGGTGCTAGTGACGGAGGTGGGAGTGATATCTACGGTTTCTCTGTACTATGGGCGCAATCGGTGACCGACCCCGGAACGACAGTCAGCTGCCTCTCAACCAGAATTACAAGTCCCGGTCTTTCTGGCGGTCACTGGTATCTGAATGTCAGAACCGTTGACAATGCTGGATTCTGGTCCTCACCGACCAGCTTTGGACCCTTCTTGATTGACAGACTTGCTCCGGAAACCGGGATAGCTATATTGGGCGATTGGGGAGCTAGTGGTTGGTTTTCTGAACCAACTTGGGTGATTCTTACAGCATCTGAACATCAGAGTGGCTTCGAGGCCCTCTACTTTCGACTCAATGGCGGGAACTGGGAGGTCGTGTGGAGTTCAACCATGTATTTTCTTTTTGGTCAGGGCATATACCTGTTGGACTGGTATTCGTTGGACATTGCAGGAAACGCTGAAAGCCCACATTCCATTCCTCTTCGAATCGACCTAACATCCCCGCAGGCTTCCCTGCAGCTTGCTGGAAATCAGGGCATTGAGAGCTGGTATAGAACATCGGTTACCGCAACCGTTACAGCGACAGACTCCCTGAGTGGTGTATCATCTATCGAATGGAATCTGGACGGGTCCGAAACCGTGTACTACTATGGCTCAGTGCTCGTGCTCACAATCTCATCTGAAGGGACTCACACTCTCAGCTACCGAGTGACCGACAATGCAGGGAATTGTGGACCCGAATCGATGGTTCACTTCGGAATCGACTGTGGCAGTCCCGCGGGTCCTGACTCTTGGAACTCATGTCCGTCAGTTGGAGACTGGACTGCGGAAACAGGTTTCAGCATAGTCTGGTTTGGTGCAAGTGATGGTCTGGCAGGTATCTGGGGCTATTCACTCGAATGGAGTCAGGAAGCTTCGGCTATGCCCGATGCCTTGGTAGATTGTACTTCATCTGGTACTGACGCATATGCATTCATGAACGGCATATGGTTCCTGCATGTTCTGGCTGTTGACAAGGCCGGGAACCCTTCCTTGGTTCCGTGTGCGATAGGACCCTTCATGGTAGATACCGAAGTCCCAGCAACTTCGGTAATCTTGCCCACTCCCAACGGCGAGAATGGCTGGTATACTGAACCTGCTAGTGTTTCGTTCCGATGGACCGACTTGAGTGGTGTTTCCGAAACATACTGCGCTATTGATGATCAGGCGTTCATACTGTATTCTTCACCGTTTCTACTATTCGATGATGGAGAACACGCTTTACATTTCTACTCGATTGATTTCAGTGGGAACGTGGAAACGACTCATAGTATTTCGCTGAAGTTCGACGTGGAGCCCCCCAGCGTCGCTGAGATTCCTCCGGCCCAATATGAGGCAGCAACTACCGGCCATTGGATTACCCTGCAAGCCCACGATGATTATCCCAATTGCTACACATTGGCTCTCGATGCCGACGCTCCCTCTACCCTTACATGGGCTGGTGATGACATAAGATGGTGCATTGACGGGCTCGAGATTGGCACTCATATGTATACGCTGACGGTCTATAGTCTGAGTGGTCTGAGTGCCGGAGTCAGTGTTGAAGTGTTGGTGGAAGGTAATACACCAGCGGGGACGGATGTGCTCGTACCAGATGACATGACCGGCATCTCTCTGGTCTTCTCCTACGTTGCTAGATGCGGAATAACTTCATTCATCGAACTGGCCACGCCGCCGACACCGCCTTGCGGGTTCAGAATCGTAGGTATAGCTGCATACGATATCTCAACGACCGCGACATACTCTGGGCTTGTAACGGTTGCCATTCCATACGATGACTCAGAATTCGCGAGTCCCAATCGCGAGTTACATCTGAAGCTAATGCACGAAACTCTCGACGGCGGCTGGGAAGACATTACTACATGGATTGGCACGGAAGAAAACATTGTATATGGTGAGTGCTTGTCACTGTCCGAATTCATACTTGTGGAGGATAGCAGTCCGCCTTGCACCTCAATCTTGTTCAGTGGCATCAAGGGACTAGATGGCTGGTACATATCCGATGTCCTATGTTCCCTCATTGCAGATGATGACTTGTCAGGCGTCTGGTATTCCGAGTACAGCCGTGATAACTTCGAATGGGAAGCCTACACGGGTCCGTTTGCAGTAACAACTGAAGGGCCTATGATTATCTACTACAGATCAGTTGACTCGGCTGGCAACGTTGAGCCCGCGAAGCAGACCGAAATCTGTATCGACAAGTCTGCGCCCACGGGGCCGGATCACTACTACACTTCTGGATGTCCTAACTATTGGAGTTCCACGGAAACGGTCTATGTGGAGTGGGCGGGAGCATCTGATGAGCGCAGTGGTGTCTACGGCTATTCGTATGGGTGGAGTCATAGCATGGATACGCTGCCTGACCAGACGATTGATACTCTATCGACAACACTGATTGCGACTCTCGACTCAGGAATCTGGTATCTTCATATCAGAACCTCTGATGGCGCCGGAAATTGGGCAGACAATGCATACCACATTGGTCCGTTCAAGATTGACAGGGACTCGCCTACAACATCAATGCGCATCGAAGGGCCGGTCGGAATGAATGGTTGGTACTTGGGCGCTGTTCAGGTCACGGCCTCGGCAGAGGACAGTCTGTGTGGAGTGGACTACATCATGTACAGTCTGGACGATGGTCCGTGGCTTGTCTACAACGGTCCATTCAGTGTCAGCGGAGATCAGGTACATGAGGTCGGCGTCAAGGCTGTCGACTACGCCAACAACTGGTGTAATGAGGAATATACGGAGTTCGTCGTTGATACGACCCCGCCCATGACCAGCCAGACCGTGACGGGAACCACCAATCCTAATGGAGAGTACCTCAACACTGCAACCATAGTGCTCACCGTTGAGGACAATCTCAATCTCTACGCGTACACGGACTACCGGGTTGATAGCGGTCTATGGAGGAGATACACGGGGCCCTTTACAGTACAGACAGACGGGCACCACTGGATTGACTTTTTCTCGGTTGACTATGCGGGTAACTCTGAAGCCATTCGCAGAATCGAGCTCGACGTCAAGGAGGTCGGATTCTTCTATGACGACTTCACGTCTGCCTCCACTGGATATGACCCGAGATACTGGACACAAGAAACGTGGGGAACCGGACAGTTCTACTGGGACGGGACAACGATCTACGGTCTCACAGCATCTGGCCACGGACACAGGACCCTTGTGTCAACTGAACTCTTCCAGCCCGATGTGAGGGTCATAATCAAGGGAAGAATGACCAACTATGCGTCATGGGAGCCAGCGGTCTGCTTCGGCTGGACAGACAGGGTCACTTCTGACTGGAACTACCACTTCTTGGATGGTCAGAATGGCGTGTGGCTTGAACTCAACTGGCCCCAACAGGACTACTTCATGCTGTACTCAAAACGGAGTGGAGCGATGAGCGAACAGAGAGTGTATGTTGACTTCACACAATACCATGAGTACGAGCTCAGGTGGACAACGGGGGCAGTCGTTCTCTACATTGATGGTAGTGTCTACCAACGAATCGTATCAAACGTCCCTAATGGGCCTCTGCGCTACAAGATGACTGTGACAGCTTGGTCAGGAAACACCCCCAATGAGTGGCTCTACGTAGACTACGTGGACATCGGACCGATTCCTACCATCCCGGACGGCAAGATACTCGCGATTGGCGACAACCAAGGTAAAGTACGCATGTTCAGGGTCAATGGACTGAACCCACTGGTTCTTCTCTGGACAAAGCAGCTGAGCGGCACTCTTGTTCAGAAGGTTCTCCTCTCTGACCTCGACCAGGACGGAAAGAACGAGGTCTTGGCCTGTACCGATGCAGGAGTCTTCTACTGCCTTGATAGTGTCACCGGGGATGTCATCTGGCAGTGGAGCCAGGGTTGGTCCGGCTTCACACACTGGGCGGGCATCTTCGTGGCCGAGCTTGATGGCGACGGCTACTTGGAGATTGTCACGGCGGTGAATGCCCGTACCACGACCGGCGGCGGAGTGATCGTCTTGGAGCATACGGGAGCTGTGAAGACAATTCGTGTGTCGCCAATTACAGGAGGACACAACGGCAATGGTCCAGATGAGATTGAGCTTGCCGACTTCAATGGAGACGGCGTCGATGACATCGCGTGCCTATACGGTAGCCATCTCTATTCCGGAACTCAGCCCATGATTGAGGTGGTGGACGTTTCAGCGGGAGGCGCCACCGTCCTCTGGAACTTCAGATACGGTGGCTTCAGCGGGTCGGGAATGACCAACTTCGAGCTAGCCCAGCTTGATGGAGACAATGTCCCGGACTACATCACCGCTGGTTGGTGGTGCCCCGTTACAGCGTTTAGGAGTCACGGGCAGCTGATATGGACCAACGCGGCGTCAGGCGGCAATGCAGACAAGGTAGCATTGTACTCTGCCAATATGAATGGGCTTGGCACAGCCGGACTCGCCGTCGGTACGGGTGCATACTCCAATACCGGCTCGCTCTACATGTATTTCGTCGACCCATTCACTGGCGCTACGCTGGCTACAATTCCTCTCGGCATCGTTGCTAGTGACTTTAGACCATGGACTATTGCGAATATCGACGGAGACCCTGCACTCGAAATCATTGCTTCGTGCAATGTTGTCGGTTCAGCCAGTGACCGGCTGATAGTCCTAGACGGATCATCAAGGAGCATCAGCTGGTACACCACGATCGAATACGTTTCTCAGTTCTTCCTGCCATACGACCTGGATGGTGACCTTCTGTCCGAGATACTGGCTCCAGACGGCAACGGAATCAGTCTGTTCGACGGTTATGGTAACAAGCTCTGGAACATCCCAATTGGTGCTATTGCCTACACGCAGTCTATAGCTCAGATTCGCACCGAGGCAGCACCCCAGCCTCCAACACCCGAGTTGCAGGACCTAGCGGAGGAAGACGTGGATGGAGAGTTCTCATTGAATTGGCTGGTGGATTACGGGTCAGGGACTGCGATATCTCACTACGAGATACAGGTCAGTGACACATCTGACTTCTCAAGGATACGGGGAGTATGGTATCCGGAAGATGACCGGACTTCGCAGCCTGTGACGTTTCTGATGCCTGATGAGTACTTCTTCAGGATGCGTGCAGTGGGTGTCGATGGCCAGCTAGGAGAATGGAGCAATGTTGAGAGCATCCTTGTGACCAGAGACAATACAGTGCCCCTCATCGATTCGCCAGATAATGCGTTCTACGAAGAGCATTCATCCGGCCATTCTGTGACTTGGAGCCCATATGATGCAAGACCAGACCACTACGTCGTCTACAGGGACGGCTACACGGTCCAATCGGGATCATGGGCAGGTGGCACTATTGCGGTCACCACCGATGGACTGGTCACTGGCAACTACAGCCTGACAGCAGTTGTATACGACGAATTCAACAACTGGCAGGCCGATACACTGTTCATCACAGTGTTGGCTAATGAGGCTCCGTTCGCTGAGGACGCCACTGTGACCTATGAGGCAGGCACCACAGGGCACATCATTCTATGGGAGCCGTACGACTACACGCCCATCTCGTACGAATTCTGGTTCCATTCAGTTCTGCTAGAGTCGGGTTCATGGGACGGGGCGGCAATCCAGCTGACCGTAGACGGTCTTGATCCAGGTTTCCATGAGTTCACGCTCGTTCTGTATGATGGCACCGGTCTGTCCTCTTCAGTCCTCGGCATGGTCCACGTCGTTGATACAGTGTCCCCGGCAATCACGGCACCGGAGGACAGGACCGTTGAGGCTGGATCCTCTGGAACAGTCCTGACGTGGACTGCCATAGAGCTGTACCCGGCATCATTCATCCTCTCGCTCGGTGGAGTCCTGATTGCTTCCGGGTCGTGGGACGGTACTCCTGTTTCGTTCACGGTCGATTATCCGTCAGTAGGAGTACACGAATACATAATGGCTTTCGTCGACCAGAGCGGTAACCTGGCATCAGCGTCCGTATCTTTGACTGTGGTCGACACAACAAGGCCCATGATAATCGGGCCCTCCATTGTGAGATACGAGGCGGGGAGCACTGGAAATGAGATTGCTTGGATACCGAGTGACCTACACCCTGCATACCAGATTATCCATCTTGATGGTGTCATCATCCGGTCAGGTCCATGGGATGGCTCGCCAATCACGGTGAGCATTGATGGGTACGATTCGGGCGTATACACGTACATCCTCACATGTCTTGACCTCTACAGCAACATGGCTTCGCATACTGCCATAGTGATTGTGGATGATACAACGCCTCCAGTCATAGTCGGTCCTGCCGACTTGACCTACGAGGCTGGAGTCATGGGCCATGCATTGAGCTGGAGCTTCTTGGACCTCTACCCAGATTCCTACTCAGTTCTGAGGGACGGGGTGGAGATTGCCAGCGGTGCCTGGACAGGTCTCGAGGTCATCATAGGCGTCGACCTGTTGAACCCGGGACTCTACAGCTACACCTTTGTCGCTCTGGATTCGTATGACAACAGCGCAGTCGACACTGCCTGGGTCACTGTATTGGGCAATACTCCGACAGGGACAGACGTCGAAGTACCAGATTCCGAAACCGGGGTGGTGCTCACTTTTGATGAAACGACAAGCCCTGGCACAACAAGTGTCGACATCACCGATAGTGGACCACACCCACCAGACAATTTCCGACTCATGGGTCTGTACTACAACATCGCAACCACTGCGAACTACGAAGGTTCCATCGTAGTGGCAATACCCTACGATGAGTCATTAGTCAGGGGCCTTGAGAAGAACCTTAGACTCTGGCACTGGAAGGAAACAGCTGGCTGGGAGGATGTCACCGTCTTCGTTGATGAAGTGAACAACATCGTATACGGCCAAGTGACGAGTCTTTCTCTCTTCGCTGTCATGGAGGACAGTGGTCCACCAGTCACCACCATCACTCTGAACGGTGTTTCGGGCTCCAATGGATGGTACGTTTCCAATGTGACGGTCGACTTGACATCATGCGATGATGTGTCGGAGATAGCAGCGATTGCATACAGCCTTGATGGTGTCACTTGGATTCGCTACTGCGCACCATTCCAGATTATTCGAGAGGGGACCACAACGGTGTGGTTCAACAGTACTGACGTTGCCAATAACGCGGAAGCGACCCGGAGTGTCGAGGTCAGGATTGACAAGAGTACGCCCAGCACAGAGCTGGTCATGGGTATGCCGTCAGTCATCCGGGACGCAGTCTACGTCAACTCGACCACCCTCCTGACACTCGTTGCAGCAGACCTCGTTTCGGGCCCCTGTTCAGTGTCCTACCGGATTGATGGCGGTGCTTGGCAACAGTACACGGTGCGGTTCTGGCTTGCGGGCTCGGACGGCATTCACACAATCGAGTACTACTGCGTCGACATGGCTGGAAACTTGGAAACGCTTGGATTCTCCAGTCTGATACTTGACAACTCGGGTCCGAGTACTCTTCTTACCTGCGAGGCACCGTTCTACGTCAACCACGTGACCTCGACGACGCCCTTGACGCTGTCGGCGTCTGATACAGGTTCGGGTATCTGTGCGGTCTTCTATCAGATTGACGGGTTGGGATACCAGGCCTACTCCGTTCCGTTCAGCGTGGTGGGAGTCGATGGTCGACACCTAGTACAGTTCTATTCAGTCGATCTCCTAGGAAACATTGAAGCTCCCTCGGAGCAGCTTCTAATCCTAGATAATCACGGGCCAATCAGTGAGTCAGGACTTGAAGGCACACAGGGGGAGAATGGCTGGTTTGTTTCAGCTGTAGTGGTTTCTCTTGAGTCGGACGATGGAGCGGGTGCAGGCGTGTCTACCATATACTACGTGCTCGATTCAGATCCCATGACAATATACTGCGGAGCGTTTGAGGTTTCCGGGGACGGGTACCATACGGTCCAGTTTTGGGCTGAAGACAACCTCGGCAATCCTGAGGATCCGACACGGGTGTGTACCTTCAGGACCGACACATGTGCACCTGTGTCTGAAACCTGTCTATCTCCATCTATTCCGAACGGATTCGGTCAGTGGTATGTCACACCTGTGGTGGTGACCATACAAGCTGGCGATGCCATGTCTAGCGTGGCTGGCGTATACTACTCCGTCAATGACGGAATCACGCAGTCATACACTGGACCACTTGAGGTTCTCGGGGAGGGGTATTTCGTGCTGAAGTTCTGGTCTAGGGACTACGCCGGGAATTGGGAGTGTCCAAGTGAGGTAAGCTTCAAGATTGACAGGACGATGCCCCTGACGAGTCTGACGATAGGTGACCCGAAGCACGGTGAAGAACCAGTCTATGTGTCAGACTACACTGCCTTCAGTCTTGCGTCTTACGATTCTGTTTCCGGGGCTGCAATGACGGAATACCGCGTGGACGGAGCTGCATGGGCTCCATATGTCGCGCCCTTCTGCATCGGAATCAATGGCCAGCACATAGTGTACTACAGAGGCATCGACATTGCTGGAAACACCGAGGCAGAACACTCAGTCATTATCGTTGTCAACGCGTCACAGTTGAGATACATCGGGGAAACCAGCGGCATCTACTCTGATCCTGCCACGCTGCAAGCGGCACTCATTGACATCGCAACTCAGCAACCGGTGTGTGGGAAGCAGATCGTGTTTGCGATTGGAATTCAATCTGCATCCTCAGTGACAGACAGTTCCGGCATAGCGATCGCAATTGTCGTTCTGACTCAGCCCGCTGGAACCTATATGGTGACCGCAGTCTACAGTCCCGACTCTGGCCATCTAGGGGCATCCGACTCACGGGAGTTCACTATCGGTCATGAAACGGCAGTTGTGACCTACACAGGCGCCACAGTAGTTCCTACAACTGCATCAACCATAACCCTGAGAGCTACATTGACAGATGAAGACGACGCGTACTGGGGAGATATGTCACTCATCAGTGTGACCTTCTTCATCTACTCGGTGCCCATCGATTTGAGTAAGCCCGTTGCTGTGGTGGGTCCGATAGTGGTCGGCCCGGGGAGCCTGCCCGGTGTCGGGGTCGCTGTCGTCGCTATCCCTCTTCTTCCGGAGAACGGTTATGTTGTCCTCGTGAAACTGCAAACGGAGCACAATCCCTACTTCGAGACACACCCGTCCGATCTTGTCAGTCTGACAGTGTATGTGCCAACAGGTGATTTTGTGACCGGTGGTGGATGGATAGTTGACCCGTCAGGCGGGAAGGGCAACTTCGGCTTCAATGTGCAGTACAGGAAGAGTGGGCTGCCGAGGGGGCAGTCTATCTACGTGTACCGAGTTGGAGAATGGGAGGTCATCGTCAAGAGCAACGCTTGGACGGGTATGGCGATCGACGGCAACCACGCCTTCTTCGAGGGCAAGTGTGTCGTCCAGAGGTTCAACTCAGCAACTGGCGAGCTAGTCTGGGCAGAGGGTAATTACCAGTTCAGAGTCGATGTTTGGGATAATGATGAATCTGGCGGGATTGACGTATACCAGATTCGCGTGCTTGACAAGAACGGGCTGACCTACCATGAAGCAGGTGTCAATCCCATGGGGTACTTGCAGGGAGGCAACATCATAATTCATCTTGCAAAGACCAAGGCTTGATTCGGGGTCTAGGCCCCTAGGGAAACGAGCGCGCACCCGAGCAGATGAAAGTCGTATTCCCAGTTATTGGATGGCAATTGCCTATCGTCCTTGACAGCGGTTTCGTCTTCCGGCAAGCAGTCACCCCCATCAATCTCTTGGTAAGGCATTCTCCACAGGCAGACAGCAGCTGACTATCCACGCGACATGCCAAGTGGCTCTACAGAAACAGACAGGAGAGCTCAAGACCCTAGGAATGGCCCTTGTTCGAGTTTCGCTCTTATCTGACCTCCGCAGACCATTATGCATTCAGCAGTGCTCATGACCCTGAGATCGGTCGTTCAAATCGCCCGCCCGCTGCCATTTCTTATCTTATCTTTGCAGACTCCCTGGAGCTGTTTCTGAGTAGCAGGACTATCCTCTTCCCAGGTCGAGGAATCTCCCATCCATCACACGGGCGATGTACTGGCGCCCTCTCATCACCCATA
>Ga0315285_10002693_pt1 | contig 18534 bp, 28 predicted proteins | sample YL17G09_36_MG_FD_203698 | JGI IMG/M metagenome (GOLD analysis project Ga0315285, IMG submission 203698) | Sediment microbial communities from Yellowstone Lake, YNP, Wyoming, USA - YL17G09_36 | ecosystem: Environmental > Aquatic > Freshwater > Lake > Sediment | place: USA: Wyoming | collected... | reverse complement strand
CATCACGGAATGCCGCTGCCTATATTGCGAGGCAGAATACGAGCAGCGAGACGAGTACGAGGACGCGCCAGAGATCGAGTGGGATACGCCGATCTCAGATGACGAGCTCGCAGAACGCCTCGCTTGGTTTTGGATGCCGAAAGAGGAAGCATGAGCCCACGATTCCGCCGCGCCATCATCCGCCAAGCCGCCCGCGAGGGTCTGCCCGTGTGGGCCTGGCTGCTCGCCACCTATTACCGAGAGACGACCAATGCGTGAGCCTGACGACGACCGAGACGAGCCGACCGACGATGAGATTGCAGATCACATCGCCACCCACACGGATTGCGAGGCAGAGATCGTCGACATGATGTGGCTCACGACCGACCGCGAGATCCTCCAGTGGGCACACAACCTCCGTCAGTCGATCTACGAAGCCATTATTGAGGCCCGCAACGACCGAAGCGACGGTGACGAATGAGCCCAATGACCATCACTCCTGACGAAATCATCCGACGCCAGATCGTCCGCGCCCTGTCCGATCTCGCGGACGCGGCAGCAGCCCTGCGAGTGGCCCGCGACGCTGCCTACGATGCCGCCAGAGTCGCGACGATGCCTGGGGTCAAGCGTGAGGCGGTGCTTGAGGCCATCGGCGAACTGACGGCGCTTGTGGTTGCGATTGATCGGGTGGCGGCAGCGCAACGGAGGGTAGATAATGAGTGACGCAGAACTGATCCGCGAACGAGACCGCGCCATCAAACGCGCCGACACGCTGGAAGCCGAAGTGTGGGCGCTGGGTGTGCAGGTTGTCGCGCAGAAAACACGGCTGCATTTGGCTGGCGAGGTGATCAAGGCCATGCGCCTCTTCGATCACCGCAAGACGGATGCCGCTTTAGCCGCATGGGACGTTGTCCCAGGGCAGGAGCCATGAGCCTACTCACAATCGCCCTCGTCGGCGCCGTCGCACTAGGTGCCTTGCTGTTGCTGGTTCGCATCGTCGAAGCCATCGACGACGCCCGACGCAATCGACGGCGGCAGCGCGCTTTGAACTCTTTTACCACCCGCGAGAACACATGATTAAAATACCAGACATTCAATGCCCCCGATGTAACGCCGTCGGAAAAGTGACGCCCGACCCTGCAATGTCAAAGTTTATCGGAACGGCCTATTTCAAAATCCGATGGACGCGAAATGGCAAGCCGCACTCGCTGGACACCAACGTCAAGCAGGCCGACCTTGACGACGCCTCGTTTGGATGTGGGCTGGACTGACATATGCTCACCCGCCGAACATTCACGCCACCCGACGACAAGCCACCGATCTTCACCAAGCGAACGCCCGTCGACGAATACGACAGGTGCCGCGAGTGTGGCACCGCCGAGGGCCAGCCCTGCTACGACAGCCACGACAAGCCACTGGCGAGCGTGTGCGTTGGTCGCACGCTGTCGAGTAGTGGCGCATTGAATCGAGAGGCACGCAACCGCTACAAAAAGAAAAAGGCCCGCACCAGGGAATCTGATGCGGACCTTTTTGTGTCGCCGACTCAAGCCAAACCAGTAGCGCAAAAGACGCACCCTTGCAAGGGGTGCAGCGTCGAGGTTCCGGTGCTGCGTGTGTGGTGCCACCGTCGCATCTGTCGAGCAGCAGCCGCGAAAGAGTACCGCGAAATCAGGTCAACAATTGGCGTCAAGATCTACACGATGGTTTGCAACAATTGTCATCGCGCATACGAGACGACAAGCGCCAGCGCGTCGTGGTCGACAGACCCTCACTGTCTGCATTCACAATGCCGCGCCGCCTATCGGCAAAGGCGAAACGCTCGACGAAAGAAAGCACCCAATGCCCATTGATTGGCCAACAGTTTTTGCGACTTATTCCGACGACGTCGACGCCGTCATTGCCAAACGGCTTGGCGTCGCAACGTCGACAGTCTGGAAGGCACGGACCAACCGCAAAGGCAAGTCTCGCAGAGACTCACAGATATTCGTGCGGTGTCCTGTCGACGTGAGAAGCGCCATCATTGAAGCAGCCGCTGTCGATGGTGTGACGATGTCGCAGTGGGTGCTCAGAGCGTGTGAGCGTGCGATTGAAGACCTGTAGCGATTGCGGATGGCCCCTAGCCAAATGGGCGAAGGGCCGCTGTCGATCATGCGCACGCTTGCGAGACCTCGCACGCCATCACGCCCCACCTCGACAGGTGGCGTGTTGGCATTGCCAGACGCCAGTGAGCGCAAGCAGTCGCAAGGCTGGCGTCGTCGCATGGTGTGGAGCCGTCGCTTGTCGGAGACCCTGTAAGGCGGAGTCAGAGCGACGTAGTCAATCCCGAAAAACAGTGACAGCCCTTGCGCCAACGTAGGGCCGTCGACGCCGTCCCCACATGACCGTCGCCGCTAGCGTTGTGCGGTCGATCCTCTCAACCTTTGCCGTCGCGGGGTCCGCGAGATACAGCCACGCATCGTCGGCAGCGTAGGCGCAGACCCAATGGTCCCCGATGCTGTCGCCGCCCTTGACCCCGGCGTCGTAGTCCACTGACAGCAAGGCGACACCGCCACGCGACAGAGTGTCCAGAATCAACGGAGACAGCCGATCAACAGGCGCCTTGACGCCGGGGCCATCGGCGTCGACATCGACAGTCAGGCCCGTCTGTGCTCGTACGAGCTCAGGCACCACACACCCACTAGCACCGGGTGCCCACACGCCAGGTCGAGCCAGGCCAGCGGTCTGCACCGTCGTCGGTGTAGCGCCAGCCCTGACGCCAAGGTAGCGCAAGGCCATCGCTACCGACGTGATGACACATCCGACGGCGCCGCATTTCTGATTGCCACGCCCGACGCTCATAGGCCCGTGCGGATAGGCACCCTGCCAGATGACGGGCTGATCGTTGTGGCCGCTACGCATGTGTCACCACCTTGATCGTCGACGACGAGAACAAGCGGCCCAAGCGCAACGCCTCGACAATGTCGTGAGCCATCACGACGCGGTACGCGCCGTCGTCGTAGACCACGCGGTAGGCCGTCATCGCTTGGGTGCGTTCGCCAGACGCTTGACGTCGTCACGCAACTCGGAAAGCTGTTCCTTGATGGTGACGATGTCCGCCGACATCGTCGCTATCGCAGCAGGCACACTGTCGACGCGGCGTAGGTCTCGCTCGACGACGGAGACGCGTTGATCCATGCGAATGGTGTCATCACGCAATGTGAAAAACGACGACGACACCCACGCGACGCTAGCCGTCAGCAATGCGCCGATGACGCCAATCGACCACATGGGGACCGTGACGCCGGTTGGCCGATCCGTTGTTGACGTCGTCATGGCTTCTTCGCCACGCGCTCAATCGAATCAGCCGCTTGGTCAAGTGCCACGCCGATGACGTCGTTGCCCTTGTCTTTATCGGACAACAACTGCCTCGACACGCGCCGAAGAATGCCGACGATGAAGTCCTTGGCGAAGAGCGCCAGCAAGACAACCAGCATCGATTGCAGCGACTGTGGCGAGGCGAGAGACAGCATGAGGTCTGGCATGGTGCCTACAGTAGCGAGCCGATCACCAATCGACAACCTACCGCCAAGGGTTGGGCACCGAAAACAGTAGGGCTTTTTTCGTTGGCCGTTGTCGTACTAGCGTGATCAAAAGCACGGAGCCCGACGACGTCGCATCGTCGAGAGAGATAGCGCCGGTCCCTGTCGCGCCAAGCTGTAGGTTGACGTCGCCAGTCACGGACACTGCGTCTAGCGCAACGGCGCCGGTTGCGGTGATGGCCGATGCCTGGACGTCGCCCACACCAGCGACGCTGACACCGCCCAACGCAATCGTGCCCGTCGCTTGACTTGTCGACGAGCCGACGCCAGCAACAGAGACATTGCCAAGCGTAACGGCGCTGCTTGCCTTGATTGTCGACGTTGCAACGCCTGCGACCGCAACAGCGCCCAACGTGACAGCGCCCGACGCAACGATGACAGGTGAGCCCGCGCCAGCGACGGACACCGAGGCCAGGGAGATTGAGCCGGACGCGTGAACTGTCGACGTGCCCAGCCCGGCGACTGTGACGGCGCCCAATGCAACGGCGCCGGTAGCGATGTGCGTTTGTCTGCCAACGCCAGCAACGGTGACGGTGTCGAGGGTGACAGCGCCGGTAACTGTGACGCCAACAGCGCCAACCGTAGCGGAGCCACTGACAGCAGCGTCGTCAAGCGTGATGTCGCTGGCTTCTTCGAGCGGCAACGGCGGATTTGGATCGTGCGCCGTGAGCGTAGGAGCCCATTGCGTTTGCGCCCACGATTGCGTGACTAGGCCGTTGCCGGATGTCTGATGCATGACCCGGCCTCCTACTCAGTTTTAGCCCGCAGCGGTTGCGAATATCCCGCTGATACTGGAGCCGGTCGCAGATGAACAATTGACGTCCAGAAACGACAAGCAGGCATCGTCAAAAATGCGCGCCAGATTAAATGCGGTGTTGATTCCGTCGACGATGGTCAGCATGTTTGTGACAACGCAGGGCATAAACGCGAGAGGGTGCCCAATGAAAAACGCAACGGTTCCTGTCACCGAGGCAGAGCATTGCATTTGCGTCAGCGTCTGGATGCCAGTGTCACCAGTGGCGAGAGGTGCGAACCATTGATTGAGCGGGTGATCGAGACGATTGATTATTCCGCCTGAGTTGCCGATCAACGACGGCAGGGTGGATGCGTTGCCCACGTGGTCTGTGTAGTTGCAGACGGTCCAGTTGTGGGCCGTCGCGCCCAATGCGACTTGAATCTCGATGCCAAGAAAGTTTCCGTCGACGGAATCCGGTTGGTTGCTGACGGTATTTTGGTAGCGCGTTGGCGCTCCCGTTACGGCCTCCGTTGTGATCGACGCCATTGTTTTGTTGACTTCAAAAATTCGGTCGTAAAGGAGGATGGACCGAGGAGCAATCGACGACATGATGTCAGCGCGGACGAAGTGCTGCGTGTCTGGAGACGTCGGATTGACGAAAAAAAACGCTCCCGCGCTCGCATCCGTCAACGCGGCACCACCGGGGGCAGCAGCAGCAGCGCCACCGGCAGACGGATAGTTCCCCTGTCGCCAAAATGAATTGGTGCCGCCGACGACGGAGGCGCTTCCGATTTTTGAAAACGTAAAGTCTCGACGCTTGCCGAAGTTTGTCACTTCATTGATGAGATCAGACAACGACGAAAACCCATGCATGCGGTGACGGTTGGCGATCATTGCGACAGCGTGGTCAACGCGTTGCACGCATCGTTCTGCGAGGCCGACAAACCCGCCGCCGTCGATGGTGCCGACAAAATCGCCGCCGCGCCCTACCCACACACCGCCAGCACCAGGCACACCGCCAACAAGGATTGGACGTGTGCCGTGCCAAGTCCGCATTGACGTCGAGATGTTTTCAATCTGTTCTTTGCCAAGCCAGCGTTCAAGTTTTCCAGCGTGGGTCGAACGATTTTCAATGACGTTGGCCATGATGTTTTCCTCAGGTGCAGACTTGTCCGGCGTATTGACCGACGTCGTCAGGGGGTGCGGTGTCGTCGGATGTCGGCGTTGAATCATGACCAGCACGCCAGAACCCGACGACGACACCGCAATGCTCGCAACGCCAAAAGACATGCGTCGCCACGTCTTCGCCCGCAGGTGGCAAGGCGAGTACCCACGACGCATGACTGAGATTCGTTGATGGATCGACCGACATCAGACGTTGCCGTCAGTGATTGTCAGCGAGGTCACCTGCACCGGTTGTGTCGCGACAATCGACAGCGTGGTGAGGTTGAGATCACTGCCCGATGTGCCGCAGTCGCCGTCACAAACAAACGCGCCGGTCGAATCGGTGAGGTAAAAAAATGCAGCCGTGCCCGTGGCGTTGGCGCTTGTGTCGGAAAACGGAACCGTGAACGTGAGGACGCCCGTCGTCGACGACCCGCAAGGGTCCGCACAGGTGAGCTCAGCTAACAACACGCCAGCAGGGACGCCGCCCTTTGTCGGCTTGCTTCCGCTATAAATGCGCAGCAGGCCAGCGCCAGCGCCAGCGTCGACGGCGATGCGGATGGAATCCACGCGAGTGTTGCGGACTGTGTCTGCGATGCGGACGGCCATTAGGTCACCTCGAGATAAAAAACAGTAGCGGACTCATGGCGACTCAACAACCTCGTCTGGACATGACGACCAGCCGATGGTGTCAGGCTCTGCAAACACCGCCAGCGACGCCATCGACGATTGAGCCGTAGCGGCGTCGTTGGGAGTCGCCATCATGCGCAGCAGCCAGCCGACAGGGACGCCGTCGGCGCACTGGCGAACGCCTTGCTCGATGGCGTTGTTGACGAGGCAGTCCGGCTCCGTTCTGCCGTCACAGTACCAATCACCCCAAGCAGTCCAGAACGCCAGGGCATCGCTGTCGCCGACACAGACCACCAGCGACGCGGTCCGCATGGTGTCGTCGAGTGGCGCGGCATCAGGTGACGCGTAGTAGCCGACAGCAACAGCAGCGGCGGCGAGAAGAGCAGCGAGGTAGCGAGTCATGGTGTCACCGGGAGAGTGCCGCCAAGCGCCCACTCGTCAGTCTGTTTGTTTATGCCGCGCTGTGTGGCGTCGAGTGCAAACGGGTAGATGATGAGTCGCCACACGTCCGGGGCAAACACCGTGGACATGCCCATGCGGAACTGCTGTCCGGGGTTGCCCGCTGCATAGCCAGCCGAAATGATTGACGACGAAGATAGCACGCCATCGACGTAGTGGAACGCATCCGCACCAGCGCCCGCGTCGTCGTCAAGGATTGTCGATTGCAGATGCCAAAGTCGTTGGCTGATGGAGTCATTGGGACCGACATAGGCAAAGTTCGTCGTCGCACCGTTGCCCATCACATGGTAGGTTGTATCGTCCCTTGATGACACAGCACGGTCATCACAGCCAAGCGCAAAACCGATACCAACGCCCAACGCAACTCGCGTCCCAAACAGCGTAGCCAATGCGTTTGGGTCGTCGATGCCAGCGACCCAAACAGCTTCGACGGTAAAGTCGTTTCCGTTGTTCAGCAATGGCCAATCAGCGACAAAGCCAGAAAACAGCATGTCCCCAGAGTCGAATCTGACGACAGGCTGACCTGAGATGACATTTGTCCGCCACGTCGGTTGGAGCGACCCCGTCGCCTGCGTGAACGCCAGCCCGCTGGTGCCGGTGTTTGTCCACGACGAGATGGCGTCAAGGTCGGACATCCCGCCGCCAAACGTGCCGTTTGGGTTCTGCGAGGTGTTACACGAATGCGCCCCCGCAACGTAAAATCCAACGTCAACCGTCGCCGACCCGCCGCCCGCCTGCGACACGGTGATGGTTTCGACGCCTTCACCAACCGCGTTTGGCGAAACGGCCACAGGACAAGACCACGACGTGGTGCCTGTGCAAGCGCCAGACGCACCGTCAGGCGACGCCGCCCACGTTACCGCGCCAGCGCCTGTCGCTGTGCCTGTCAGCGTTCTGGCGCCGGTACAGGTGACGGTGCGTGCAAAGGGTTGTGAATCAATCGACAACGGCACACGGACACCGGGATCGAAGAACCCCGATTCGCCGCCCATGATGCCTGTCTGATCTCCGAGGTGTTGCGCAAAAGAGGCGGGCGCCACAAGGACGCCCGCCAACAACAGAGCAACGGCTCTCACTTTGTCACCAGAAAGCGACACTCAAGCACCACGCTACCAGCCGAGATGCACCGTTCAGGGTTTTGCACATTGGCGCCAATTCGGTCGCCGTTGGCCAGGACGAATCCATTTGCAAACGTCAACGCCGACCCCGCGCCGGTCGTTGACCCGACTGCAACAGCACCGCGACTGATGCACTCATAACTCACCAGTTGATGAGACCCGGCGGGTTTGATCTCCACTCCGCCCGCCGTGGTGTCGCATGTGATGCGCTCATGACGAGGGAATGCAGGACCAACCGCCGTAGCGCCGTCACGGATAGCGGCAACGACAGGCAGCGGAGAAAACGCAAGGAGCCCACCACTCACAACGAGTGCGAGAGCAACGACGAGAATGGTGGGACGCATGATTCAGACCTCGCCGATCTTGACCAATTCCAGAGCAGCCGAACGGATCAGGATCGCGTTGCCGTTGGTTTGCACTCCAAGGCGCATCTCGACGGTGTCGCCTACGGCGCTCAGGTCAACGATGGCGATAGCCACGCCGGTCGAACCACGGACGGCAGCGGCGCCCTCAGTGCGCAACGCCTTTGATCCTTTGACGGCAGCGGCAACGCCAGCTTCTTTGGCGTAGACCTGAACGAAATGAAACGTGCTCAGCACACCAAGCGCATCGCCAAGGCTGGCACAGACAGCATACCGACCGATGCCAGCGGGAGTCGCGACGGTAGCGACTCCAGCGGCGAAGGTGATGCCGCCGTTGGTGTTGTTCTTCTTTTCGGTGAACAACGCATCGGTGACGACTTGCGGCGTAGCGGAAGCCGCGACGGTGATCGTGAAGCCGGTTGCATTGTCGACGTCGACAAGAACAGTGTTGTGTGTGCCGCCAGTATTGAAAGCTGCAAGAGACATGAAAAACTCCTAGCGCCGTTGGCGCTGTTGTTGGTTGATGCGCTCGGCTGATTCTCTCGCGATCTTGCGAGCCTGTTCCGAGGTGAGAGAGGGGGAGGATTGCTTGATCTTTTCCGCGACCTTGTCGACGGTGTTGGTCTTGATCTCAGACACGCGCACCGCCCTTCGCAGAGACAGCGCGGACCATTTGCGTGATGGTGTTGGCAACGTCAGCCGACTGATTCTTTTCCATCTGTGCCTCAGCCTGTCGACGAGACTCGACAGATTTGGCAATGAAGACAGCCCGCGATTCGTTCCACTTTTTGATCATGTGCTCGGGATGTTCTCGCTTGATGACGTCTTCCTCAAACGACGCGAACTCATCTCCACCCGGCAACACCTCGCCAGGCGCAAACTTCCAATCGCCGACAAACTCGACAAGAAACACCGGCATCTGTTTGCCGTCGACGTCGATGCGCTTGGAGAGCACACGCGACAACGCTTGACGTTGCGAGGTTGCTTCGCCTTCGCGGGTGACTCCACCGTCGGGAAACTCGACGATGTGCGGGTCTTTGATTGAGCGGAGCTTGATGATTCGTTTCACGTCGGCGCCTCATGGGAGGGAAAGGAAAAGAGCGGGGCCACATGACCCCGCTCTTCAAGAGAATCGATCAGGTCTTCTCGTAGATGATCTTCACGCCGTGTTCGTCGGTATGCTCGGCAAGCGCGTAGCACCAACGACCAACGGCAAGCAGGCTGTCGTCAGCGAGGTCGTACTGAAAACCAAGCGATGGCTCGTAGCGTTCCGTCATTTCGGCGAAGCCACGCACACTACCGGGAGCGCCAGTCTCGCCACGGCCAGCGACGATCAACGCGGACACACGGTCAACGCCAGCGTTGGCTGTGGCCATCGCGTTTTTGTTGGCGGCGTAGATCGGGATGCCGCAGAAGCCGCCACGGAAACCGTTTCGGCTTACGTCGGGGCGCTGATTGAAGAACGACAGATCGGCGGCGCCGTTGCCTGTGAAGACCGACGACAGAGCAGCACCGGAGCCCGACGACGCGAGGGTGCGCAAGTCGCCGACGCCAATTTCTTCAAGGACGAAAACAAGATCTTCGCTGGAGGGGTTGTTGTCGAGCAGCTTGACCATTGAGTCGAGCAAGGTTGCAAACGACAACGGCTGATTGGTGGTGCCAGCCGACTCCGACAGGCCGGAGAACAACGCCAAGGCGTCGGTCTCAGCCCGCAGGTAGTGCGACTCAAGGATCTCGGTCATCGCGTCACGGACGAGGGGCAGAGCGCCAGCGCCGTTGCCCTGGATGGCGTCGATCACCTGTGAGCGAGCAACGCCAGGCAGAGCCAATTCAATCGCATCGGCAGTCAACTGAATGCCCTGAACCTTGGTCGAAGGCGTGATCGAGATGTTGGCTACGACGCCAAGGGTTGCAGGGTTGGAAAACGCGGTGGCTTCCGTGTCATCGACAGCAGCGGCAATCGCGCTCTTCTTGCGGATCTTGCGGACCTTGGACGAACGACCGGAGATGTCAGCCATGTTCAAGAAAGGCAGCAAGACGAACTTGCCGCGCAACGGGTCAAGTGCGATCTGCGACATGACCTCGGTCAAGAGCCAGTTGGCGACGGTGGTGGACGTAGAGACAGCCATGATTCGATCCTTGTGCGGCGCTCAGCCGCTCAGTGGTTATTGCGCCTTGGCTCGGGCAAATCGCCCGATGCCAAGGGAAGCACTCGACGATGAGCGCCCAGACATTTTGGATGCGAGCCACGACGACCAGCCTTGTGGATCGCGTGCCTTCGCCTCAGCAGCTTTCTTGCCGGTCACATCGGCAAGCGCCTCATCAAAGTCGACGACGGACACAGCAGGTGGAGCACCCATCGACGGGGGCTGGCCAACGGTCTTGAGCGGTGCTGTCGAGGTCGAGCGAAACGCCGCAAGGATCTCGCGCTTGGCGTCGATGTCGCCTTGCTTGCCATAGATGGCACGCACCGCCTCGGGGAGTGCGGCAGCCTCAGCGTCGAGGCGCTTTGATTCTGCCTCTTCATGAGCACGCCAACGATTGGCCAGGGGCTCGTAGCCCTCGAGCTCCGCCAGGCGAGCCTTCGCAACATCCAACGCCTTCGCCATCTCGCCAGCACGTTCCGCGTCGGCCTGCGCCGCTTTGCGAGCATCGCGGTCGGCCTGTTTGGATGACGCCATCTGCGCCTTGAGCGCAGCAAGCTCGACAGCCTCCGGTGACGGAGACGCAACAGGCTCAGGCGAGGGTGCGGCGTCCATGGTTGGCGCGCCGTCGATGGCGGATAAGGTGGTCATGTCAAGGACTTTATCATTACATAACCGCTTATGCAAGCGACGCTAAAACGGCGTTCTAGTGCGACCTGACAGCAAACTGTGACAGTGTAGCAACGTCGATTGACACGCCAGTAGCGACGCCGCTTTTGGCTGTCAGCTTGACCTCAAACGTCAGGGTGTTGATACCAGGGCGCAACGTGAAGAATGGCGAACCCGACGCCACCGTCAGAGCGGTACTGCTGACTGTCAACGTCGACGACGTCGACGACGCCTCATCGGATGACAGGCATGTGATGGTAGCAGTAGCAGACCCAACGCCAGCGCCGCCAAGACGAAACCCAAGCACTTGGAGAAGGCCACGGCTGTAGGGCGTCATCTGGCGTTCCTGAAATGGCTTGACCTCGACAGTGATGGTGCGTCGTTGCGATTGCCCGACGTCGCCCAAAGAAATCCATGGCGTCGTCCGTCCGTAGACAAGCGTCGACGTCTGGTTGGCTTCGCTTTCGTATGTCCACAGCGGATGCAGGCAAGCGGCTCCCCACGGCGCACCGCTACGGTCGACGCCACGCTTGCCCTGTGGATTGAGGCCAGTCGCGCCTTCGTCGTCGGCCACAGGATTCTCACCTGTGGCTAACTCCCAAAGCATCCTGCCTCTGCCCAGGATCGATTCTGCGAGGCTATCGGCAACGGCAGGCGACAGACTTGTGGCCTCGACAGCCAGCAGCGCCTTGCTTGAGATAAAGCGTTTCAGCGTCATGGTGCCTCAAAATATGCCATCGCGCCCAAGACGATGAGGTCTCCGTCGATGGCAGCGGGTGTGATGTGATGGAGGTTTACGATCACGTTTTGGTGTGAGCCCGCCGTGAACGGGATCGCAGTGATGGTGCTTGACCAATAGTTGGTTGCGCCCATGCGAGTGAAAGAGAACGTGCCAGACGTACCCGCCGCCGTCACACGAACACGCCAGTCGTTGAGTGTCGTTGCACCGCCACCGGGCGCTTGCACCAGAAGCGTGAGCCTCAGCAGCGACGATGCCGTGCTAAAGTTGGGCATGATGCAGCGCATGAGAGCAACGCTTGCAGGGGTCACAATGTCAGGACGAGTGACAGGGAACCTTGACCACTGAAGCATCCCTGTCGACGCCGCTAGCGTCTGTGGCGCAACGATGAGTTTGAACCCGCCAGCATAGGAAGACCCAAGCGCAACGCACGCAATGGGCAAATCAATCAACGGCTCGGCAGTAAACGACGCACGGTTGCCAAGCCGGTTCGTCGTCATCGTCATGGATGCATTGCCAGCAACAGGGGCGCCCGTCATCCACTCCGTCAGGGCGTTGATGTTCCGGTTGGCCCTCGAGATGACATAGGCGTCAAGCGGCCCGCTTTCTTCGACTTGCGTTGAATCGAACTCCACCCATGTGCCGGGAACAAACGTCGTTGGCAGCGGGTGATTATTGCCGACGCTCGACGACGGTACCGCGCCGGTCCGCGAGGCTTGGCGCCTTGCAGGGTACAGGCGCCAAGCGCCCAACTTGCTGGAGTCGTTGCCGCCAACGCCAGACGCAAGCACACGTGTGAACCGCGAGACGGTCAGGAACTGAAGGCCAGCGGACAACGTCAGATTCCACGAATACGTCGGTAGCGCCGTAGTGTTGAACTGTTGTTCATCGGTGATGGTGCGCGGTGGAGCGGAGCCGTCGTTGATTGGCCGACCGGGGGCAATACCGCCAGCGGTCCGACGCCCGTCAATCGGTCCCTGAAACGCCGCCCACGACGAGTCAAACAACGTAGCGGTGACACCGACTTCGCCTTCGTTGAAAGGCTTTGGGTCTGATATTTCCACCTCCAAGACCCACGATTGATCCTCGCCAGTCGCAACAAAAATGGGAACCGCGATGACGTCGACGTAGTCCGCCACAGCAGGCGACGGATCGGTGATGTCAATCCGTGCATCAATGTGCTGATTGGCGATTGCAAGACCGAGAGGACAACCGCGACCGCTACCAGTGTGGTTGATCGTAACGGCGTTGCCATTCTCGCCCGTCAATCGGTCCTTGACCTCGGCCATCTCGCCAAGTGCTTGGTACAATGCTCGCCAATAGATGCTGGCGTCGGCCACCACCTCGGACGGTGGAGTACCTGCGAAAGTTGAAGCAAGTATGCGAGCCATCAGCGCCACCTTGGTTCTGTGTCAATGACGCCAGCGGTACCAGCCACGATGCCCTCATCGTTGGCGAGCGATGCCATCTCGATCACGTTGACTGTTGAGACAGGCGCCGTTGGCGTGGAGCCTGTACTAGTCGGTGCAGCGACGATGTAGTCAACGCCAGCTTGCAGCGCGAACGCCGTAGCGGAGTCGATGGTTACCGTCGTTGCACTGACAGCCGTTACGGTTCTGACGTTGTAGGTTGCGCCCGATATGTCGAAGACACGCACGGACATGCCCACGCTAAAATACTCGCCAGGCGAGGCGTATCCGTTGACCTCGGGGCCAGTCGTCGCCAGCGTCAAGACCGTGCCGACAAACGAACCAATGACAGCAGCAGGGCAGACAAACAGTTGCTTGTCGAGCACCTGAAGGCCCAGCGTCATCCGTCCAGCGTCGTAGTCTGGACGTCGTGAGACCACGCGACAGTTGCTCCCAGCCAGCGTGCCGCCTCGCATGTCTGGCAGATAGGCGTAGTCGTTGATCAACGTGCCAAGCGTGACGATGTCGCCAAGGTTGACCGACAACAACGACAGCGAAACATCAACCGACAAGCGACGGATGGCGTTGCCGCCGCCAGCGCCGCGCAAAAGTTTGGTGAGGTTAGACAACCGGAGCCCGATGGGCATGTCCGCTGGATGCTCAAAGGGGTCGGCATGAATGCGCCGCGCTTCAAGGCAGCCGATCGACTTGAACTCAAGGTTCAGCCGGTTGCTCATTCTCGGATAACGCTTGGCCATGATTCCATCAACGAGATTCATCTCGGCTGTGTAGTCGCCAGAGATGGGGGAGTATCCCAGCTTGATAGTGGCGTAGGGGTAGACCGTGCCTTCGTCGGCCATCACCACGATCCGCGAGTCAGGCAGCAAGCTGTTGCCGTCAATCAACGTCGACGACGTGCGTGACTTGCTTAGGTTGATCAGGCGCAGCACACCATCTGACGTCGTCACGACGGCGCAATTTGCCAAGATACAGAACTCCCTCAAGTAGTCGGACAGCTTGCTTTCCTTGTCGACAATCAGCGTCGACAGCGGAGACACAACCTGATCAAACGAACTCAAGTCCACATCGGTAACGTCGATCCCAGCGCCGATGCTCCATCCCGATTCCAACCGACCATCAGGCGTCGTTGATGGCAAACGACCCGGCAATTTGTCGTTGACGGTCGCGCCCTGTCCTTCGCGTGACAACATGAGATACTTGAGCATCGTCGCGCCGCCCTCTTCAGAGACGAACGCAATCTGTCTTGCCGACGTGACGATGCGAAAGGAGAACCGTTGAGACCCAAAGAGCGTGTCGGCGTAGACCTTCAGCGTGCCAGTGATGGCGTCGTGTGATTCCACCTCATAGATGCCGACGCTACCGCCGTTGGACTCAAGCGCAACGTAAGCGGGGAACGCAACGGCGTTACGGATTGCGGTCTTGTTCTCACATTCAAAAGCATCGACACGACGATTGGAGACAATCGCCGACGACAGCCACTTCGCCGGGGTTGTTTGCAGTCCGAATCCAACCGGGCGTTCAAAGAACTCTTGAGCGATGCCCGCCAAACGGAGCGACCACTTGCGGTCTCCGTTGTGCATTGGCGATTCGTCAACGACGAACACGCCTAGCAATTGCTGCGACGTAGGTGTGTAGCCGTATAGGAAAACGCGTCGACCTTGCCACGACGGAGGGGAGACGTAGACGGAGTCCCCATCTGTCAAATCGCCAGTGATAGCAGATGCCTTGGAATCGAACGCGCCACGGACACACGTTCCGAGCGTTGTGCCCACCACCGTGCCGATGGTTACCGTTTCGGCCCCGATGTAGATTACCTGTCCAGGCGACAACGACGCGGCGTTGTAAACTGACAGGTTGGCTCCTATCGCCGTCGTCGCGCTTTTGATCCATGTTGCCCTTCGCTTCACGACAGAGAACAACGATTGAATCGACAGGCTGTTGTCGTCGACAAGTTCAACGTCGAGCGTCGCCGCTACTTCACGACGTTGATCCATATCAAGCACTGCGTCGCCTTGTTTCAGCGACGTGATGCACGCAATCTGCGTCCGGCCTGTCACTGTACTGAACGACGACGAAACCACGCGCTCCATAAACGCGACAGGGATGCCCTCGACAATCAGACCCAACGTCAGGTCTTTGTGTGCGCCAGATTGCGCGAGGTCATCATACAGCGTCATCAGACCACCTCAGCGTGCATGATGAGGTCCAGAGAGTAGAGAGGCACGCCAGCCCCGATGGCTTGTGGCTCGTAGGTCGTCAGTGCGTCCTCACTGAAATGCACCACGTCAACAAGCGTCGACGACGTGCGAGCCGCAAGCACGGTGCCCGACGAGATGGGCACGTCATGCATCTCCAGGGAAGCGCCAGCGCCGAAGCGTTCAATGAAACCCTCAAGCGTGTCAGCAGCGAACGCCAGCGCATCAATGACGAACGTGCGCGACAGGTGGACGAACCCAAGCGACACACGCCAAGACTGCATACGGTCGCTCCTAGACACGCCAGAGACGCGACCGTTCGCCGCACGGGTCACACTGGCGACCCGCTCGGAGAACGGCTCCAGAATCGCGTAGGCGTCGTTTGACGCCCATGCCGCAGCACATGACCGCGTCGACACCTTGGGTGTCGCATCGTTGGCGGTACTGGCGACGATGCCGATCAGCGCCATGTCGAACGTCGTCGAGCCATCGACGACAACGCCGAAGGTGTCCGTGCCAGTGGCACGCGTGATGGTCAGCAGGGTGTGCGACGTCGACGTGTTGAGATTGGCGGCAACCGTAACCGTGTAGGTGTTGCCTGCCCCATATGCAGCAGACAACGCCGTCGCCAAAACAGCGCAGAAGTCTGACGCGGTGCCGTCGCCTCGGAGATAGTAGGCAGGCGTCAACGTGGTGTTGATTGGCAGGTCCACGTTGACGGTTGCCAACGCCGCCTCTTTGAATCGCAAGCGCCGATTGGCGAGAGTCACAACGATGGCGCCAAGGAAAACCGGATAGCTCATCGTCCACCACGTCGTCGGCCAGTGTTGACCGCTTTGGAGATTTCTCGCGCCGTGTCTTCAGGAAGAGGACCGCCGACACCATATGCCACATTGACGACGAGCGGGCCACCACCACCGTTGCCACCGCCACGGCCAGGGCTTGCGCCCTTGTCTTTGGCAGCCTTCTTGTCGGGAAGTTCCTTGCCGATGGTTCCGCCCGCAGAGATGTGGCCGATGCCAGCGGAAACCCCGCCAAGCCCAACACCAGCGCCGATAAGTGCAGCGCCAGTACCAAACGACGCCGGGGCAAGGACCGCTGTTACCGGGTTGCTTGCTTCAAGCACACCGCGCCCGATGGCTTGAATGCCGTAGCCGACAAGCGCCTGACCGGCTTGCGCCATGATGGATGCAACGAACATGGCTTCCGCGTCTTTCTCGCCTTTGATCCTCGCCTCGACATATTGCTGTGTCGCGCCAGTCACGATGCTGGTGGCTTGCGTAGCGTATTCAGCATTCTGTTGAGCGTGCCTTTTCTGTTCGGCTTCGATGTCCTTGAGGCTCTTCTTCTCTTGCTTCAGTTTTTCGCGGTCGGATGCTTTCTGATTCTTGTCACGTTCCCGATCCATGTCCTTGAACGAATCGGCAAGGTCTTTTCCCTCTTGTTCCTTCTGTGCTTTTGCGTCCTTACGTCTTGCCTCATTGACTGCTTTTAGCGCCTTGTCCTCGGAGTCAAGGCCAGCAACGAAGATGTCATATTTTGCTTTCGCTAGGTCGTCGTCGTCCTTGAGGCTAGATTTTCTTGAGTTGCTTTCTCTTTCCGTTTCCGCGTTGGCGACATCAACCGCAAGGTCGATCCGTCGTTGTGCGTCTTTCTCAACTTGGATACGACGCATACCGGCCAGCTTTGACATTTCAAGGTCAAGCTCGTTCATCGCAGACGATGCTTTTCCGATGTTCTCCGAAATCGTCAACGGAAGGTCTGTCCGATCCTTCAGCCTCTCAAATCGGTCGAGTCCTCCCAGCGGGTCCAGTGCTGCTTGTGCCGCTTGTGCAGCGCGACCAACCACCTCGGCTTGCGCCTCCATTGCCGCCCGCTCAGCGCCGACCTGAAGTGACCTCAGGTCTTGCGACAGACCTGCAATCTCGTCACGCAATCCTTTGACGTGTTCCGCTGCTTTTTTTGATGCTTCCTTTGCGGCAGGGTCGACGGCGCCAAAGTTCTTGGCAAGTTGATTGACGGCGACAGCACCCAACGAGATAGCAGCCGTCAGACCAGCACCGCCGCCCAACGCCATGACCATGGACGGTATGTTGTTTACGACGCCACCGATGCCGTACTGGAGGTCTTCAAGACCACGCGACGTCTCAAGCGCAGCCTGCCCCATGTTACGGGTGCTTCCGGCTGCTTTTGCTGTTGCCGTCGCCGTCGTCGTCGCCGCCTTGCCCTGCTCCTTCAGCGCCGCCGTGGCTTTGTTGGTCTCCGTTGTTAGAGCCCGCTCATTGCCGACAAGAGACACCGCCGCTTTGTCGACCTTCGTCAACTCATTGTTGGCTTGCGTCGCGTCGGCGGTGATCGTGTATTTGACTTGCTGATCACTCATCGGTGCCTCTTCTCAATCTCAGCCGTGCGCGCAGCACGTCCACTGGCGATAATCTCAAAGGCGTCGATGGTGTGTGGCGACAACGACGACAACGCGGCCACGCCGGGGTTGCCTTCGCATGACCGCCACAGCGACAAGGTGCCGACGACGTCGCTGTTGTTCAGCAAGTGACGTCGTGGACAAGTGTCGCTCGCATATTCTGTCCCGACAAACGACGTCATGCGCCCGCCTCCGTGACATCCGAGTAGGTCGCGCCGTGGAGCGGGACATCGACGACAGTCAAACTCCGTCAGGTCAACGGCTGTAGCCGCCCACAGCGCAACGCTTTTCCCGGAGGCAACTCCAAGAAGTAGCGCACAGCGTCGTGGAATGGCACCAGAAGACCGGCCAGTCGCAGACCGGGCAGAGACTCGGCCAGCGTCGAGCGCATCCCCTGTAGGCCCGTCACGCTCGCCAGGCACACGGTAATCATCTCTTCGTAGAGCAGACACAGCCGTTCGTCAGCGTCGCGCTTGCCCTCGTCGTCGGTCGCATCTCGCCAGGCACGCCAGGCCGATGCACGCCGCGCCACCCATCCGCGCCGTTGCGCGTCAGAGCACATGCGAAGCGTCACTGACACGCCGTCGAGGTCTTCGTTATCGACGTACTCGCCGGGGTCGGCCAGCGTGTAGCCAGAGACAAGGCCCGCGATGGCACGGGCAGATGTCCCAACAGCCGACGTGTCACGCGCTACGATGGCCGCAGACAGCGTTGTGTCGGCAGATGCGACCGCTCGCCAGTCCGTCGAGTCATCAAGCGGCACGTTCGACTTGGTGCGTGCGGCAATCTCGGCAACGACAGCCGCACGGGAGGCGTCGTGTGCTTCCCGAAGGATTGCCTGCAACGACACCGGCTCGCCAACGTCGCCAGGGTAGAGAAGCAGCGCGGCCATCAGCCCACCGCCAACAC
>Ga0315285_10002692_pt1 | contig 18538 bp, 13 predicted proteins | sample YL17G09_36_MG_FD_203698 | JGI IMG/M metagenome (GOLD analysis project Ga0315285, IMG submission 203698) | Sediment microbial communities from Yellowstone Lake, YNP, Wyoming, USA - YL17G09_36 | ecosystem: Environmental > Aquatic > Freshwater > Lake > Sediment | place: USA: Wyoming | collected... | reverse complement strand
CGCTTGAAAGCGGCAGCAGTGAGCAGGGCAACTGCGAGTCCAGCCTTCATGTCGCAGGAGCCGCGGCCGTAGATTCTGCCGTCGGCGATCTCGCCGCCGAAGGGGTCTCGGGTCCATCGCGAGCGCTCGCCTTCGCTCACCACGTCCGTGTGCCCCTCGAGCATCAGGCACGGCCCCGGCGAGCCGGAGTCGAGGGTCGCGATGATGTTCTCGCGCCCCGGCAGCACCTCCTCCACCAGCGGCTCGATGCCGAGCTCCCGCCGGATCCAGTCCGCGATGAAGCGAACGACCTCGCGCTCGGTGCCGCCGGACTCGGGCCGGATGACCGAATCGATCCTGACGAGGTCCTGCGTGAGCCTCACAAGCTCGTCCCTGTCCACGGCGGCCAGGAGCGCCTTTTCGCGATCGCTCCTCATGACGCACGCGCCTTCTCGAGCGCATGGATCAGGCGGGTGAGAGTGGCGTTCACGGGAACGGGGATTCCCAGCTCCGCGCCCTCCCGTACGATGGCGCCGTTGATGAAGTCGATCTCGGAAGCTCGGCCCCGATCGAAGTCCTGGAGCATCGAGGACCTGTTCGCGCCGGTCTTCTTCGCAACCTCGTACACTGTCTGCAGCGAGTCGGCGTGCGTGATGCGCATCCCGCGCGCGGCGGCCACCGCGAGCGCTTCGGCCACGAGATCGGCCATGATGGCCTTGGTCTCCTCAAAATCGAGCAGCCGGCCGTTGGGCTGGCCTATCAGGGCAGTGAGAGCGTTGATCCCAACGTTGACGATGAGCTTGCTCCAGATCAGGCCCGCCACGTCGCGCTCGACATGCGTCTCGAAGCCGGCAGCCGTGAGGGCTGCGGCGAGCGGCGCGAGCTTCGCGGCGTTGCCGTCGGCCATGCCGATGTGCGTGGGCCCCTTGCCGGCGTGGCGGATCCTGCCGGGCCCGAGGAACGTTGCCCCTTGCGAGGTGACCCCCGCTGCCGTGCGCTCCGCACCGAAGTGCCGGCGGATGATCGCCTCGTTTCCCAGCCCGTTCTGGAGCGTGAGGACGACCGTGTCGGCCGCCGCGTACGCGACGAACTGCCGCGCCGCCTCCTCGGTGGCGGTGGACTTCACGAACACGATCATGGCGTCGGACCCGCGAACCGCCTCCGGGTCCGTGGTGGCCTTCGGCCTGCAGATCGTCACCTCGCCGCTGCCGGCCTGCTCGATCGCGAGGCCGTCCCTGTTCACCGCCTCGATGTGCTCCCGGTACACGTCGTACAGGACGACCTCGTGGCCGGCGAGGGAGAGCCTGCCGCCGAACAGGGAGCCCATGGCCCCCGAGCCGATGATCGATATCTTCATGGTCTCAGCTTAAAGGGCCCGTGGGCTCTCGTCCAGCACCCTCACGGTCTCACCCCTATTTCCTGTCGGGGAACGAGATCATCCCGTCCCAACTGTTCAGGACCTTGGCCTCACGCGCCTCTTCCTCCGAGAACCAGTGCGCGGTCACGCTCTTCAGCTCCGTGAAGAACCGAACACCGTCCTCGCCCATGGCATGGATGCCGCCGTGGGTGCGCCTGGCGAACTCGCTCGCGTTCATGAGGGCGAGGCCCTCCTCGAAGCTCTTCACACGCTTGATGCACGGCACCGGGCCGAAGATCTCCTTGTCTCCCACGCTCATGCCCGGCCTGACGTTGTCGAACAGCGTTGGCCCGAGGTAGAAGCCCTTTTCGTGGCCCTTCACGGCTGTCGTGCGGCCGTCCAGGACGAGGGTCGCTCCCTCCTCGATCCCCTTCTGGATCCAATCGGTCACGAACTTCCTGTGGTCCGCGTTCACGACAGGACCGAGCTGGCTCGTCTTGTCGTACGCCGGTCCGATCTTCAGCTCGGACATCATCTTCGCGAGGAGCGCCACCATCTTGTCTGCGACCTGCTCCTCGACCACGACTGCGGGCAGGGCCATGCACCGCTCACCCGCGCATCCGCATGCGGAGTTCACGATGCCCCGAGCGGTGCGCTCCAGCGCCGCATCGTGCAGCACGAGGGCGTGGTTCTTCGCCTCTGTGAGGGCCTGGACGCGCTTGCCGTTGGCGGCAGCGGTGGCGTAGATGTGCCTGCCCTCCGAGGTCGACCCGACGAAGGAGACGCCCTTGACGTCGGGATGCGTGAGGAGGATCTCGGCCTCCTGCCGCGAGCATGTGACGAGATTCAGCACGCCGGGAGGCAAACCCGCCTCGGCCCACAACTCCATGATCCTCATCGAGCTCTGCGGGACGAAGCTCGCGGCCTTCAGCACCATCGTGCTGCCGGTTGCGATGCACAGCGGGGCCATCCAGCCCATGGGAATCATGGCGGGGAAGTTCCACGGCGCGATCCCCACGAAAACGCCAAGGGGCTCCCGGTACTGGGTGGTGTCGTACCCCACCGTCGCGTTCATGATCGCGGGACCCTTGATCAGGTGGGGGACTGCGCAGGCGAACTCGACGACCTCGGTCACCTTCAGCACGTCGCCCATGGCTTCGTCCCAGACCTTGCCGTTCTCGGTGGCAAGGAGAAGGGCGAGCTCGTCGAGATGCGCGTCCATGAGAGCCTTCATCCTGAAGAGGACCTGCACGCGCTTGTTCGGCGGGGTGCTCGACCAGGCGGGGAACGCAGCAGCAGCCGAGGCGACCGCCTGGCGCACTTCGTCGGCCATGCACTGAGGCGCCTGGGCGATCACCTCGCCCGTGGAAGGGTTGCAGCAGTCCATGTACCTCGTGATAGACTCAGGACAGATATCGTTGAAGAGATCTGGAAGATGATACGCGGGGGGAAGCTGAAACCCGGGGACAGGCTTCCCCCCGAGAACAGGCTCGTCGAGACGTTCCAGGTGAGCAAGGTGACTCTTCGAGAGGCGCTTCAGACCCTCGAGAGTTATGGGCACATCACCCGCAAGAGGGGGCCCGGCGGCGGGAGCATCGTTCTGGACATCGCCCCGACTCGGGGGATCGGCCTTCTCGCGAACTACCTGAGCCTCTCCGCCCTCTCCCTCGACCAGCTGATGGAGGTCCGGCTGCTCATCGAACCGCTCATCGCCGAGATCGCAGCCCGGCGCATCACCCCCGACGGAGCGCTGAAGCTCCAACGCCTTCTGGCAGAGCACGAGGTCGACTTCACGACCCACGGAGGCTCGAAGAGGGGCTGGGAGTTTGACATCGTGCTGGCGGAGATCACCGGCAACCGCCTGCTCAAGGTCGTCGAGGAGCTTCTGATCCGTCTGTTCATGGATGCCGAGTCCGCCCTGTCGATCGGGGACATCGGCATGAGCCCCGAGGAGGTCGCCGACAACGCCGAAGTCCTTCCTGCAAACCGCAGGATCGCCGCTGCGGTCATCGCCCGCGACTGCGAAGGCGCCGCGAGGGAGATGACCGCCGCCCTGCGGGGCTTCTCGCAGCGCATCGCCGCCAGAGCCGAAGGGCGCGCTGCCGGCGCCCCCTAATCCTCGTAGGGCATGTCGATGTGCTGGAGGTCGCGCGTGAGGAAGGCCTGCGGGAATATCTCCCGCGCCTCGTGCAGGAGCGTCTTCAGCTCACGGTCCGAGTAGCGCGGGCTGTAGTGGATCAGGCCCAGGCCCTTCACCGCCCCGTCGCGGGCGATGCGGGCGGCCTGGGCGGCCGTGAGGTGCTTCTTCTCGGCAGCGGTGTCAGCCAGGTCCTCCGCGAACATCCCTTCGCAGATGAACAGGTCCGCACCCCGCACGAACTCAGAGAGCCCGTGCGCGGCGACCGTGTCGGTCGCGAAGCAGAACTTCCTGCCCTTGCGGGGACCCCCCATGACCTGCTCGGGGCTCACCCGGGCGCCGTCCGGCAGCTGCACCGTCTCGCCATTCTGAAGAACGGACCACATCGGCCCCCGCGGCACCCCGAGTGCGGCGGCTTTCTCCGGGAAGAACACCCCGGGCCGCGGGCTCTCCTCCAGGCCGTAGGCGATGCACTGCTTCGTGTGCGAGAGAGGGAAGGTTCGGATGGCGTAGCCCTCAGCCTGCACGATGGTCGCGTTGCCCTCGACCTCCCGCACGACGATGTCGTAGTTGATGTACATGTCCAGCGTTCGGCGCATCGCGTCGACGAACTCCCGGATCTTCGGGGGGCCGTAGATGTACAGCGGCTCGTCCCGGTCGACCTGCGAGGACAGCATCAGGATGCCGGGCAGGCCGGTGACGTGGTCGGCGTGCGTGTGCGAGATGAAGATGCTCGTGATTTTCTTCCAGCGCAGGTTCAGCCTGCGCACGCTGACCTGCGTGCCCTCGCCGCAGTCGAAGAGGAAAAGCTCCCCTTCCCTGCGCAGCAGGATCGAGGTGAGGCTCCTCCCCGGCAGGGGCATCATGCCGCCCGTCCCCAGAACGAAGACTTCGAGGTTCATCCGCGTTCGCGCCTACTCGGGCAGCTCGGTGACGCGCGCGCCGAGCTCGGGAGCTTCGCGCGCGGCATCGGCCAGCGCGCCCCTGTTCGCGATAACGACCGACGCGCCCCTGTCCCAGCCCGCGAGGAGCGCGGCCGCGGCCTCGGCGAGCAAGGGGCCGTCCGCCGCGAGGAGCGCGTCGCGCCTGGCCTGCCGCGTCTCGTCCGAGATGCCGTGCAGCTTCCGCTGAAGGCTCGCGAAGCCCTTCTCGCCGGGATCGAGGGGGCGATCCTCCCCCCCCGCCGTTCCGATGACGGCTCGCTCGACATCCGCTTCGTCGAGCCCGCCGGCCGCAACCGCGGCGAGCGCCTCTCGGAAGGCCTTCAGCGTGGGCGCCACTCGCGGGTCCCGATAGGAGCCGAACAGGAACAGGCCGTCCAGGTTGCGGGGATACGAGTACACGCCGTAAGCCCCGCCTTCCATTCGGACCTTTTCCCAGAGCGCGCCCGTTGTCAGGAGGTGACCCAGCACGGCGGCCTGGCCGCTGCGGGCATCCTCGTAGCGGAACCCCGGCACTGCGCGGGCCACGTAGCCAACGGTGGCCGTCGTGACCAGGGATTCGGCACGAACGCCCCGTTCGGGGACTCCCGCCCGATCGACCGACCGGACGCCCGCTCCCTGCGGCAGCGCGCCGCAGAGCTCGCCGAGAGCGCCCTCGATTTCGGGGAAGCAATCGGCGGTCGCGGTTGCGTTCGCGAGGAGGTTCCCCCGGCTGAGCAGACAGTCGCGGATGCCCTCCAGCTCCTCCGCGATCAGGGGAAGCGACTGCTCGAGACCGGCGGCCAGGCCGTTCACGAAGACGAGCTGCGTGATCCCTTTCCATGCCTCCTCCTGCGCGACGGAAGCCGACAGCATGCTCCCGGCCCGCAGCTGGGCGTAGTGATGACCGCTGGGGATGAGAGCGGACTTCATGCCGTTTCTGTGCTCGAGGATGATGTCGCGCAGCCGGGGGAGGTCGCGGAAGTCCGCCCCGGCGAGCAGCCGGCCCCCAAGATGGACCGCCTCCCCGAGGTTCTGCCTCAGGCATCGTGTCCTGAAAAACGCGTGGCGCGCCTGCTCCTCGGGCCGGCCCACCATGCCCCCCGCGTCGAGCTGGGCGAAGAACCCTCCGGTAAGGCGGAACAGCTCGAGGCTCACCTCCGAATAGCTCATCCCCGGCAGGCCGCACCCGCAGACCGCCCTTCCGAAAAGGGGCAGAAGCAGCTGCTGCCGTTCATCGAGACACCCCGCAGAGAAGCAGAGATCGAGGTACACGATCCCGTTGGTGAAGATGTCGTGCAGGTACAGCGGCGCCCCCCCTGCCCGCCCGCCGACGGGGAGGCGTTCCTCGATCGGGATGCGCTCGACTTCCGGCTTCACGTCCCTGCGCCGCACGGACGGGATCCGTGCGACATCCTCCCGCGAGTCGGGGGCGAGCTGGAACGCACTGAACCGTCGCGCGTCGCTCAGGATCCGCTCCCTCGCGGGCTTCGCGAGGCCGGCCTCGAGGGCCGCGAGGGCGGCTTCAGCCTCCTGGCGCTCGCGCTGCTCCTGCCCGCCGTCCGGGCGGACCACCAGGGTCGCGCGGTGCATGCTCTCGAGGAACTGCCGGCGGATCACCCCTTCGAGGTATCGGTCGTTCTTCGCCACCCTCGCCGTGAGCGCCTCCATGGCGGGGGCGAAAGCGAGGGAATCGACGGGGTCCATGCCGTGGCTCCAGCCCCGCATCGTGCGGCTCATGAGGCGCAGAGCGTACGGACCGCCGTTGCCGCGGATCTCACGGTTCCTGAACTCGACCCTGTTCAGCATGGACCGCACGAGACCTGCGTCGATCCCTCCCGAGGCGAGGCCCGACAGCGTGTCGAGGATCAGCCGCTGCACATCGGGCTCCCTCCCGGGGTCCGTGCCGCGCAGCCCCACGGCGAACACGCACTCGCGCAGGTCGGTTTCCAGGCCGCTCACCGGCGAGAGGTCCTCGCCGAGCCCCGAGTCAACGAGCGCCTTGCGCAGGGGTGATCCGGGGCTGCCCACGAGGACCTCGGCAAGCAGCTGGTGGGTGAGCAGGCCGAGTGAGTCCGTGATGGGGGAAAGCAGCCAGCTCATGCACACCGTCGTGCGCTTCTCGAGGGGCGTGTCGGGCCGGACAGGAAACGTTTTCTCGAGTCTCCGCGGCTCGCTCCAGCGCTTCTGGAGGGGAATGGCTGCATCGATGCGCTGGGCCGTGAACCGGGAGAGCAGCTCGCCGTCGATCACCCGCAGGGTGTCCTCGGCGGGGATGCTCCCGTAGAGGAATATCCGGCAATTGGAGGGGTGGTAGTAGCGGGCGTGGAAATCCCGCAGCCCTTCATGGCTGAGGGACGTGATGGCCTTCGGATCGCCCCCCGAGTCGAACCCGTACGGCGTGTCGGGGAAAAGCGAGCGGTACGCCCACTCTCCGACGATGGACTCGGGGCTGGAGTACGCCCCCTTCATTTCGTTGTACACGACCCCGGCGTACTGCAGCCCCGGGGCGCCCGCGCCCTCCCGGCGCTGCTCGGCCGGGACCTCCTCGAGCCTCCAGGCCTCCTGCATGAAGGTCTCCTCCCTCAGCAGGGGAAAGAAGACCGCATCGCCGTAGACGGCGAGGAGATTGAAGAAGTCCGCCCTGTTGCAGCTTGCCGCCGGGTAGACGGTCCTGTCGGGGTACGTGAGAGCGTTGAGGAACGTGTTCAGGCTCCCCTTGAGCAGGGCGGCGAAGGGCTCCTTCAGGGGAAAGCGCCGGGAGCCGCTCAGCACGGAGTGCTCGGTGATGTGGGCGACGCCGGTATCGTCGCGCGGCGGCGTGGCGAAGCAGAACGCGAAGAGGTTCTCCGCGTCGTCGGCTGCGAGGTGGAGCACCTCGCAGCCCGTGCGGGCATGGCGGAGGTGGGTCGCCGTGCAGCGGTATTCGGAGACCTCTTTGCGCGAAAGCAGATCGTAGCCGGTCATAGGCTCTGACTATACGAATCGCGCCCTGCCGTGTCTATCAGATATGGGAGCCTGGGCCTCGACCCACACTTCCGGTTTCAAGCACCTTGCAGCAGTGTGAGAAGAATCGAGCCGCCCATATTGGCCGAATGGAGCATTTGATATACTATGAGGTTGGAGCGGCCCATGACGAAACTGCGATATGTCCACTGGCAGGAAGAGGATTTTCACCTCGGGTACTTTGAGGATTTTCCTGACTCTATCACCCAAGGCAGCACGACCCAGGAACTTCTTGAAAACTTGAGGGACCTCTACAAAGACATTGCATCCGGAGAAATCCCCTACATCAAGAAGGTCGACGAATTGGTTCTCGCTGAATGAAACGAACCGATCTCCTTCGAAAACTCCAGGGATAATCGGAGTGAGTGCCGGGCTGCGCACAGCTCTTGAACGGAGCGCCCGATTCACCCGGGCGATCAGGGAGCACTTCTCCCGAACGGGCTACGTGGAAGTCGACACGCCGGTCCTCTCCCCCTTCCTCATCCCCGAACCCGCCATCGAGGTCTTCCGCACCGAGCTTCTGTCCTCGCGCGGAGGCGGTCCCGATCTGTACCTCGCCCCGTCGCCCGAGCTGTGGATGAAGAGGCTGATCGCCCGGGGCTCGGGCAGCATCTTCCAGATCAGCCGCAGCTTCCGAAACGGCGACTTTGCCAGCCCCCTGCACAACCCTGAGTTCCGGCTCCTCGAGTACTACACCGTGGGCGGCACGTATCTCGATTCGATCGCCGTCACCGAATCGCTGTTCTCGCATCTGCTCGGGACGGCGGGACCGGCCGCACCGGTCGAACGCCTCGCACCGCCGTTTCTCCGCCTGTCGATGGAGGAGGCCTTCCGTCAGCACGCGGGCATCGAGCTGGCCTCCTGCCAGGACGCGCAGAGCATGGTCCGGGCTGGAGCCGGGAAGGGGCTCGCCATCCCGGCCGATGCGAACTGGGAAGAGGCCTTCCACATCGTCTTCCTCACCCTCGTGGAGCCCTCCCTGCCGCTCGAGAAGCCCGTGGTCCTCATTGACTACCCTGCCCTCGTGCCCACGACGGCCCGACGGAAGCCGGGCACCCCGTGGGCGGAGAGGTGGGAGCTGTACATCCAGGGGGTCGAGGTCGCCAACTGCTACACGGAAGAGACCGACCTCGCGGCCCTCGAACGGCTGTTCAACGAGGAGGAGGAGAGGAAGCGCGGGTGCAGGGTCCCCCACGAGATCGACAGGGAGATCCCCCGGCTCATCGCCGCCGGTCCGTCGCGCTGCTCGGGCGTGGCTCTCGGGGTCGACAGGCTCGAGATGCTTTTTTTCGGCGAACGCGACCTCGGGGGGGTGATTTTTTTTCCACTCTCCACTATTATTCCCCCATACCCAGCGACGGACTGAAAGGAAACGCATGATCAAGGCAAGCGATATAGGAAAGGGGACGTTCGTCCTCATCAACAACCAGCCCCATGTCTGCGTCGATCGCGAGTACGTGAACCCGGGCAAGGGATCGGCGTTCGTGCGCCTGCGGCTGAAGAACATCAAGACCGGCTCGGTCCTGCGCCAGACCAACAAGGTCCAGGACAACATGGAGGATGTGTCGGTGGACTACCGGGACGTGCAGTACCTGTACGCGGACGCCGAGAGCCTGTACTTCATGGACAGCCGGAGCTACGAGCAGTTCCAGATCGCGATCGCGGGCGAGGAGGAGAAGAAGGACTTCCTCAAGGATGGCGAGGTCTACCAGGTCGTCTTCTGGGAGAACAGGCCCCTCGACATCAAGCTGCCCACCAAGATGGTCTTCACGGTCGCGCAGGCCGAGAAGGCCGAGAGGGGCGACACCGTCAGCGGCGCGACGAAGACGATCACCTGCGAGACAGGCCTCAAGGTGAAGGTCCCCCTGTTCATCAAGCAGGGCGACAAGATCCTCATCAACACGGAGACCCTCGAGTACCAGGAACGCGTGAACAGTTAGGGTCCCGTCCCGTGAGCCTCTCGCCGATTCTCCTTCTCGTCTCGACGGCCCATTTCTTCAACGACATCTACATGGGATTCCTCACCCCGCTGTACCCCATCGTGATGGACCGCTTCGGGCTGAGCCTCTCCCTTGTCGGAACGATCTCGATGGTGGCGGCTCTCGCCTCCGCCTTCGCGCAGCCCCTCTTCGGCGTGCTTTTCGACAGGTTCAAGATCACCGCCGCCGTCTACCTCGCGCCGCTGCTGACGGGCGTCTTCGTGAGCTGCCTGGGACTCGCGCCCAGCTACCCCGTCTTCCTCGCGCTGCTCTTCCTCGGCAGCCTCGGCTCGGCGGCCTTCCACCCCAAGGGCGCCTCCGTGACCCCGTCGCTGAGCGGGCGCCACCCTGAGATCGGCATGGCGATATTCAGCGCGGGCGGCAGCATCGGCTACGCGGCCGGGCCTGCCGCGATCGCCTTCTTCATCGCCCTGTTCGGCTTCCGCGCCACTCCCGTCCTCGCGGCTCCGGCCGCGGCGGTCGCCCTCGTGCTGTTCCTTCTGCTCCCCTCGCGCGAGCTGGCGGCCCGGACGGCGCGCGACTCGGGGGTCACCTGGCGGAGCCTGTTCGCCGACAGGGCGCGCCTGGCCGTTCTCGTGCGCCTGGTGACCATCAACTTCTGCATCACGGTGGCGGTGCGGGGCATGGGCACCTTCCTGCCGGTCTCGCTGGCAGGCGCCGGCGTGAAGGTGACGAAAATCGGGGTGATCTTCACAGTCATGCTCGCCCTGGGCGCTGTGGCATCGATCTTCGCGGCGTCGCTGTCGAAGCGGACCGGAAGGCGCCCCCTCGTCCTTGCCTCCGTGCTCGGCGGCGTGCCTTTCGCCTTGGCGGGGCTTCTCCTGCTTCCGTCTGCCGCCGGTATTGTCCTGATCGTCGTCGCCGGCGCGATCTTCTCTTCCTCGAGCCCCGTCCTGCTGCTGTTCGCCCAGGGCTACTCCGGCGGCTCTCCCGCGATGGCCTCGTCGCTGCTCATGGGGGTGTCGTGGGGGATCGCGGGACTGCTGATGGTCCCTCTGGGGGGCATCGGCGAACTGGTCGGGATACGGCCCATGATGATCGTGGTGGTGCTGTTCCCGCTGCTCGCAACGGTCTCCTGCCTGAGAATCCCCAGGCGGTAGCTACTCCCAGAGGTACTCGCCGTACACGTGGAAATCCGCCTGACCGTCGAGGATCCCGGATGAGCCGATCTCGTTGCATACCTTCATGTACGCGCGCAGGCTCGCCTCGATCACGTCGGTGCTCCTGTGCCTGCCGTGGAACCTCCTCCCCCGAAGCTCCACCGTGACGATCACCTCGGTCTCGGCCTCGGTGCCCGTGGAGAGGGTGGAGACGGAATACAGGACCATCCGGGTTGAGAAGCCGAGGGCCTTGTCCACGGCCCGGAACAGGGCGTCGATGGGGCCTGTCCCGTGCGAGCTCTGGGTGAGCGTCGCGCTCCCCCGCCGGATCACGACCACGCCGACGGGCGGCGAGTTGGTGCCCGTCATCACGCTGAAGGATTCGAGGCTGTACGGACCGGGCTCCTCCTCGGGCGGGAGGCTCTCGGTCTCCAATGCTCTTCCCCCGCCGATGGCCTTCTCCTGGAAGAGCTCGCGAAGGCCGGGGGCGAGGGACGTGCCGTGAAAGCCCCCGGCAGCGGGAACGAAAGCGTTGCCCCCGATGACGGGCTTGTTGGGGTGCGTGCGGATGCCCGTCAGAGAGTCGAACAGGGCGGAGGTGCGCGCGAGCTCACCCAGATGCACCCCGTGGGCCACGGACCAGCGCCCGCCGTACGCGGAGAGCAGGAACGCGATCTCCTCGAGGGCGGCATTGCCCGCCCGCTCGCCGAACCCTCCGACGGTCACCTCCACGTGGGAGGCGCCGGCCTGGATCGCCGCGAGGGTATTGGCGGTGGCGAGGCCGAGGTCGTTGTGGCAGTGAACGCCCACCAGGGGCACGGGCCCCTTCTCCTTTTCAAGCAGGCCGCGCACGCTCGCCAGGAGCTCCGCCATATCCTCGGGAACGAGGATGCCGTTGGTGTCGGCGATGTTCAGCACATCGGCCCCCGCTTCCCGCGCGGCCCGGCAGGCATCCAGGAGGAACTCCCTGCGGGCGTGCGGGGCCTCGCTCAGCGAGAACTGCACGCGCACGCCGGCAGCCCTGCCCATCCCGACGTATCGCCCGATCGCGGCGAGCGCCTTCTGTTCGGTCTGCTTGAGCACCTGCGCGAGGAACTGCGGCGAGACCCCCATGAACAGGTGCAGGTACTTCTTCTCCGCCGCCTCGAGCGACTCGAGGGCCTTCTCCACATCCGCAGGCAGCGCGCGGGCGAGCGCCGCTATCCACGGGCCCTTCACTTCCCTGCAGACGAGCGAGACGCACTGCGCCTCCTCGGGGGAGGAGGCGGGGAAGCCCGCCTCGATGACGTCGACGCCCAGGCGCGCAAGCTGCCGGGCAAGCGCGAGCCTGTCCCGGGTGGAAAGAACGACGAAGGGCAGCTTGTTGCCGTCCCGCAGCGTCGTGTCCAGTATCTCGATCCATCTGGCCATGTCGCTTCCATGGTACACTGGAAAGCGCGTCAAGAAAAGGTTACCCTCCCCCGCACATGAATCGCGCTTATGCCCTCTTCCTGCTGCTCCTCGCGGCCGCCACTGCGCCGCTGGGCGCTGCCGGGCTCGAGCTGGACATCCCCGAAGCCCTCGCCCCGTCGTGGCGGAGCATCCTCGTGGAGCACCCCCTGCCAACCGGCCTGGAAATAGTCGGCCAGGGCGGCAGCGAGCGCGTGTCCATGGAGAGGCTGCGACAGGGGGCAGCCCCGGGGCCGGGCATGCGAAGGATCGTGGAGAGGACCTTCCTCGCTCCGGTGGGGCGTCTGGGCCAGGCTGAGCGGAGCACGGGGGAGGTTCTGCCCATCGAATCGATCAGGCTTCCGTCCGTCGCCCTGCCGGTCGACGGTCTTTTCCCGGGCCAGCCCGGCTATTCCCTTGTCGAGGAGACCGCGCTCGGGATCGAAGGTTCTGACCCTGCGCTGCAGGCCTGGTTCGAGAGCATCCCCGAGGCGCCGTCCACCGAGGAAGCGGGGGCGGTCCTCTGGATCGGGGCCGTGGGGGACATCATGCCTGCCCGGGGCGTGGATGAACTCATCCAGGGCCCCCGCGGGCTGCAAAGGGTCTTCGGCGACACCCTGCCGCTCCTGGAGAGCTGCGATGTCCTGCTCGGCAACCTGGAGGGAGCCGCGACCCGGCGGGGCGTCAAGGCGGCGAAGACCTACACGTTCCGCTTCGATCCCGGGGCGCTCGCCATGCTCGCGCAGGCGGGGTTCACGCACCTCTCCCTCGCCAACAACCACTCCTTCGATTTCGGAGAGACGGGTTTTCTGGACACGTTGGAGGCCCTCGAGGCGAGCGGCATCTCAGCCCCCGGCGCGGGCAGGAACACGGCGGAGGCCGGGACCGCCCGTGAGATCGCCGCGGGCGGGACCACCGTCCGTGTGCTCTCCTTCGGCGCGTATCCCGTCGACCGGATGGGCTTCGACGGACGGCGCACCGCCCGGGCAACGGCAGCGAGGCCCGGAATCCTCTGGCTGGACGATGAGTCCCTTGCAGCGGCAGCGCGCCAGTTCGGGCCCGATACGTTCGACGTTGCGATGGTCCACGGCGGGGAGGAGTGGACGAGCGCGCCGACGCCTGGGCAACAGAGGCTCTATCGGCGGCTGATCGAGGCGGGCGCCGACCTTGTCATCGGCTCCCACCCTCATGTGCTGCAGGGCATGGAGGCAATGGGGGGCGGGCTCATCGCCTGGTCGCTCGGAAACTTTCTCTTCCCGGGCATGGACGGGACCAAGGGGGGGGAGGATTCGGCGATCCTGCGCCTCGGCGTCTACCGGGGGGCGATCCGCTACGTGCAGTCGTATCCCGTACGACTGAAGGGCGGGACCGTCCGCAGGCAGGTAACAGAACCCGCCCCCGCTGGTGTTCCACCAATGGGTGTTCCATGAGAAGAGAAGCGAAAGGAGCACACGAGATGAGAGTTTCCAGGACATTCTTCCTGGCCGCGGGCGCAGCGGCCGCTGCCGCGGTCCTGCTGCTCGCCTCCTGCACGACGGTCAACAAGCTGGACAGCTACCGGATCGAGAACGCCTCGCTTGCGGCGGACATGCGCGTGCCGCCCGAACCGACGCTCTCCATCGACTACTCGGTCAGGATCGACTCCAACAATCCCATCGGAACCGCGCTCAGCGTGGGCACGACGATGATCAAGGCATCCGAGGCTGCCAAGGCCGAGGCGCTGATGAGGGAGGCGCTCACCACCGTCGATGTTCCCGCGATCGTGCTGAGGGAATCATCCCGGTGGTGCGCCTCGGCGTTGGACGCCCGGCTCGCCGAGCGCGGGCAGAAGGCGGACTACCTTCTGGACCTGGACATCCGGGAATACGGCATTCAGGCAGCGGCGCCCGGCAGCGCCGTGTCGCTTCACATGCGCCTGACGGCGAGCCTGTTCCACACCAGGAGCGGCGAGATCGTGTGGCGGCGCAGCATCACGGTGAACGATCCCGCGAGCCCGCAGATGTTCGCCGTGGGGCACATCGTGGGGAACATCGTCACGGCCGGGGCGCTGGCGAGCCTTTCAGTGGAGCAGCTCGAGGACGGGTTCAAGTCCCTCGCCCTCGAGTCGGCCCGCTCGATCGTGCGCAGGCTGGAGAGGGATTTCTACTCCGCCAAGTATCGCTGAGCAGGCCTCCCTCAGCGCAGCTCGCCCAGCTTCGAGGTCCAGTCGCTGTCCGGGAACCCCTTTCGCAGGTTCTCCTCCAGGCTGCGCGCCCTGTCCCGCTCGCCGCGCAGCCGCGCGATTCTCACGGCGTTGAAGAGCCCCTCGGCGGCGAGGTCGGGGAAATCGGGAAACAGGTAGGAGATCCGCGTGAACTCGTCGAGGGCTTCGGCAGTGGCGCCCGTTGCCTCGAGCGCCCGGGCCTGCTCGCGCTTTGCCTCGGCCCCGACCCTGTCGGCACGGGAATCTGCGAGAGCGGTGAATATGTCCAGCGCCTTTTTCAGGTCGCCTGTGGCCGCTGAGGCCTCGCCGAGCAGGAGGTTCACCTCCCCGGCAAGGGGCTCGGCGGGGGAGCGGCGGCGGATCTCCGAGAGCAGCGCGAGTGAGTCGGCGGGCCTCGCTTCAAGAAGCAGCCGGGCATGGGCGAGACGGATCCTCGCCAGTGACTCGGCCGGAAGGCCCTTTATCGCGAGGGCCTTCGAGGAGTACTGCTCGGCGAGCTCAAGGCTTCCAACAGCCGCCAGAGCCTTGCCGAACCCCTCGAGGGCGGGGTCCGTCATGCTCCCCCGCGGCCGGCTGGACACATACGACCAGAACCCTTCTGCTGCCGACCGCGCGTCCCCCGCCTCGAGGGACGTCTCGGCAGCCCAGTACAGGGCCTGGTCGGCGAGGGGGCTGCGCGGGAAATCCCTGCCAACCCTGCGGAAGCCCTCGCGCGCCTCCACGTAACGCTTCAGATCCAGCGCCTGGGCGGCCCTGTTGAAAAAGGCCTGCGGGGCGAGCTTGCCCCCGGGGAACGCGCGAGCGAGGGACTCGAAAGCCTCGGTCGTCTCGGCTCCCCTGCCCAGGCGCGAGAGGGCCCACGCCTTCTCGTACAGGGCCTGCTCGCGGACGTCGGGGTCCTGGGATGCCGCCGGCACCGCCAGGGCGCGGTCGAGGTACCCGATGGCGGAGGCGTCGTCCGCCCGAAGCGTCTCGCAGACGCCCGCACGGAACAGCGCCTCGGCCTTCCTCGGATCAGCGGGGTGCTTCTCGGCGAGCGACAGGAAGGCATCCCGCGCCTCCTCCAGACGGTTCAGGCGGAAAAGCGACCAGCCCAGCCAATACAGCGCCTCAGCACCCCCCTCCTCCTTCTGCAGCAGGCCCGCAGCCTCCCTCAACCGGGAGACAGCCTCCTCGAGCCGCTCCATCCTGTAGAGCGTCCGGCCGACATGCAGGACGATCGTTCCCGCGCCCACGGATTTCAGCGGGCGCCTGCGCAGGGCTTCGAAGCTTGCGAGGGCCTTCTCGTAGGCGCCCGTGTTAAACCAGCAGATCCCGATCGCAAGTGAGCTGCGCTCGGCAAGGTCGCCGCCGGCGGCGCTCTGGAGCACGGACTGGAAGAACGGGACGGCCCGAGTGTGCTCCCCCCTCTGTGAGTAGATGAAGCCGATGGAGTACGCGCTCTCAGCGCCCAGCGGCGAGCGCGGGAACTCCTTCACCACGCGCTGGAAATCCTCCAGGGCGAGGGCCTGCCTGTCGAGCCTCATCAGGGCGAGACCCCGTCGGTACAGGTAGTCGGGCAGCAGGCTCGAGCGGGGGAAGTCGCGAACCAGCGTGTCCCAGCGCCCAACCGCGCCCACAAAATCCCCGGTTTTCTCGAGCGCGGTGGCCAGCAGGCGAAGGGTCTCCTCAACCCGCCCGCTCTTCGGCCGGTCAACGAGGAGCTTCTCGAGTGCGCGCGCGGCCTCCCGCTGCCTGCCCATGTCCGAGAGCACGACCGCGAGCTGGAAGCCCGCCTTCTCACCGACCTGCCGGTCGGGGCCCGCGCGGGCCGTGTCGAAGAGCGCCGCCGCCGCCGGCTTCTTCCCGAGCCCGAGCTGGGCCAGGCCCATGGCGTACTGGACCGCCTGCCTGTCGGCGGCGTCGTCGGCAAGGTCCCTCGCGCGTTCGTAGGAGGCGAGCGCCGCCTCGTAGCTCTTCCTGTCGAAGAGGATGTCGCCCCGCAGCCGCAGGGCGCTGCCGCGCGCACGGGCGGAGAGGCTGCCGGCGCCGGCCTGCTTCAGCAGGGTGTCGACCTGCTGCAGCGCCTCGTCGGAGCGTCCGGCGCGCCCCGCGATGTCCGCGAGGCGCAGGGCCGCGGAGTTCCGGTAGGGGGAATCCGTGTAGACGGTGAGGAGCGTCCGATATCGCTTTTCGGCGCCGGCGAGATTCCCCAGCGCAAGCTCGCATTCGGCGAGGAAGAACACGCAGTCGCGCACGAGGACGGATCGCGGGTACTCGAGGAGCACCTTCGCGTACTGATCGCGGGCCGAAGCGAACCTGCCCGCGCGGTACTCCGTGCCGGCAAGCCGAAAGAGGGCCTCCGCCCGCAGCGCTTCGCCGGCCGCCGCGTCCCCTGACGCCGGGCTCTCCGCGAGGAGGGCGCGGTACTGCGCGGCCGCCTCGCCGTCGCGGCCGAGCTCTTCCAGCGCGCTACCGGCCAGCAGCATCGCCTGCGCCCGGTATGTCGCATCCGCGCCCGTGCGGGCAATCTGGTCGCCCAGCAGATCCAGCGCCTTCTCGTAGAGGCCCAGCTTCAGGTTGCAGGCGCCCAGCCAGTAGCCCGCGCGCGCGGCGAGCGGCGACTTCGGGAAGCGGGTGCAGAGCGATCCGAGGGCCCAGAGCGCCTTCTCGTAGTTTCCCGCGTAGAACAGGGAAACGCCAAGCAGGTAGCCCGCCTCCTCGGCCCGGGGCGACTCCGGATACTCATCGACGACCTTCTGCAGACTTCGGGCAGCCAGCGGATACTGGCCGTCGGCAAGCGCCTTCTTCCCCGAGGCGAGGAGGTCTGCAGCGGCATCCGGGAAGCAGGGAAGGGAGAGCAGGAGCAGCGCGATTGCGAGCGCCGGGGCCCGGCGGCTCATGTCGGCACCTTTTCGGCCTCTTTCGGCCGTTCCTCCTTCTCCTTGGGCTGAACGGGGGGCTCGCCGACGGCGTGGTCGCCGGCAGCAGACCGGCTCGCCTTCCCGCCCTGCCGGCGGAAGGCGACCTTTCCTGCGCGCATGTCCACGTCCATCGTGTCGCCCTGCGAGAAGCGCCCCTTCAGGATCTCGAGCGACAGGGGATCCTCGACCTCCTTCTGCAGAAGCCTCCGCAGGGGACGGGCCCCGAACTTCTCGTCGAAGCCCTTCTCGATCAGGTACTCGCGCGCCTTCTTTCGGATCGCGATGGAGATCTTCTGCTCCACCAGCCTGTCGGAGATCTCCTTCACCATGAGGTCGAAGATCTGCGCGAGGTGCCTCCTGTCGAGGTTGTGGAACACCACAATCTCGTCGATGCGGTTGATGAACTCTGGGTTGAAGGCCCGCTTCACCTCGCCCATGACGAAGTTGCGGATGTCCTTGAAGTTCATCCCTCCCTCCTCCGACTGGAAGCCGAGGGTGGAATCCTTGTTGATCTCCCGGGCCCCGAGGTTGGAGGTCATGATGAGCACGGCGTTGCGGAAGGACACGACGTGGCCGAGATTGTCGGAGAGCTGCCCCTCCTCGAGGACTTGCAGCAGGATGTTGAACACGTCGGGGTGCGCCTTCTCGATCTCGTCCAGCAGGATGACGCTGAAGGGCCGACGGCGGATCTTCTCGGTGAGCAGCCCGCCCTCCTCGTAGCCCACGTAGCCGGGGGGCGCCCCCACGAGGCGCGAGACGTTGTGCTTCTCCATGAAGTCGGACATGTCGATGCGGACGAGCGCCTCCTCGTCGCCGAAGAGGAACTGGGCGAGGGTCTTCGCGACGAGGGTCTTGCCCACGCCGGTGGGGCCCAGGAACACGAAGGACCCCAGGGGCCGGCGGGCCGAGGACAGGCCCGTGCGCGAGCGGCGGATGGCCGAGGCGATGACGGAGATCGCCTCATCCTGGCCGATCACCTTCTTGTGCAGCTCCGCCTCGATGTGCAGCAGCTTCTCGGACTCGCTCTGCACGATGCGCGCCAGGGGGATGCCCGTCATGTCCGAGATGACCTGCTGGATGTCCTCGACGTCCACCACGTTCTCCTCGACGGTGATCGTGCTCTCCCAGGTCTTCTTGATCTCGTCGAGCTTGACCTTGAGCTGGCGCACCATGTCGCGCACGGCGGCCGCCTTCTCGTAGTTCTGCGTGTTCACGAGGCTCGTCTTCTCGACGTTCATCCTCTCGATTTCCTTCTCGAGGTCGGCCAGTTCCTTGGGCCGGATCGAGTTCCTGATGCGCTTGCGCGAACCGGACTCGTCCACCAGGTCGATCGCCTTGTCGGGCAGGAACCTCTCGGTGATGTAGCGCCGTGAGAGCGTCGCGGCCGCCTCGAGGGCGGCGTCGGTGTAGCGGACGCGGTGGTGCTCCTCGTAGTTCTTCTTGATTCCCTTGAGGATGCCGATGGTCTCCTCGACGGAGGGCTCCTTCACCGTGATGGGCTGGAA
>Ga0315285_10002689_pt1 | contig 18545 bp, 22 predicted proteins | sample YL17G09_36_MG_FD_203698 | JGI IMG/M metagenome (GOLD analysis project Ga0315285, IMG submission 203698) | Sediment microbial communities from Yellowstone Lake, YNP, Wyoming, USA - YL17G09_36 | ecosystem: Environmental > Aquatic > Freshwater > Lake > Sediment | place: USA: Wyoming | collected... | reverse complement strand
TAGAATGTAGAACAGACGCTTATGATAGTGATGGCGGTATGTCTTATTTGAGTTTAGGAACTTGTACGGATTATTATCAAGACGGTTCTACTTGTAAAAATACACAATATACAGACTCATGTATAGACTCGAATGTTTTAAGAGAATATTATGTTTCCGGTTTAGGATGTGCTAACGTTACTAAAAGTTGTTCAGATTATGGATCGAATTACATTTGCTCCGCTGGAAGATGTAAGTATAATGGCGGTGGAGGCGGTGGAGGCTGTTTAGTAGAAGGCACGAAAATATTAACGCCTAATGGCTTCAAAAACATAGAAGATATAAAAGTAGGCGATATGGTCATAGGTTATAAAGATGGAAAGAGAATCGAAACAAAGGTTACAAGAAAAGTAATTCACTTTGGTTTTTGGGACATCTATTATTACAAGGGAAGTTGGTTCACTGAAACTCACAAAGTCTATCCTTCATTAGAAGGTGAAGCAACGATTGTTTCCATGCTATCCAACACAAAGGAACAATACTCAGGAACTGTCTATGACGTAGAAACAGGAACTCATAACTATTTCGGAGAGAATGACTTGCTGATTCATAATATGTTTCTGAAGATGGCGGTTATGGTTTAAGAGATATTATTCTTTCCTTTTCATTTATTTCAAATTTAACTGGCAAGAATTTTTCTATTACCCACATATTTGTTCTGCAATGGTTTGTAATCTCAGCGACAGAAACTTTTGATTTGCCTGCTAATGCCATATAAAGAAGGATTTGATCTGCCATGTGCTCGTCCAAGCATGCATTAGATTCTATCTGTTTCATTAAGAATCTTGCACACTCTTCTCCAATTTTTTCAGCAGGTTTACCGATTCTGCCTAAAAACGTAGAGCCTAATACGGAATTATCGCAATGAGCATGTATATGAACTGCTGTTCCAGGTGATAGAGCTTCTACATATTCCGAATATTCGCAATCAAACTTGGGTATTATTTTCTTTGCACCCTCGATTTGTCTTTCCGCTACTTTAGCTCTTTCCAAAGATTTGCTGGCAATGCTTCTAATGTCATATCTGTTTACTTTACCTCTTTCCAAACAAACCCAAGGCTTTAATTTATCGCATGGTTTTATTCTAACTTTGATTTTTCCCCCGCCTTTGGGATAGAAACCATATTTTAATATTTCTGATTCTATTTCAACACCCATCCTTTCAACATTTCTGCAAAAAACTTCCTGGAAATATTCTACGTTAGGGCTCCATTCAACATCGGTTCCGCCAATCACTTCCAAATTAATTTCTTTATCGGCATGGATGCATACAGGGATTATTGTTTGGAGAAACAATGTTAATGAGCCTGCCGTCTTGATATCTATAGAAAAATTACCACTTTTGATTTTCTTAGGTACGAATTCTATCCAGTCACTGCCTATCTTAGCATTCTTTAATTCGGCATTGCATATTTCAGCTGCGGTTTCTATTCCTTTAAGATGCTGAGCTTTCAAACCAGGATTTTCCCTATTCTTTCTTATATTAAAAATTTTACAAGGCTTTCCTGTAATTGCTGACAGAGCAACAGAAGTTCTCAATAGTTGTCCACCACCCTCTAAATAATCGCCTTGAATTTCAATCAATTCTAATGCCTCTATATCTATTTTTATCTGCTCGCATAACATATCCATTTTTAATTAATATCAACCGAATCACCGTTCTTCGGTGCGATCGCATCAAATCCTTTTTCTCCAAGTTCTTTGGCAAAACATTCGCAATTGTCTCCATGCAGGCAAATAACTTTCTGAGGATTGATCTCATCAACAAATTTAAACAAATCATCACGTCCTGCATGGGCAGAAAAATCAAATCGATGAATACCCATCTTTATTTTCAAGTCAAACCCTTCCGTGACGAACCTACCAGTCTCCACCAGCATCCTTCCAGCAGTATTAGGAATTAAAAACCCAGTGAATATGACAGAGCTCTCAGGGTTATTATACAAATATTTTATATAACTGACAGACGGTCCTCCTTCTAGCATTCCACTGGATGAAATAATAGCGCAAGGCTTTTTTACCACTTTCTTTCTATCCTTTTCATCCCATATGAGGCGAGAAATATTCAAGGCTTTTTTCAAGGCTTTGGGGTCCCTGATAAATTCAGGGTATTTCATTGCCAGTTGAGAGGCAGTCTTTGCCATGCCGTCAAGATAAACAGGAAACTTTGGATTGAAACTTTTCAATATCATTAGTATCTCTGCTGCCCTTCCGACAGCGAAACAGGGTATCACCGCCACTCCCTCATTGGCGATAGTGCTTTCAACAGCTTCAAAGAACTTTTTCTCAGTTTCCTTTCTCGGGGAATGGTTCCTTTCAGAATAAGTGCTCTCTATTATTAAGACGTCCACATCCTTGGCATCTATGCTTGCCCCGTTCAGCAGGCGCGACGGATTAGTATTAAAGTCGCAGGCATAAAGTATTCTTTTGTTTCCCATCTCCAACAAAGGCGCCATGCTTCCAGGTATGTGGCCAGCGTCAAATATGTCCAAAGAAAAATTATCTCCTTCGATCTTCTGGCCGTAGGTTACTATCACTTCATGATTCTTCATTTTCTCAATGTCGTTTTTTTCAAAGCGTCTGACAAGGCCCCTATACTTCGCGACTTTGATGCTGTCTTTCAAGAGCAGATGGGCAAGTTCAAAAGTTGCTATCGTCGAATAAATGGGCGGCTTGAACTTTCTATAAATTACAGGATAGTATCCTGAATGGTCCAGGTGCGCATGGCCTAAAATAGCAATGTCCACCTTATTAACAGGGTTGGGCAGCTTGCCAGTTTCTACCTCCATTCCGTAATCGAGCAGGACATTTTCCTTACCTTCCACTAGAACAGCAGTTCTTCCAACTTCCCTGAAACCGCCCAGACATTTTATTTTCATGATTTCTCACTAGTTGTTTTATTAGATAAATTAATATCCTTTTATGTATTATTAAATTTATGGAAAAGGTTGAAATAAGCATGTTGATATATGAATATTCATAATAAAATAACTATGAGAATTGTAATTTCTCTTGGTGGGTCTCTACTGACTAAAGAGCTTGATTCTGAAAATTTTAAAAAATATGCAGAAGTCCTGAAAAGATTAAAGAGAGCGGGGCATAGGCTAGTTGTCGTTTGCGGAGGAGGAAAAACCAGCAGACAATACAGGGACATTGCAAAAAAATTTAAACCAAGCAATGATTTGTTAGACTGGATAGGAATCGAAGGCACTCATTTGAATGCCTTTGTTCTCATAGCCGCTTTGGGGAATGATGCCTACAAACAATCTATAAGGAATGTTGTAGACTTAAAGAAGAACTTTGGAAAGAAGATTCTGGTTTGTGGCGGCATCCATCCAGGTAATTCGACTGATTACGTCTCAGCTCTCTTTGCTCAAGCTATAAAAGCTAATTTGCTGATAAATGCTACCAACATTGATGGAGTATACTCTGATGATCCGAAAAAAGATCCTAATGCAAAGAAATTCGATGAACTAAGTTATAACGAATTTGAAAAGATAATGATGAAAAACCTTCAGGTTCCAGGCGAGTACAGGTTCTTCGACTTGAAAGCAACTAGATTAATAAAAAAAGCCAAGATAAAAACAGTTTTCATAAATGGTAACGATCCAGAAGAAATTATAAGAGCCGTGGAAGGAAAGCATTGCGGAACGGTAATTAGTTAACATTATAGAATTTAAATATTCTTTTCAGTTAATATGATTAGGCATTAACATGGACATAGAGACAAGAATTGATCTGATAACGAGGACGCCAATAGAAGAGGTCGTTACAGTAGAGGATTTGAGAAAACTTTTGGAAACAAAAACGAAAATAACAGCATATGATGGCTTCGAGACGTCAGGGCTCATGCACATAGGTTCAGGGATTTTGAGAGAGATCAAAATCAACGACCTGCTTGAGGCTAACGTTAATTTCATAATTCTACTGGCAGACTGGTATGCATGGATAAACAACAAGATGGGTGGAAATCTGGATTTGATAAGAAAGACTGGAGAGTATTTTATCGAGGGCTACAAGGCTTGCGGCGTTGACACAAAGAAAGTCAAGGTTCTGTGGGCATCAGATTTAGCCAAAGATTCGGAATACTGGAAGAACGTCATAAACATCTCAAAGCTGACAACGATTCAGAGGGCCATAAGAGCTGGAACAATAATGGGCAGAGAGGAGGGAGAGATGCAGTATGTTGCTCAGGTTCTGTATCCCATGATGCAGGCTTATGATCCATTCTACATAGAGGCAGATATTTTACAGCTCGGGATGGACCAACGCAAAGCGATGATATTAACGAGAGAGGTCGCGCCAAAGATTGATAACAGCATAAGGGTTGCTGCCATGCATCATCTGTTGATAGGTTTGCAGGGCGGCCAGAGAATGGGACCCGCGGAAGCCAAGATGAGCAAGTCCATTGCTGGCAGCGCTGTGTTCATTCACGATAACAAGGAGCAGATAGGAAGTAAAATAAACGGTGCCTTCTGCCAACCTAAGGAGGCTGAAGGTAACCCAATACTGGAGATTTGGAAATATATAATTCTTAGAAAGTTCAAATCAAGAGTCATCAAGAGGAAGGACAAAACAGATTTGGAAGTTCAAAACTATGAGGAACTAGAAAAGACTTACAGAGAGGGAGAACTGCACCCGGCAGACTTGAAGAAGGAAACCATAGAGGCTTTGGATGAACTGTTAGAACCAATCAGAGAATATTTTGAGAAGAATAAGAAAGCCAAGGAACTTTACGAGACTGTTAAGAACGCGGCAATTACTCGGTGAACTCGCCAAGCAATTTAAGTGGGCATTTAGCTCTGTTAACCTCATCCCAGAGCGTGCGCGATGTTTTATACCTCCTGTTAGCTTCAGCTAATCTTACTTTTCTATACACATCTTCGGCTATCTCTTCAAGTGACAAATGCTCTTCAAATTTTCTAACTTCATCTAAAATACTTTCCTCGCTCACATACAAATTTCCATTTCTCATTACATAGGCTACATTTTCTCCAAATGCTTTTATCATCTCATGAGAAGTCATTACTTCAACAAACCTATCGCTTAAAACCTTTATCTTCCTCATAAAACTAGAAAGAAAACTAAACTTTATAATGTCGTGGCAAGAAGACCACCTCTATTTATAGGGTGGATGAATTGCCACCCATTAAAAATATAAATCTTGAAAACTAATAGGTGAGTATGAGGCTGACTATACAATGTGGTGTTGTTAGGCTTACGAAGTTCAAACAAATCATCTTAGATAGAGAATATAATGCTGTTCAAGATGTGATTCAACTCAATAAAAATGATTTGAATTGGCTTGTCGATGATATTAAAATCTATTCTGCTAATAAACAAAATGCTTTGAGATACGGAGCATTTAGTCTTCGTAATGATTTGATAAACATCAAGAAAGCCAAGTCTTTCTGGTTTCTCAAGATTCCTGTATATGGTGTTAGAGGCGGAATTAAAATACCTATCAAACCTCATAGAGAATTTCCTGATAACTTCAAAATTTGCGAGAGCAAATTAATCAAAAGGAATAATAAATTCATCGCTATGATTACAATTGAATTTGATACTCCTAAACTTCGCAGATGTTCCTCTGTTCTTGCTGTGGATTTGGGCGAGCGTTTCACTGCGACTGCGGTGCTTTTGCGGGATAGAAACGTGATGAAAGTTAAATTCATGGGTAAGAATATCAGAGGAATAAGAAGGCATTATGCTTGGTTGAGAAAAAGGCTTCAAGAAAAAGGTTTGACCAAAATCGTAAAGAGAATTGGTAAAAAAGAGGAGCATTGCGTAAGCAATATTCTTCACAACATCAGCAAGGAAATAGTCAGCCTCGTTGATTCTACCAATTCTTGCATAGTTTTGGGGAACCTCAAAGGAATTAGAAAGTCTGCTAAAGGTAGAAGGTTCAACAGAATTGTTTCCAACATGCCTTTCTACAAGCTTACCCAAATGATTAAATATAAGGCAGAAGCAGTTGGTATTCCTGTAATTGAAGTTGATGAATCATATACGAGCAAGACTTGTCATATCTGTGGAGAAATCGGCAAAAGGAAGACACAAGGATTGTTCAAATGCAAGTCTTGTGGGGAATACAATGCCGACATTAATGGAGCAATAAATATTGCAAAGAGGCTCACAAGCTATATGCTCGTGAGCGGGGTTTTCTGTGGACAAGCCCTTAACAGCGTAGTTTTGAATCATAAAATTGCCTGAAGCCATTCAACTTGTTGGATGGTAGTTCACATTTTTACGTTAGGAACGCTCTTCAAGATCTTCACTATTCCATTTTTTGTTTTCTCATCAAGCCGGCCATCATATTTTAAAGAATAATCAATCTTCCTTTTTTCTCCGTCATATATGCATATTCCACCTTCGCGATGTCCTACAACCTGAGTTTTAATTTCCACACTCGTAAGCCTAAGCTTTTTGCAGTCATAGCCTTCCCTATCCAGCAATAGGTCAATCTCTCCCGTTATTCCGTAATCTAGACTCTCTGAACTAAAGGCTATCTCTGTTGGAGTCTCTTTAATTTTGTTTCCATCTGTAATTTCTATAACTGGGAGCTTTTCAATTAATTCAACATTACTTTTTTTTCTAGGCATTAAGTAAGACTATCTCTCCGGAGTTTAAAAAACTTATTAGGTACTTCGACAAAAAATTAACTGCATACGGGTAGATAATTCTTAACAAAGTGTTAATTTAAAATGTTAGATATCTAAAATATAAAAGGATAAACATGTTAGATATAAAACTGATAAGGGAAAACCCTCATATCATTGAAGAGAACTTAAAGAAGAGAGGAGACGAGGAGAAGTTAAAGCTTCTGAAGGAATTGGTAATCAATGACAAAAAGTATAGAGAAGAACTACAAGAACTGGAGAAGTTAAAGCATGACAGGAATGTTGTATCAGAAGAAATAGCAAAGTTAAAGAAAGATGGCAAGGACGCTTCCCACAAAATCAAGGAAGCTTCGGAAATCCCTAACAAGATCAATACATTGGAAGAAGATGTTATTAAGCTAAAGGACAGTATTGATGTTTCTTTAATGAGAATGCCCAACCTACTCCATGAGTCTGTTCCTATTGCAAGGGGAGAAACGGGAAACGTAGAGGTAAGAAAGTATGGCAAGCCGCCTAAATTTAATTTCGAGCCAAAGAACCATTTGGACATTCTCAAGAATCTTGGATTGATAGACGATGAAAGAGCAGAGAAGGTCATAGGCAGGGGATTCTTCTATCTGAAAGGTTCATTGGCGTTGCTGGACAGGGCTCTGCAAAATTATGCAATAGAACTTCTGATTAAAAAAGGTTATTTGTTCATTTACCCGCCGCACATGCTCAGAAGAGAGCCTTATAGCGGCATGGTTGATCTGTCTGATTTTGAGAACGTGATGTATAAGATTGAGAGCGAGGATGCATACATGGTTGCAACAGCAGAGCATCCCATAGGAGCCATGCTCAAGGACGAGGTCTTGAATAAAAAAGATTTGCCTCTGAAGATTGTCGGTTTCTCGACTAACTTCAGGAAAGAGGTTGGAGCTCATGGCAAATACACCAAGGGATTGTTCAGAATGCACCAGTTCAACAAGGTTGAGCAGTTCATCTTCTGCTTGCCTGAAGATTCCTGGGACTATCATGAGGAGTTGCAAAAGAATTCCGAGGAGCTATACAAGAATCTAGACCTGCACTTCAGAACAATAGTTTTATGCTCAGGCGAGACTGGCGTCGTCTCATCGAAGACTTATGACGTTGAGTTGTGGATGTCTGACGGAGTTTATCGTGAGGTAGGTTCGAACTCCAACTGCATAGACTATCAGGCTAGAAGATTGAATTTAAGATACAGGGACAAGGAAGGTCAGGCTCCAAAAGGATTTGTCCACACATTGAATAACACTGCTATAGCGACGTCAAGGACAATGGTGGCTCTCATAGAACAATGCCAACAGAAAGACGGAACTGTTGTAATTCCGAAAGCGCTCTGGCCTTACATGAACGGCATCAAGAAACTAGAGAAAATAAAATGATGGTATGGATTATACTTGGTTGATATTTGCTATATTGTCGGCAGCTATGGCTGCATTGGTGGCGATATTCGGTAAAATCGGTTTGGAAGGAATCGATGCTAACACGGCTACGATGATAAGAGCAGGCATAATGTTTGGGTTTCTTGTTATGGTTATAGCATTTACAGGAAAAATAGAGAATATAACAACAATATTTTCCAATTCCAAAGCACTGTCTTATATATTTTTAAGTGGCATAGCAGGAGCGTTGTCGTGGCTGTTTTATTTTCTTGCTCTAAAGATTGGCAAAGCATCGCAGGTTGCTCCCATAGATAGACTAAGCATAGTTTTTGTCATAATCCTGGCTTTCCTCATACTTGGAGAGAAGGTTAGCTTGAAGATAGCGATAGGAACTGCTCTGATGGTTGTTGGTGCTATTCTAGTAGCGTTAGGTTGATGTTCGCTAGTTCAAATCCTGCCCTCCGCACATCTGATGTTCTTCATAGCGGGCAAGGAGGGCATCATGTGTTTAAATTATTAATTTTTTATTAAAATATTATGTCTAAAGACAATCTGAAACTTCCCTCGAAAATAGAACCTTATGGTTATTTAGATATTTATTTTTTTGACCACTTGTCTGGAAAAACAACAGAAGCTTATCTTCAATTGAAGGGAACTCAAAAAATAGATTTTATGTTGGATGGAAATGAGATAATAAAACGTATTCAGTCAAAAGGAACTAAAAGAAGAGAACACAAAGTAGACGGAAAGAAGATAATGACTTTATTATTGCCCCGATACTACGGATTGGTATCATATGAAGACCATTTGAACCGTGGTAGAATTTTATTTGAGATACCAAATAAAAATGTTTATAGTGAAATAGAGAATATAGTTAAGCAATCAAAAATATCAAAATCTAATAGTAAAAAATAATTTTATATGTTAAAAACCTGCCCTCCGCACATCTGATGCTCGATACCGCTGACCTGAGGGCGAATAAGCATTTAAAGATTATTGCTCTATTTAGAATTGTGATTAAATGGCTGAAAAAGTAAGGCAAATTGCTGAAATGATTGAAGTAAATATGGTACAAAGTGATGCCGGACGTTATTTAGACTTCTGGAGAATGATGAGTAACCCAGAAAACATGGAAATTATTGGTGATGAATTCCAAAGGAAAATCAACAAAGGAAATTATGATATTACTGCAGCAATAGATGAAGAAGGACTTGTATTATCTACTATTATAGGAAGAATAATTGGAGTGGGTATGTGCAATGCGTACTCCAGATACATTCCGGATAGTGTATTTGCGTATGACATATTACCTAAAGGTGGGGTTAAAGATAAAAATGTCCTTCTTACTTCTGGAGAAATAACAGATTGTTATAAACATATCCAAGGTGCAAACAGAATAATATCTAACGGTGGAAAGCCTAAAGCAATTGCAACATTAATAGACTATGATAAGAGGTTTGAAGTTTTTAGAGGAGAAAAAACTGCTAAAGAGCACATATCAAAGTATCTTAAAAAAGATATCGATGTAATTCCCTTTGCAAAGGAAAGTGATTTGGAATTATGACAAATATTCTTGATAAAGCTTCTTCTAAAGAAGCTTTGTTCAAATCCTGCCCTCCGCATCATGGTCCAAGTTCAGAGTGAGCTTACTGTTTTTGTCATTCCCAATACCTTTTAAATTATTAGTTTTTTAATATTCTACTGTAAAAAGTTCTATATTTATCAAAATAAAAAATTTCAAAGAATGGCTACATTTGGTTTTATTCTTTCATACTTTTTTTACATCTTCAGAAAACTTTTTTGTTAACTTCTCAACTATTTCAGGTTTTTGCAAAACAATATCGCTTGCAGTAATTATACCAACTAGTTTTTCAGAATTATCTATAACAGGCAATTTCTTAATTTTATATTTTTTTATCAGTTCAATTGCTTTTTCAATTTTTTGTTCTGGCCCAATACTAATGGTATAGTGTGTCATTACAACTGATACCTCAGTTTCATCTGCATATTCAATAATTCCTTGAGCTATACATCTCATAATGTCCCTTTCTGTGATTATCCCTCTAACTTTTTTATTTTTTGTAACTATCAAACAGCCTATGTTATTATCGCACATAATGTTGATTGCTTCTTTCAAAGTATCAGTAGTATCTATTGTAAAAACTTTTTTGGTCATTATTTCTTTAACCAACATAATAGATAATTAGGTAAATTTAACTTAAAAATGTAATGTCCCTGTAATTCAAAAATAAATAAAAGATATGAGAATTCTGATTTCTAATCAAAGCCAGAAAGGAAGGAATTTAAAGTTTAGGAACGCATAAAGATTGGAAAGGGATTTTAACACACTTGTAGTTCATGCCCTCCGCACATCTGACGTCTTTCATGTTAATTGACTGGGAGGGCGATATACATTTAAAGATTATTTTTCTATTAAGAATCAGATAGAAATGGACGAAGAAAAAATGAAATTTAATTGTAGAGGTTATATGGAATTGTCTGCAATACTGACTTCTCCAATTAGAGAACCTGTTGTTGTGATGTGTCACGGATATTCAAGAGATAAAAATGGAGCAAAGTATAGAATGCTATCTGAAGAGCTTTCCAAGAAGGGCATATCCTCATTTCGTTTCGACTTCTATGGTCATGGAGAAAGTAATGGCTTTCTCGAAGATTTTACAGAGGAGATTGGTGTTGTGAATCTTGAATATGCTATTGATTTTCTAAATATGCGTGGTTGGAAGAACGGGCAAATAGGAATTAGTGGTTCCAGCACTGGAGCTCAAATTGCAGCTCTTTATGCTGCTACAAATCCTGAAATCGGTGCACTGACTTTAAGGGCACCTACATATGGTATGGAAACATTGAGAGCGGTTGGGTGTATCGAGTCTCCGACCTTAGTAATAACTGGAGAAAAAGATAATTTGACATCTCCGAATGATACCAAAAGATTCTTTGACAGCCTTAAATGTGAAAAAGACTTCAAGGTTATTCAAGGAGCAACGCATGAATGTCAAGAAGTAAATCATATAGAAGAATTGAACAGGCTAAATGTTGAATGGTTTGAAAGATGGTTGAAATGACTATGCGAGAATTTCTTGATAAAGCTTCCTAATAGCTACTATTAATTTTTATTTTGGTTCCGTTGTGATAGTATCTGCACTTTGATAGCCTTTCCCATCTGACCTCTTTCTTTAGTATGTTTAGAATTTTTGTCGCTATAAAACAGATAAGAGACACTGCAGCATCAAAGGTCAAGTAGGGCAGTATGAATGGAATGAACTTTTTCTCTTTCATTTTGACCAGTCCTATGGCAAGAGCTAGGATTGAGATTAAAAATGGAGCCAGAGAGAAGATGCGCAATGGCAAGTTATTTGCAAAAATAAAGGCAATCAGCGAGAACAGGCTTACAGTCTGTATCGACCAAGGACTGATAGACAAGATTGTCGAAATAGTTTTCTTCTCGCGAAAGATAATATCCATAGGAGTGCTGTACCATCTCAATCTCTGTATGAAAAAATCATATATGTCCTCTACTTCCTCTTGCCATACGGCAGCATCAGTAACAGCTATCCTCCATCCACCTTTCTGCAGCCTGTTAGCTATTTCTGCGTCCTCGATAAGTGTTTTGCCATGACCACCGGCATCCTTCCATGCCTTTCTCTTAAAGGAATAGTTGGCACCGCAAATGAATTGCACATCGCTTATTCTTCCCAAGGATGCGACATCAATCATCCAAACATCCTCGATTGCTCTCATCCTAGTGAAAAAGTTTTTGTACCAGTTGCCGCAGAAAACCATTCCTATGGAAGCTCCGATTTTTTTGCTGCTCATCAATTTGCAGACATGTTTCATCAGCCAGTCTCTTTCGCATATTCCATCAGGGTCAGTGAGAGCGATTATATCTCCTTTGGCAACGTCCCTTATTACATCATCAAGGACCAAACCCTTTCTGTTGTAGCCCTTGTCGCTTCTGTAATGCTTTATCAGACCTTTCTTTGCGTATTCCTTGCATATCTTTAAAGTTCTACCAGTAGACCCGTTGTCATAAACTATTATCTCATACTTGTCTTTCGGATAATTCAGATCAAGGAAGTTTTCTATCTTCCTCTTTATCACATTTCCTGCCCAGTCGTTGATGTAGGCATATGTCATGACGCTGACCTTTGGCAAGACTTTTGGTTCTTTTGGCGGACCAGGTTTCTTAAAGTTAAGGGCATAGAAAAGGCTGAACAATGATGCTATCAGAAATATGGATGATAAGATTTCTATTGACATACTTAATTATTGGTGGTATTAAAATAAGGTTTTCACTAACAGTAAGGCAAACGCTCTGGTTGGTTGGGTTGGCATCAAATCTCTAAGAGAGAAGGACAAAGTAGCAAAGAAAGCCTACACATTATCTGAGAAAGTTAAAAAACATAGAGAACAATTATAGGATAATCCTAAACATTTTTTGTTATGATTATAGATTTAAGTTTTTAGCATTCCATTTAATATCTATGACAGGAGAAATAGAAAAAGCTAGAGAAGAACTTTCTAAAAAAATTAGAGAAAAACTTGAAGATACCAGTAGACCAGTTAGAGGTAGAATACGCTATTATACCGACCGTTTTACTGAGTATGCTTTATAATCTTAACAAACTTTGTTATGATTATAGGATAAGTAAATTAAATTCTATGTGCCCAAGAAGTTCCTCTATATCTCCAATTCTTTGCCTTTTTCTGCTCCCTCTTAAGCTGAGGGATTAGAGTAGAAGCAATGCCCTTAAAATTAGGATCTTCACTCAAATATTTTATTGCGTCTTTATAATTTTCTTCTGGAGTTCGGCTCATAATATCACAGTTATACATCACCAAATAGAAATTTAAGCTTAATATATTAAACTTTCCACATCATAACTCAATCTATCCTACTGAAAATTATATCAAAATCGTAAATTTGATGCTGATTTGATTGGTGCTTTTAAAAGATACGAATAAATTAACAATATATGAAATATAGAAAAAGTAAATCAGAAAAATATGATATGAAACTTAGACCTCATAATGTTCTTGCATATCCTAACTATGCTAATCCTAATGTAGACTATTTTGCATATTTCAGAAAGGTAAAGGGAAATTTTCATTCAGATAAACTAATTAAGCATTGGATAAAGATTATTAGAAGCCTTCATGAAAATCCAGATTTAAAATTCAAATATGTTAGAGGCATTGATTCAGTTTGTAAAGAATGCGAACATAGGAAGGAATGCAGCAATCCAAAACATATAAATTACAAACTTGCTAAAGATGCTGACAAAGATGCCATTAAGCAAATGCCAGAATTGAAATTCGGAAAAATATATGATGGAAATTTCCTTAAATTAATGTTCAAAAAGTTGGCTAAAAGTTCCAAAGTCAAAAAATAATCTACTTAACTTTAACATCCTATTAAAGCTCAACTAGAACCAATCAAAATCTCAAATTGCAGATTTGGTATGGTAATGAAAGGTTTAAAAAGATTTCTGAAGTATTATCTGATAGTGATAAAATGAGTTTTAAAGGAGAATATAGTGGAGCTAGAATAGAAAATGCAAAGATTTATGCTGTAACTAGAAAAGAACATCCAAAATTGTTTAAACTAGCAGAAGATATTCTAAGAAGCTCTGCTGTAGAAGATGATAGATTAAAAAAACTTGTTGAAAAGATAGGTTTAGAATTTCCTGTTAAAAAAACAGGCATGGGAGGATACTGTCATAAAGTATTTTATACTCAATATGATGGAGATAAAAACTGTGTATGGTTAAGAAGAGAAAATAGCGAACAAATAGGTTTATATATTCTAGAAGGAGAAAATCTCTGTTCTCCGTATTTAGCTGATGTTTCTTTGAAAAGTGGTGATTTGAGAATTGCTACAACAAGTTTGCTTCCTAGAAGATTAGAGAGATTTGAAAAAAGAAAAGAAAAAATAAGTGATTAAATGCCAAAAAAGGTTATAACTTTAACAGCACAAAAAACAAATAAAGTTTCACATGGTCATTCGGTTTACGTTTTAAACTGTGATGAAAAATGTGAATACATAGGTAGTGAAAATTGTTATCATGGAAAAGAGTTTCCTTTAGATAAAATAGAAAATGGCTTAGGCTTATGTGCTAATTCAGCCGATTCTTACAGATTCGTATCAGATATATCAGTAAAACTTGTAAGAAGCGGTAAGGTTAAAAGTTCAAAGGTAGATTGGGCAAGCAGATTTAACAAAGACTTGGAAAAGTTTGCACAAATAATAACTCCTGAAGTTGCATATCATTTATCTAATTCTTATGCTGAAGCAGCAATAAACGAGAATAAAGAACAACGTGTAAAATTTTTTGGAACTCTAAAAGAAGGCATGCATTTATCCGATGATGTTGTTGCCAAACTTTTAGAAGATTCGGAAGATGGTAAGAAAGGTACAGAAACTAGTATAATATGCACACTGGAACATCTAACCAAAAATCCAGAAGCAAAAGGTGCAGTTAAAGCAATAAATACAGCAGTTTATAATGTATTACGTTCTTCAGGTCGAACTTAATTTTCTCTAAAAACTTCCCTCAAATCTCTAGTTTTGCTAACTTTATGATAAAATTCCCATTATACCCCTAAAAATAATTGGGTTATATACTTAATGCTGAACAAAAAGATTACAGGATGTACACTAATCATTCAGCCCTTATCTCTTCGTTATGCTCCTGGCAGATGACATAACCAGGTATTTTTGAAGGTAGGCAATCCCTCACAGAAATGTAGTGCTTGCCTTTTTTGCAATAAACTTTCTTGTCCCCGGTCTCTCCAGAGGCCTTTGCTATCTCCTCTTCCAATTTTTCTATTGCTTCCTTGCTCTGCTTTTTCATTTCGTTGTAAGCGTCCTCAGACAACATCCCGTCCTTCTTTTCCTCGTCCAACAAATCTGAGGCCCTTTTCAATTTCTCCAACTCTTCTTTTGCGATTCCTATGTTGGCGTCCTTTTTCTGCGGTACAATAAATTCTTCTTTCTCAACTTCTTTTGAAGGTTTTGAATCTCCTTCTACTCCGTCAATAATGTCCTGTTTCAAATCTCTCTTATCTTCCTTTGCCCCAGAGCCGCGGTTCTCAATGTACTTTGTTAAAATAAAGAACAGTATCGGCCATACGAACATCACAACAGCTATTATTATCCCTAGCAATGTCTCGTCCATATAGCTGAATATGGCTAAAGCTATGACCGCGAAAACTGCTACCAACGGGAAAACAAGTTTCATCCTCATCTGATCACATATTATTATTTGTTCCCCTAAATAAAAAGAATAATAAAAAATTGTTTGTGAAAACCGTGTGCGCTGGCTCAAATCCTGCCCTCCGTACATATAATTATTTGATCTAGAGCAGAGTAGCAATAAGAATATAAAGATTTATTTTTAATTTATTGTAAGATTATTATGAATTTAAACCAATTATTATTACCGATTAAAATTGCAGGAAATGCTACACTTCATGTTTACTATAGAATTAGAGAATGGCATACAAAAGATGAAGAAAAAAGCAAATATTTTAACTATTTAAGTAATTATTATTGGTCCTGTGTTTCAGAACAGCAATGTTAAAATGGTTGTAGGTTGTCCTTTTTGTTCTAACGTACCCTCCGCACATAGGATGCTCTTCACAGCGGATGGAGGGCGGCATTGTAGAATAGATAATTAATAAAGATACTAAGAATGATTTTAACTACTTTCTTCGTGGTTAAGAGTCATAAGAGTATCTGACCACATAGCACCTTCTACAAGACAAACTAATGGTGATTTATATCCATTTTTTTTCATTTCATCAAAAACTTCTTTTACATGAGACCTAACAATATCTTTTGCTGGCTTTTTACCACCATATCCTAAATATGCCATAGAAACAGAATGCGTAACATTATCATGTTGTATTGATTTTGCAGAATATTCATCCTCCTTTTTAGGAATATAGATTACATTTGGCTTAGGTTTTAAACCTTCTAAAGCAGAATTTGGAAAAGTATTTCCTGCTGGCATAAATATCTAAAATAAATAGAACACTAAAACATTTAAACACTTCCTTTACCAAAAATTAACATGAGCAATAGAAAGACATCAAAGGTTATTCTTGCTAAAGCTTCTTCTAAATAATGAACTTACCGCAAAGGTAAAAAAAGTTTAAATACAATTCTATTTCATAATAGAGTGTGATGATTTGAAAGACATCATTATAATTTGCGAAAAGCCTGATTCCAATTTAAGAATAGCTCAAGCCTTAGCAGAAGGCGGTCTAAAGACAAAGAAAAGTAAGTATGGTATAAATTATTATGAATTTAATAGAGGCGGAGTAAAACATACATCTGTATCTGCCGTTGGTCATTTGTTCAGTCTGAAACAAATTGACAAAGGCTCTGAATATCCTGTGTTTGATAACATAGAATGGATACCGTCATTCAGAGCTGCCAAGAAATCTTCTTTTTCAGAGAGATATTTTAACACCATAAAAGAAGTGGCTAAGAGCATCAGAGATTATGATTTAATTTCAGCTTGCGACTTCGATGACGAAGGCAGTTTAATTGCCGAGAGAATAATAAGACTTATTTTCAGAAGAAATGATGCTAGTAGGATGAAATTTTCTACATTGACTAGGACAGACCTGATAAAGGCATATGAAGAAATGTCACCTCATCTCGACTGGGGAAACATTAATGCAGGAGAGACGCGTCATTATCTTGATTATTTTTATGGCATTTCAGCATCACGTGCGTTGATGTCCTCAATCAAGAAGGCGTCTAAAAGGTTTGCAATTCTTTCGGCAGGACGTGTCCAAGCACCAACCCTAGTATTGTTGGCAGACAGGGAGATGGAAATAAGAAACTTTGTTCCAACGCCCTATTGGCAACTACAACTAATACTGTCAGTCAACGGCAACGAATTCATCGCCTTGTACGAGAAGGACAAGATATGGGATAAAAGGGAAGCAGAAAAAATATTTGAAGGATGTAAAGGCAAACCTGCTATTGTTGACGAGGTAAAGAAGAGAAAGTATTCTCAACTACCTCCACCGCCATTCAACATAACCTCCTTGCAGACAGAGGCTTACAGGCTTTTCGGTTTTTCTCCTCAATATACAATGAGTATCGCCCAGAAGTTGTATACGAACGCCTATATCTCATATCCCAGAACATCATCAGAGAAGTTACCTCCTCAGATTGGTTACAGAGAAATATTGAATGCATTATCAAAGATAAAGAAATACGGATCGATGTGCAAGGAACTGTTGTCTTTGTCATCGTTAAAACCTGTTGAAGGAAATAAGATTGATCCTGCTCACGAAGCCATACATCCTACAGTAGAACCTCCCAGAGACATCAATTATCTTTCTCAACATGCTCAAAAGATTTACGACTTGATATGCAGAAGGTTTCTCGCTCTATTTGCAAAGAACGCGATAAGAGAGAGCGTAGATGTTGTGATTGATGTTGATGGTAATAAGTTCTTGGCTAGTGGCAGAAGAACTTTAGAAAAAGGATGGATGGAATTCTACGGGCCTTATGCAAAATTCGATGAGCTGATTCTTCCTGATTTGAAAAAAGGAGACAAACTGAATGTCAAGGATTTGGAAATGTTAGACAAAGAGACTGCCCCTCCACCAAGGTATTCCCAGGCTTCGATAATAAAGGAGCTGGAGAAAAGAAACCTAGGAACTAGAGCAACAAGGTCCGCTATACTCCAAACCTTGTACGACAGGAATTACATAGCAGATAGAAACATATGTGTTACAGACTTGGGTTTGAAAATTTCTTCTGTTATCAAGGATTATGTTCCTGACTTTGCTGACGAGAAGCTGACTAGGAAATTTGAAGAAGAATTGGAAGGTGTAATGTCCGGAAAAGAAAAGAAAGAAAAAGTCCTGGACAATGCAAAAAAGGCTGTCACCAAGATATGCGACGAGTTCAGACAGCATGAGGATGAGATTGGAAAGGAATTGGGAGAAGCAATAATGCAAATGCAGGACGAAAAATCTGTTTTAGGCAATTGCCCGAACTGCGGAAAAGACTTGAAGGTGATGTTCTCACCGAAAACTAGAAAGTATTTCGTGGGTTGCACAGGCTATAAGGATGGTTGCAAGACGGGATATCCATTACCTCACGGAGCTTCTTTCCAACCTCTAAATAAAATATGTGACAAGTGCAAGACTCCTATAATAAAAGTTTTGAGAAAGGGAAAGAGACAGTTCAATATGTGCTTAGATCCCAAATGCGAGACAAAGGCTGATTGGGGTAAAACTAAGAAAAATACTTAGCTAATTTTTTTTATAAACTCCTTTAACTTTATATTCTAAACTTTTTTTCATCTCATAAAAATATGCTGCTGGTTCATCAAATACGGGGCTGTTACAATCTCCTGTGAAAAAATGTTGGGCATGCTTCATCTCATGACTAAAATTTCCTAAAGTTTCTCCTTTACTTTCTTCACGAAATCCT
>Ga0315285_10002688_pt1 | contig 18546 bp, 17 predicted proteins | sample YL17G09_36_MG_FD_203698 | JGI IMG/M metagenome (GOLD analysis project Ga0315285, IMG submission 203698) | Sediment microbial communities from Yellowstone Lake, YNP, Wyoming, USA - YL17G09_36 | ecosystem: Environmental > Aquatic > Freshwater > Lake > Sediment | place: USA: Wyoming | collected... | reverse complement strand
CAAATCTAAACTTACAATTCACCCAACCAAGCAGGCGCACTCGCATACTTATGGGTCAATTCAGGCACTAACTGGAAAATGTACGATGCTTGGACAGGAAACTACATACTGACCATTGCAAACGTAACCATCGGCACAACCACAATAGGCTCAGACGGAAGCATCATAAACTACAACCTCGCCTACAGTGCAGCCAACGGAACCTACGTGCTGACCAAGTGGAACTCCAGCAAAGCCATTCCACCGCCACCAGGCGGAGGATCTAGCGACTGGCAATGGAGACCATACACTTGGGCAGGACAAACGCTTGATGGAAGAAGAGGCATAGAATGGCAAGTGCTAGCACAGAACGTATCAGGACAAGGCTTCAGCTCCTTCACAGGCAATGTCTATACCGACGGTAACAACTTAGTTGCCGTAGTGATAAACGCAACCGACCCTCTTGGCAAAGGCTCACAATTCATTGAGTACAGCTTGAAAGATGGCTCATATCAAGGCAGCGCTCTAATGAACATTCCAACAAACGTACCCGCACTCGAATCTCTAACAACAATAGCTTCTTTCCAGAACTACGGCTTATTCAACGGCGTCTTCTATGAATTCATGAAGGCTACAATGCAATATGTCGCATACGATGTGAAAACAGGACAGGTAAAATGGATCAGTGACCCCTTCACAAATCCTTGGGGCATGTACGTTCCATCAATGCTAGGCGCATTCGGCAACTTCTATTCCGCACAATACGATGGTATAATTCACTGTTGGAACGTAAGCACTGGAAAAGAAACATGGCAATTCTTCCCAGGCAGTTCAGGCTTCCAAACACCCTATGGTGTGTGGCCCTTCTACAGCGGCTTAACTGGAACTGCTGACGGCAAAATAATCGCCACTACATCAGAACACGGAAACGGCGTTGAACCCCTCTATTCAGGAGAAGCGATATACGTTGTCAACGCAACCACCGGCGCGAATATTTGGAACATGTCTGGCTGGTTCGAGCAATGCGCTATCGCTGACGGCAAACTGCTTTCACACAACTGCTACGACAACCAAATATACTGCTTCGGTATGGGACCAAGCGCCACAACAATTGAAGCACCACTCGCAGCCATAAACAAAGGCTCCAGCTTAATCATACAAGGCACAGTCACTGACCAATCAGTCGGTGCAAAAGGCAAACCAGCAATTTCCGACGCAGACATGAGCGCCTGGATGGCATACCTATACTCGCAACAACCACTACCGTCACGTGCACAAGGTGTTCCAGTGAAATTGATAGCTATTGACCCTAACGGCAACACGCAAGACATAGGCACAGTCACAAGTAATATAGCTGGAAACTATGTAACCATGTGGACTCCACCAGTTGAAGGCTTATACACAATCATCGCCGCATTCGAAGGATCCAACTCATACTACGGATCATACGCAGAAACTCACATAGCCGTTCAATTAGCTCCATCAGCTGCACCAACAACTACTCCACCACCAACTGAGACGCCAACAGCAACACCAACAGTAGCTCCAACTGCTTCACCTTCGCCTGCTCCGCAGCCAGAAGCAGGACCATCAACTGACATGTACGTCATAGCCGCAGCAGCAGTCATAGTCATCGTTGTCGTCGCAGTCGCAGCACTCGTCCTTAGAAAACGCAAATAAACACAATAAAAAACCAAACTCTTTCCTTTTTTTATTTTTTTAAACCGATTTTAAACAAAAGTCAATAAGATATTCAGCTAATTTTTTTCCGATTCAAAATTGGTGCTTTTAAGGGATTTGTTTTGAAGGCTATGGTTTTTTCCTGAAAGCTTTATAGCGTTGTTTTTGGGAAATTAAAGTATAATTTGTGTGTTTCATTGTTGGTGAGTGTTGGCATGACCTCTTCAGAGATTCTTATCAAGGCTCGTGGCTTAACTAAGAAGTACGATCAGTTCATGGCAGTTGACCATATCGACTTTGAAGTTTACAAAGGCGAATGCGTCGGTTTCTTAGGGCCAAATGGAGCAGGCAAAACCACCACGGTTCGCATGATATACTGCTTTTTACCTTCAACAGAAGGCGAATTAACAGTGGCGGGAATGAATGTTTCCACGCAGGCAAGGCAGATAAAAAGCATGGTGGGCGTTTCTCCCCAAGAAGATAACCTTGACCCGGATTTTACGGTTATTAAGAACCTGCAAGTCTACGCGCGGTACTTTGACATCCCTAAAGAAGAAGCTACAAAGCGCGCATTGGAACTGCTAAAGTTCTTCCAGCTTGAAGAGAAGCAGGACGTATCAATTTATCAGTTATCTGGGGGCATGAAACGACGCCTAATAATGGCAAGAGCGCTGATTAACGAACCAAGAATCCTGCTGTTAGACGAACCTACAACAGGTTTGGATCCTCAAGGGCGACATATAGTGTGGGACGAAATCCGCAGCCTCAGAAAACAGGGAGTAACGATTATTTTGACGACGCACTACATGGATGAAGCTGCAGCTTTGTGCGACAGGGTTCTTATCATTGACAACGGCAAGATAATCGAGACGGGTGTGCCGCAAAAACTGATCAAAAAGCATGTGGGTGAAGACGTTTTGGAAGTTTCTTATGATGAGGCTGTCTTGAAAACCTTGAAGGAGGAGTTGCCGGACGCTCACATTGAAGTTTTCGGAGATCAAATCCGCGTGTTTATCAATCAGCCTCACGGTGTTTTCGAGCGTATTGTGAAGAAGTTCCCCGATATTGACCTGACGATTCGTAACGCGAACTTGGAGGATGTTTTCCTTAAGTTGACTGGGAGGAAATTGAGAGAATGACCGAAAGAAGCAATCCTTCATCGTCTACTTCCAGACTTCCTAGGCTGACTTACCGTGTTTGGACGGTCTGGCGGAGAAACTTTGAAGTCTTCATGAAAACGATTTACGTGAATTTTCTCCCAGCACTGCTTGAACCGCTGTTGTACCTTGCTGCGTTTGGGGTAGGTTTGGGTGCTTTGATTACTGGCAACATTTCTGGCTATGGCTCTTATATCCAGTTTATTGGTCCAGGGTTAATCGCGATAGCAGTTATGTACGGTTCATTCTTCGAGTGCACGTATGCTTCGTTTGTGCGCATGTACTTCCAGAAAACATTCGACGCCATAATTGCCACACCTGTCAGCGTGGAAGAAGTCATAGCTGGTGAGCTGCTGTGGGGTGCGACACGCGCAACCATAAACGCTACAATAGTGCTATCAGTCGTTACTGCTTTCGGCTTGGTTTCGAGTCCGCTGTTCCTTCTGGTGCCTGTGCTGACATTTTTTGGTGGGTTGTTGTTTGCTTCTTTGGGCATGTGTTTCACGGCTTTGGCGCCGAATATTGACTTCTTCAATTTTCCCGCTTTCCTGTTCATAACTCCGATGTTTCTTTTGGGTGGAACGTTCTTTCCTCTTTCGTTGCTGCCTGGCGCTGTTCAAACTGTGGCGTTTGCTGTTTTGCCCTTGACTCATGTGGTGAACTTGATGAGGGGATTGGTTTTAGGGCGGATAGAGCCTTTTCTGGGTCTCAGTTCAGAGATTATGCTGGTGCTTAGTATCGTTTGGATTGCTGTGGTTACGCTGATGTTTTTTGTGCTTGCTATAAAAATGATGAAGAAAAGACTGATCAAGTGAGAACGCGCTAAACCTCTACTTCAAGCATCTCGGCGACGACAAGGTAATATGCTGCTAATCCTTTCCATTTTCCCATGGCTTGGCGATTTGTCTCGCTTCTACGCTGGTGATTTTCTTGTCGCCGTTGCTGAAGATGTGCGCTTAAGTCGAAGTTGAACGGTGCACAAGGCTTAATGGCTATTTGCCCGGTTGCCATTGGATGCTTCCTCTTTTGCTTGAAGAGTTGCAAATCTCACGATTTTGAAGGGTTTATGGGTTTGTGGGTGGGCTTGGTTCTAACTGGGCTATGGCGATAGTTGCGGTTTTCTGTCCTTCAGCTTGAAGTATGGCAGCTTGTTTCTGTCCTTTGGCTCTCTGGATGGCAGCGTTTTTTATGGCTTGAGAAGAGACAAGGAGATTGAATATTTCCGTTACACCCGCATGATGTTTTAGTACCAAATTTAGAGTAAGGTTCAAAAGACACTTTTCGCCATAGCCTTAGGTAAGCTATGATAATTCCCCTTTTAGACGTCACGTTACATGGGCTTCCTGATTGGTCGCTTAGTGAACGCGACGTTGATGTTCTAGCCTTCCTGACCGAAGAAGAATTCCGTTTCTTCACGTTTGAGGGACTGAAACGTCGGTTGGGTTTGCATCCTGAAACGCTCTCAAGGATTCTTAACCGCTTAGAAGCGGAAGGCATCGTGAAGAAGAGCAGTGAAGGCTACACGGTCACAAAGGAAATTGCCAAGCACTTGAAGCAGCATTCAGCTAACAGCGTTGAGTCGCGTGTTGTCCTGCTGCAAACGTTCCTGCCCTCGGACATGCCTGTGGAACAGTTGATTTCGGACCTTCGAGGAAGATGGTTCGGACTACTTCGATGGCTGGGCTTGGCTGAGAACAGCGATGGCGTCACGTTGAAGTGGGTCACTGAGGATGGCGACATCCAAGTGGACGCGAAAATCACCCTGAACGCGCTCACAATAGAAGCCAAGTTCCTGCATGGCTATAACCAGAACCTCGCGTTGAAAGCCGCTTACCAGCTTATGACGCACATTGGCAAGCTCAGTTCACGCACCCGTGTGCCTTTAGCAAGGCACGTAGGCTATTCTGGCGATTCTAACTTTTTCTTCCTGCCCTCGTAGTCCTGTTGTGACTGGGTTCCGCGTGGTCTCAGTCAACAAATACCATCTTGCCTATTGTATTCTATAGAGGTGCAACACATCATGAGTCAACTCGTTAACAGTTTAGAATTGTTAAAGTCGCTCTCAGACGCGACAACCGCATTAGTCCAGAAACTTTCAAAGTCTGTAGTCAGCGTGAACGCGCGCATGTCACGAGGCACAGGCGTCGTCCTCGACAAACAAGGCTACATAGTCACCTGCAACCACGTTCTCCAAGGATGTAACACTGTCCGCGTCGGGCAAGGAGAAAAAACCTACGAAGCAAGCGTAGTGGGCACAGACACATACAACGACATCGCCCTACTCAAAACCGAACAAGGAAACTTTGAACCCATAGAACTTGGCAACTCAGACAACCTGAACACAGGACAATTCGCCTTGGCACTGGCTAACCCGTTTAACAGGAAACAGCCAACCGCCACAACAGGCATCGTCACTAACCCCGACAGCACAATACGCGGGTTCCGCGGAACAGCCATGGAAAACGTCATCGCCACAGACGCCAAACTTAACCCAGGATTCTCAGGCGGACCCCTCGTTGACGCACAGGGCAAACTCATCGGGATAAACACCGCCTACGTCTGGAGCAGAGGCATAGCCATACCAGTCAACAAAGTCAAAAACATCACTGACAGGCTACTCACAGGCGGAAAAATCAAGAAAGCCTACCTTGGCTTAATCGCCAACACCGTCGCTCTACCGCAAGAAATCCAAGAGGAAGCAGGCATCGACCAAGAAACAGGCGTCATGGTCTTCCAAGTGGAACCAGGCGCATCAGCCAAAAAAGCAGGCTTAACCATGGGCGACGTAATAGTCGGCTTCAACGGAAAACCCGTCACAGACTTCTACGACCTCCCAAGGCTACTCGCCGAAGACGTAGCAGGCAAACAAACAAAGCTCGCAGTCATTCGCGGGGAGAGACTGCTGGAACTCACCATAACGCCCGTTGAAAGAGAAGGTGAAAACGATGAATAATCATAGCGCCATCGCGGAGCTTGAGCCACCACAGCCACTACGCAGACCCGGACCCCAGACCCACTTCCCTCGTCCCACACCCAGCGTCAGCATAAACGCGGCTAATTCGCCAGTTTCCCGCTTTTCCCTTTTCATAAAAGAAAACTGGAACTAACTAAGCCGCCCTAAATTTCTTTTTTTATTTTTCCTAACTGCCATAGTGGAACTCAGTGCAAAACTTATAGGTACAAATCCAACTACACAATAGTGGAGTGGATACACATGCACGCTTGGCTAGCTTTCCTCGGAGGCGTCTGCACAGTTGTCGGAGCATTGCTTCTATTAGCTGCATTCTCAGGCGTCAGCTACTATGGAATAGGCGTTCAAATGGAAATTGCACTGGCAATAATCGTTATTGTCATAGCTATCCTCGCCGCTTGGATACTTTACAAAGGCGTCACGGCAAACCTTGCCACAGTCAAAACAGGCAAAGAAGCCTTAATCGGCTCCAAAGGCGTTGCGGTAACTGATCTTAAACCAAAAGGGGAAATCCGTGTAATGGGCGAGTTCTGGCAAGCCACCGTTAAAGAGGAGCAGATAGCGAATGGGGAAACGGTGGAGGTAATCGGCATGGAAGGCATGTTCCTCGTGGTAAAACGCTCTGAGGAAAAGCCTAAATCCCCAACACTAACTAACATATAATTAAGGTTGAACGTTATGGAAGACATTGTAATCACAATCATCGCCTTCGTAGGCGTAGCAATAGCGCTTTTCCTGTTAAGCGGCATCCGAGTACTGAGAGAATGGGAAAGAATGCCCGTCTTGAGGCTTGGACGCTACACAGGCTTACGAGGTCCCGGAATCATTTACCTCATACCTCTAATCGACAGGGCGCCCATAAGAATCTCCACAAGGCTGGACACTATTCAATTCAGAACAGAGTCAACTCTAACAAAAGACAACGTGCCAGTGAACGTGGATTCGGTACTATACATGAAGCCAGTGGACCTGGAGAAAGCGGTACTGCAAGTTGAGAACTATTTTCAAGCCACACAGCTAGCTTCACAAACTACCCTCAGGGAAGTTATAGGCAAGGTCACACTCAACGAGTTACTTGCGGAACGGGAAAAAGTTGGGGCTCACCTGCGCGAAATCATTGACGAAAAAACTGAGGCTTGGGGCATAAAAGCCACAGCCGTTGAAATCCGAGACGTAATCATACCCGGTAACCTCCAAGACGCCATGTGCCGACAAGCACAAGCAGAACGCGAACGCATGGCTAGAGTAATCTTAGCTACGGCCGAGTTTGAAGCAGCACAAAAATTTATTGAAGCAGCCAAAATGTACGAGACAAGCCACGAAGGCTTACGACTAAGGTGGATGAACATACTCTACGAGCTGGGGCAACAATCAGGCACAAACACCATAATGCTTATTCCCGCTTCAATGCCTGAAGCTGGTTGGCCGCCCGTTGGCATGTACGGTTTCAAAGAACTGCCCAAAGGTCAACCCGACACAGAAAAATCAAAGAAAACGACGGCAAAACAGGAATAATTGGTAAACAAAAAATCCTTTTTCCGTTTTTTCTTTTCGCTGTCTTTTTTCTTTTTGTTTAATTGACCAACTATGCCGTTTTGGCTGACTTCACTGCCTTCACCGTTCTTTCCAACAGCAACTGTGCAGCTTCTTGGCTGGGCCAGCCGCCAAGACCGCAGTCAGGACCTGTAAAAGTCATTCGGTCGCCAAATTTCTCCTTAGCTGCAAGGTACCTTTTTCTTATTGTTTCTTCATTTTCAACTAACTGTTCAGCGGTAGGCTTTGCTACGCCTCTGTCATATAGTTCCGCGGTTATCGAGTCTATGTCTGTTCTTGAAACGCCCACGCGCACCTGCTTATCCGCTGTATCCAGCATCCGTTTAGAGATGCCTTCAATGTTCTTGGGCGAAGCAGCATACTCAAAAGATAACACGTCAAGATTTTTCACACTCAACAAATCCGGCAGCCGAGTAGACGAGTGCAGATGAATCTGGCGCACGGCACCCGTGAAGTCAAAGGCTTTCTCCAAGACTCCGCAGATGACGTCGCGTTCAGCCGCTATGTTGAGAAACCCGAAGCTGGGCTCGTCAATCGACACCGCTTCCGTCTTGATGTACTTGGTGTCCAGAATGGAATTTTTGGCAAAGCGACGAATGGTCTCAGTGAAACCATCAAGCACGTCACTGTAAGGTGTGGTGCCTATTTCCTTGAGGTACTGCTCCATTGGGCCAAACAGGGATACTCGTAGTAAAATTTTCTTTCCAAATTCCTCGCACAGATTTTTCGCTTCCACGGCAATCAACTGCACTTCTGGCAGGAAGGCATCTTTGTCTTCAACCACAAACGTGCCTTTCTCCATTGCCTTGTGGATGACGTCCCCAACTTGGCGGATGCCATCGTACTGCTGCGGATAGTTAACTACGTCGAGTCCGGTGCGGATTTTCCGTTTGAAAGAGTCCAAGATGACCCCGCAAAAATTTTTTTGCACAAACTCGCCTTTTGCGTGGTCTTTTCCACTGGCTATTGCTTCTCTTGCAGCGCGGTATGCCTTGTTGAATGTTTCCCTGTCCACGGTGGAGGGTAACGGAAAACTCCCCACATCATCGATTAACGTATCCATAACGGATGAATAATCTTTGATTTAATTTAAGACTAATGCCTCACCAAAAACAGTACTAGAGATTCTTAGAAATTCTCAGGTTTGGGTGGTTGCTGCTTTCTCACTCGTAGCTACGGCTGGCGCGACGGTTGCAGTTGCAGGGTTTGGAGGAGCGGAAGCCCCCTCAGTGACGGGTTGCGCCGGAGGTTGCTCAGTGGCATTTTGCACTGGAGCCTCAGCCTTTTCCGGCTGCGACTGCGGCGGCGTTGATATTATCTGTATTTTCTCCGCCATAGGATGCAGAAGGTCAGGCGGCGGATAAGGCGTGTTCAATATTGAGGAGAGCATGTAGATCGAGTTGAAAACGTGCTGGTAAACAGTAAAGAGTATCTGGGGAATCTTCATTTTAGGGTTTACCTCGAGTTTTTTCTTGATGTCCGCCTGTTTGCCTTCTAAGGTTACACTTCCAGTAGTGGAGTATCGGACAACGTTAGGTTTCGTGCTTATCAGAAGATTGAAGTTGAGCGTAACTTCGTCGCCGTTTTTCTTCTGCTCTTCAAGTTTCGCGTTTACGTCGAAAAAGAGCTCTTCGGTGGGCAGGACCTGGTCCGTTCTTTCAGCTTGAAGGCTGTCTATACGTATGGAAACGATGACGCCTGAAACTGAATATTTCGGGCAGATGATTAATTCCCTCTACACTATTTTCCGATTATTTCATATTTAACTTTTGTAGCTGTCCAATCCGCTGCTGTCAACGGGGAGGAAGCTAAAAGGAGTGTTATCCAATGTTTGGGTCGTTGAAAACTGCGGGCACAGAAAACTCTGTAGCGAACTTAAACAAGTCCTCAGTCGAACTGGTTTTAGCACGCAGCACTATCTTTTTCGGAATGTCGTCTTCGATGTAGATAACGTAGTTAACGGTTTTTCCCAGTCCGATGCGTTCAAGCTGCTGGACTGCGGCTTTAAACTTATCCAACTCCTGAATTTTGCCGTTAATTTTTTCGATTGCTTCAAACATTATTTCAACTTGGCCCTGTTCGGTTGAAGAAAGCAGAACGTTTCCTGACTGGATCCAGCATGAGGATCCCGCGTTCTTTCCCTTTCCGCCGCTCTTTTTTCCATTTGCCTTAGGTTCAGAAGCCTTCTTGGTTTGTCCTTTCAGATTTTTTTGCAGGGCAGCTGATTTTTGGTACCAGTCTTCATTCTTGTGGGCGTCTTCGCAGGTTCGCAGAAGTGAGCCAAGCCATTGGCTGTAATCTTCAAATAATCCTCTGTACTGAACTGCTTGGTCTAGTAGGTATTCGGTTATGTCTTTTAACGTTGTAAATGTACGTATCTCTGTTCCCAGACAGGTCACCTCATTTTTTACACATCGCCTGAATCCTCAGTGCAAGTGTTCTCTTCGGGTATCAACTATGTTGCAACTTCTTATGCAACATTAATGAACAAATAACATAGTTCTTAGAATAATAGGATTTGTCCATTATACAAATTACATACTGTTTGGGCGCTGTGTTCTTTTTAATGCATAAATGAGTTTAATGCTTTGAAAGTGGGAGGTTAGCGGCTTCGGCTAGTGCTCTGCTGAGACTACCCCCTCCCTTTAATATAGGTTGAACCACGCAGGGAATTGCCGTTTCAGTTTTTCAGTGCTTTTCACTAAAAAAGAGATATACTACTTGTGACTTCTTCTTTCCAAACAAACGAGGCCACGGTGAACAAACACGTCAGCACACAACAACGGCGAAAACAACGAAATGGTAGTCACGCCCTGGGAAGTCAAGGGCAAAGTAGACTACGAACGCCTCATACGCGAGTTCGGAACCCAACCACTAACCGACCAATTACTCAGCAAAATAGCAGACCACACAGACAAGCTTCACCTTCAACTGCAGAGGCGCATATTCTTTAGCCACCGCGACCTCGACACCGTACTGGACCTTTACGAGAAAGGAACAAAATTCGTACTTTACACGGGCAGGGGACCTTCGGGACCCGTGCACATCGGGCATCTTGTTCCATGGATATTTACGCGTCACTTGCAGGAAAAATTCGGCACACGACTCTACTTCCAGCTAACCGACGATGAGAAATTCCTTATAGATGACGAGTCTACGCTCCCTGAAACGCGCAAGTACGCTTACGAAAACGCGTTAGACCTAATCGCCCTCGGGTTCAAGCCGGAAAACACATTCATAATCTACGACACACAAGATATAGACTTCCTCTACGACATCACCCTGGAAGTGGCAAAACGCATCACTTACTCAACCGCACGCTCCACATTCGGCTTCCAAGACAGCACTAACATCGGCTGGGTCTTCTGGCCCGCCATCCAAGCAGCACCGTGCTTCATCCATAAGAAACTAACAGGCGAAAACGTGCCCGCCCTCATACCCGCCGCCATAGACCAAGACCCGTACTGGCGAGTCACACGCGACATTGCCCTAAAACTCGGCTACTACAAACCCGCGCAAATCCACTGTCGCTTCCTGCCTGGTTTAGGTGCAGGCGGAAAAATGAGTGCTTCCATGCCTGAAACAAGCATATTCACCGTGGACCCGCCAGACGTTGTGAAAAAGAAAATTTGGAATGCTTTCACGGGCGGCAAAGGCACGGCGGCGGAGCAGCGTAAAACAGGCGCTGACCCCACCGTGTGCAGCATATTCCAATATTACTTCTACCTCTTCGAAGAAGACGATTCGAAGCTATCGGAGAGAGAACGCAGATGCCGAGCAGGCGAGATGCTATGTGGCGAATGTAAGATTGACCTTGTGGGTAAGCTGAACAAGTTCCTTGAAGAGCACCGTGAGCGCAGAGAGAAAGCGAAAGACGTAATTGACCAATACCACATAAAACGTAAGTGAATCCAATAGTATGTAATATTTTTTTCTTTTCCGTTTTCTTTGTCATTTGCGTTTTCTGAAGAGTTTTTTGCCCCCTTCACTATTTCAGCTTGAGAAAACCCCAAACCTTCGAGCTTTAGCAATTCCAAGCGCCTAGAAGCCGCTTCCGTCTCAGTTTGTCCCCCTTAAATTGCAGCTTTCCTTCACAGCGTACGTAACCTCTAGTTCTTTGGACAACGCTGACAGCTACAACAGAGAATAAGCTGCCTAAGACAACACAAAAACAGACAACAATAACCTATCAAACAGTTAATAAATAAAAAACTTGTGTAAGAACCTCTCCCGCGCCTTTCAAGCAACTGTATAAAATGGAGGTTTTGTTAGAAGGACGCTTTCACTTATCTTGTTTAGAGTATATCTTTGTTTCATCATTAGAGATTGGTGTACGAATAACCAAAAATTCAATGTTGTTAGAAAAATCTTTGATTTTATGATTTTTTCAGGCGAAACGAGTAGTATTTCTTTTGGTTTAAGCCTTACAGTCTTTGCTTCTATTTCTACGTCTAAAGTGCCTTCCAAAACTAAATAAAGTTCTTCAATTGGGAATTTATGAGAATAGACCTTAGTCGTTATTGTTTGTTATGTGCTTTTGCATGTTTTTGGCCTTTGTCTATGCGGTTGTTGTCCCCATTATTCTGAAGTTTACTAAGCCTGATACTATGTCAGTCATGGCGTCGTAGTGTTTGAGGCGGTTCCGAAACTCCTCTCCCATTACGCGAAACTTCTTGAGCCTAACATTGAGAGCTTCAAAAAGAACGCAAAAATCTACGGCTTGACACCTGAACAAGTTTTGAAAAAGCTGAGAAGCCAAATATTGTCTCCCAAACAAACGCGCTAGAACTGTTTTGACTTGCACAGGGCGTTTTCTGTCAGGTCTGATGCGGAAATCTATGGATGCCAAAGCTTATTAGTGTCTTCTCTCCAAAGAAAGACGATGAGGACTTTTAAATGAGTCACAACCCAATAGGCTTTGCTGTAAAGTTTGAGGAAAAACCTGAAAAATCTATTGCAATCACGGCGTACGCCTTTGATGAAAAAGGCGAGCTCATCGCCAGTGCTGCTGTGAAAAGAAATCAAGTGCAGCTTGAATTAACTGATGACCAAGCGAAGAAAGCTCGCATAGTTCTGGCGCCGTCGCCGCCTGAAGGCGTGGTTGAAGAGAAACCTAACTTCGACAAGATACAGCGCCGACAAGCCTACACCCCCAAGTGGGTGTTCAATCCGAGAACACGAAAGTATGATCTGGAACCTATTCCGAAGATTCTCTGGAAATACTGGCTGTGGTGCAAGTGCATAGTCCGCGGAAAAGTTGTGAAAAAAGTCGCACTGGGAACCACCACAGAGGAATGGCCCGTCTACCTATCGAGAGTACACATCTGCGAAGTCGACCCTGTCTGGCTAATTCTCAGGCGCTTACCCGAACGCGAAATCTTCAGAATACGCGACGAACTAATAAAGGAAGTTGGAAAACCAATTCCCCATCCACCCGAACCACCGCTCCGCTTCGACCCAAGCGTTATTGACCCCTCACCCGAAAACATTGCACGCGTGAAAATGGAAATGCCATATCGCCTAAAAACGCCTGTTCTCAAAGTTACCCCGCAGCCATTATCCACCGCAGAAAAGTTGTCGATACCAACCAAGACAAAAGCGGCACTCTCATCGCGTTCCGCTGAAACAGTCAAGCAAGCATTGGCAGCCAACATACACTTGATACGCCCGTACCTGTGCCTGTGGCCTTGGATTTGGCCGTTCTTCCTGCACTGCGACGAGGTTGCTGTCGTACTGACTGACAAACAAGGACAATTCAACGCAAACATGTGGTATCTGTGTGCTGGAGACCACCCCGACATATACTTCTGGGTAGAATATCAGATAGGAAGCGCTTGGACAACGGTTTACCGCCCGCCAATGATTTGCCACACCTACTGGAACTACGCTTGCGGCACCGAAATCATCTTACCAATCAGCGACCCGCGCGTCCCATGGTACAGCGAGCCCTCAGCCATTCCAGGAAAACAAGTAGCGATTCTCACAATAGGTCATGACGTGAGCATGGCAGAAATTCAACGTGTAACGGCAGGCGCAAACGAAGGATTAACTACCGCTGGCGAACCGTTCGGCGGCAGCTTGGAGCCAACCGTCTGGTTCGGCGATGGCATTGCAGCAAGCGGCATCACGCACTATCGATGGTCATATCGTCGCCTCACAGACGCTAGAGGCACGCCTGCAGTGGATGTCTGGCATGTGATCGACTACCGAGTGATCAGACATTATGGCGAGATATTGGCTGATGGCACGCTCGTCTTTAAGCCGTTCCCTATTGGTCCCGACCCCGCCGTACCCGGTGCAGCTCTGTTCAAGCTTCAGCCTAAGAATCCTCCGCTTAGCTTCGGTGCGGTCTCAGTGGCTTGGGCACCCCAAGTCGATGCTAGAGAAAACACTGCAAGCGCTTTCTTCCTCTCGTACCTGCTGGAGGGAGGCAACTCCGAAGAGGCAGCGGGCAAGTACGAGCTGAAACTGGAACTGCTCAGGTACAACAGCACCACACATGTTATCGCGAAAGTCAACCTCACAGATGAAGGCGTTCTGCTGAAAGTTCCGACCACCGAGGCGCCGTTCGGCGCTGGAACAGTACCGACTAGAGTAGTACCCCATGACGTTACTGCAACACCAGATATGGAGGACAGAGTAATACGGGAAGGGCCTTTGAACAAAATCGTTGCTTTCCGCCTTGTCCTTCACGTAGACAACAACTCGTGCCAAGCAGAGATCTATCCAGTAAAGGTGACAGGCGCGACCCCGGGAACATGGGAGACCGTAGGAACTTGCGGCTTCATACGCTACTCACTTCCAGCGACGCCAGCATCTCCACCCGCGCAGGCGCTTATCAGTTTCAAAGCGGCACACCCCAACAACTTCGCCAGGTTCGTCTTCACCATAGTGAAGGGGAGCACTTGGTACGTGAACAATGCTTGCGCTCCCGCCAACCCCGCCGTTGCATGGACGTCTCTTCCGCTGGTCAAGGACACCCCAGTCAACGCCTTCATACGCGACGCAACAAGTGTCTACTCTAAACAGATGCCCATACCCAACTTAGTGGAAGCATGCCCAGACGGCACAGCAGCCTTCGGCGAAAACCTCTCCGTGTACCCGCTCGCAACCGACGGCTGGTCAACTCTTTGGTATCTGAGCCGCTATGGCTTGCCTATGGCATTTGCGCTGCAGCCGAAGCCCAAACCATAAAAAGCTCCGTCAGCACAAAACCAACTCCTTTTTTTCTTTGTAACGCTGTTATTAACGACTAGACGATGTACTATGTTTTGTTGTTTGTGCCTGTTTGGTTTTTGAGCCAGTTCTCGGGCATGACGCACCGCTTCGACTCTTCGCCGTCAATGTGCAGCACGAGAATCGGGTCCAGTTTTGCGATTTCTACAAGCATGTCGTAAACCCGCTGGCTGATTTCGATGTCCAAGTACTAAAGGCTGATTGTCAAGAATTCGCCTCGCGTGAAAGACAGCCGTTTGCTTCTGTGTGCCTTCTTGGATCTGGACATTGACTTTGTTGACGAAGTACAAGTTGTCGCAGTACCTCAGGATGATGTTTCGTGCGTTGTCAGATTTACTCCAGTGTGTTCTGGCCGATGGTACCTTCTCCTGTCTCACGTGGAGTAGCGCTGTTGCGAATTAAGGAAGCGCGCTGCCTTGTTCCGATATTATGTGTTGAAGCAGGTTGGTGAAACTGCTTTGTCTGGTCTTTTGATGTTTTCTGCCGCTTCCCTGTTCAGAACCAAGCAAAGTATGCTGAATAGTGCGTAGGAAGCAACGTTTTTTAAGCCTCTGACTTTGTTTATGGCCAGGCTGTACTGCGTCTTCAGGAAACCGTAAACCGCCTCTATATGCAGCCCCTTATGGCACTCCCTTTTCTGGTCTTTCAGGGGAACCAGCCATTAGGCTCTCCGCTCTGTTGACTTTTTAGGTTCCTTGAAAATTTTGATCGCTTGAGTTCCTTTGCAGAGAGAACAGTTTTCATAGTTGACTATGGGGTACTCGCATGAGCAGTTATAGGTCGAACAAAAAAGAGAAAAGGTTACGGCAGATGCAAAAATACCAAAATACCTCACCTCGGTTAGCTCATGACTACAACAAAAATAAAAAGGGAAATAAGCGCGGGAGACCTCACCACTACCTGCGATACCTCATAAAACGTTAGCGGTGATGTATGTGTTCGGAAAAGTAGATGTAAACTCTGCCTACGCGTACAGGCTTCTTCATCCGATGCACACGGTTCTGGTTTCCTGTGTAGGAAAAGCAGGCAAACCCAACATCACCACCTTAGCATGGGCAATGCCAACCTCAATTGACCCGCCGCTCGTAGCCATCAGCGTTTCACCCAAACGACACTCACACACGTTAATCGATGAAACACAAGAATTCATAGTTAACATTCCAACGTTAGAGATACTGCAGGCAACTTACGCATGTGGCTCCTTCAGCGGCAGAAGCTTTGACAAGTTCAAAAAAGCAGGCTTGACGCCGATTCCAGCCAAGAAAGTGAAGGCGCCCGCGATCAGGGAGTGCATAGCCCACCTTGAGTGCGTAGTGGACAGTCAGGTTACAACGGGCGACCACACAATTTTCGTGGGCAAAATAGTTGAAGCTTATGCAAACCCAGGCGTCTTCACGGAGAGGTACAACTTGGAAGTAGCGCGGATGTTATATCACGCGGGCGGCAACAACTTCGCAGTCCTTGACCCAAAAATCTACAAGCCATAGGATTCTTCCTCTTAACGAGCCGCAAGCAAAAGCGTTTCTTTCGCCAGCATTAGCACAAAGACACTATCGCGGAGGTTACGCATTTAAGCACCTAACACGTAAAATAAAAATTACATCATCCGCATACAAGAAGCGAAGTGAAATGCAAAATGCCCCTTTACGATGAAGAAGCCCTAGAAAAGTTCAGGTTATCAGGAAAAATTCTGCGCGAAACCCGCGAAGAAATGAGAAGTTTCGTCCGTGAAAACATGCCTATAATTCAAGTATGCGAAAAAGCCGAAACGCTCATACGAGAAAAGGGCGGAAAACCAGCTTTCCCCTGCAACGTCTCAATAAACGAAGTAGCTGCCCACTACACGTCACCACCAGGCGACCAGAGCACTATCCCAGAGAAGTCGCTTGTGAAGGTGGATATAGGCGTCCACGTTGACGGCTACGTTACCGACACTGCCTTCACCGCCTGCTTTAACCCCGAATACAAAACCATGGTGGACACGGCTGAACAAGCGCTGAAAGCAGCAATAGACACCATTCACGCAGATATATCCACGTCAAAAATCGGCAGCGTCATCGAAACCACCATAAAAAACCGCGGTTTCAGACCAATCTCGAACCTGACAGGGCATTCGGTGGGAAGATACTTGATTCACGCAGGAACCAGCATACCAAACATATCGCAGATTTCCCTGACAAAAGTGAGGGCTGGAGAAGTCTACGCCATAGAACCCTTCGTCACTCTTCGCGAAGCCGGTGGCGCTGTGGAAGACAACCCGCCGACAACAATCTTCAGATTAGTCAAATCCAAATCAGCCAAAAACCCCACTGCAAAGAAGCTTGCAAAGTTCATTGAAGACAATTTCAGGACTTTGCCGTTTGCTGAGCGCTGGCTCAATGGCGCCGTTCCAAGTGAACAGTACCGTGAAGCTTTCAAAGAATTATTCGCGACAAAAGCGATTATGGGTTACCCAATATTTGTCGAAATAACCAGAAAACCGGTTGCTCAAGCAGAGCACACGGTGCTCATAAAAGAAGATGGTTGTACCGTTTTAACTTAGACGGTTACAGGTTTCTCTTTTTCTTTAACTTCCCTGTAGATTGCTGTTATTATCTGCTTGTCTTCGCATTTCGTGCATTTTTCAAGTTCTTTGAATATATAGTCGCCGCGTTGGAATTCTCTGACGGTTTTGATGCCGCATTTTCTGCATTCGATAGTTGTGAGGGTTGGTTGGGATTCGGTTTTCAGGCTTGCAATCCGTTTTCTGGATTGGAATAGTATGTACCCGGCTAGTGCCATGGCAATGAATCCTATGACCACCAGTGACAGCGTGGTTTCCATGGGCTCGCCTTGGTAGAATGCGCCTATGGCTACGACGATTGCCACTATGGAAAGTATCAGAGTTATGTATATTGCTGCTAGCACGAAGGTTGAGATTTTGCTGGGTCCGGAACTCGTTGACTTGTTGCTCACTTTGTTTTCCTCCTATTGTCCGATACCGATGGTGTTACCGACACCAACGATAATGATTATGTCTCCTTCTTTGGTTCTTTCCATGACGACGTTTTTCACTCGTTCAATCGCCTTGTCAGTTGCATCTGAAATTTCCTTGCGCATCATTGAAACCGCGTCCCCTATGTCTTCCTTGATTATCACAGCGTACAGCGGAATCTTGTCTTCCATAACTGACTCTTCAATCTTGTACTGGTCAACTCCAGGTCCGCCGATTGCAGCGCCTATGCCCTCAGCGATTTCGCCGACTACCTCGCCTTCCAGCTTCAAGCCTGCGTCAATCATTATTACCGCGGCGATTTTTCCCTTGTTCTCCGCTATGACTGCTTTCACTGAGTCTCCTGGTTTGCCCACGTTTCCTCCTGGACCTTCCGCTTTTATGACAAGTGCGGTGCGTCCTTCGAATGGTACGGTTGCAACGACGCAGTCTTTAGGAACTTTTCTTGTTTCGTAGCCGTGCATTAGCTTTGCAGCTATCAACGGGCCAGCACCGTCACCTATGGGTTGACCAAAAGCGAATGCTTTCAACGCACTGGAGTATGCTTCTGCCTCTTTCATAACCAATGGCAGTATCATTTGCAGCTGCATTATGGTGTATAGGCTGAGGGTTTTCTTGCCTTGGAGGTAATAGTGCCGAACGACCTTGTAGATGAAGTTAAGAGCCATGGCTGCTTCCAAGGTGTTCTCAAGATTGTAAACTTGGACCTCGTCGCTGGCTGGCGCCATGAGTTTCACTTCTTCTTTCAGGCGAGCGTCTCTGATGTCGAGGATGTGGTCAAGCTTGTAAACTATGCCGGCTGGATCCATATTTTGCGGGGCAATTGTGAAGTATTCTAGGTATCGGTCTACCCTGCTTGATGGGTCGGTGCTGGGTTTGCCGATTTCTTTTATCGTTTCAATGGCGGTTTTCCGCGCTTCGTCCCGCATGTATTTCAGTTTGAAGAGGGAGCCTTCTACTTCCCTGATCATGATGTA
>Ga0315285_10002687_pt1 | contig 18549 bp, 15 predicted proteins | sample YL17G09_36_MG_FD_203698 | JGI IMG/M metagenome (GOLD analysis project Ga0315285, IMG submission 203698) | Sediment microbial communities from Yellowstone Lake, YNP, Wyoming, USA - YL17G09_36 | ecosystem: Environmental > Aquatic > Freshwater > Lake > Sediment | place: USA: Wyoming | collected... | reverse complement strand
CAAGTCCATCACCTGGAATTCGTCAAAGAAGTTGACCTGGTTGCGGATGCATTGCTGGTAAAGTGTCTGCAAGATCATGTGACCGGTGCGGTCGGCGGCATAGCAGGAACGCCGCACGGGTTTACCAGTGATGTTATTGGTATGCCCACCGAACGGGCGCTGGGCGATGCGACCATCCGGGGTGCGTGAGAAGGCCAGGCCCATGTGTTCCAGCTCGTAAACGGCCTGGACAGCCTCATTGCACATAAATTCAATCGCATCCTGGTCGCCAAGGTAATCGCTGCCTTTGACGGAATCATAGGTATGCCATTCGGGATGGTCCTCTTCCAGGTTCCCCAGGGCTGCACCAATCCCTCCCTGGGCAGTGCCGGTGTGTGAGCGCGTGGGATGCAGTTTGCTTAAAATTGCCGTTTTAGCCGTTCTGGAAGCATACAGACCCGCCATCAGGCCAGCCCCACCCGCCCCGATAATAACAACGTCGAATTGGTGTTGTGTTGCCATCGGATACTCCTCGTATAGACCCTTTAATGGCTAGCGTACTCCGCCGATGATCGCTGCGGCCCCAATCAAGGTGATGACAAACCAGGCGATTAATAGAAACAAGGCAACGGCCTGACGAGCTTTCACAGTATGGATATAGTCATTGAGTACCTGGCGGAACCCATTCATGCCGTGCGCGAAAGTAAAACTGACCAGGAAAATATCGTAGACGCGCCAGCCCAGGTTTGCCCAGCGATATGCGACGTAGCTCAGGTCGATCTGGTGTACCCCGATGATCACATCTTGCAGGATCACATGGATCCATACCAGGGGGATGAGCAGCACGGCGCTGTAGCGCATCCACTTCCAAGCAATCGTATCGTAGCTTTGAGTAATCCTGGCTTTACGGACGCCCGTTTCTATTTGAGCACTTTCTGTTGTCATCGTGTCATCCTCCAAAAGATCACCCGACTATCCCTCAAACAGGTGAAAATTATAGATCAAGAGACTGCGGCCCATAATAATAGCCGCCGGTAGCCACAGGATAATGGCGAGAATCAGCGTACGGGTCGCCCATTTGCGCTCAATTTCAATGGTCCAATATTTCGGGAACCAATCGAAGAAAGCGATGCGCAGTCCATTGGCTCCATGGTATAACACACAGAAAACCAAGACCATCTCAGCCAGCCCAAATAATGTGGTCCGGTATACAGCAATGGCGTCGGCGTATAGGTTTGGAAAGAAATAAACAGTGGCTGTATCCAAAATATGGATGGTGAGAAATAAGAGAGTGCCCAATCCTGTCACACGATGCATTAGAAAAGCGAGGTGTCCCTGGTGGCCGCGGTAGCGGACGTAACCGATCAGGGTGGTTCTGAGCGCAGACATAGTATCACCTCCTGAGAGCAAGGTTTTTGGGGTTTGTGATATATGATTTTAGCACTTTTTAAGAGGGAGAATCTTTGAAAACCTTTGCATTTATAGGGTCTCCCCTGGGTGATACGCAATGCTTATTAAAAACGATGCCAAAGCCTTTGCTACATCCTGGGAGTGTTCAAGCATCACCATGTGCCCAGCATTGGGAACCACGACCAGTTGAGCTAATGGGATAGCACCCGCCAAGTATTGTGAATAACGCAAAGGTGTCATCTGATCATATCCCCCGCAGATGACCAATGTCGGTCGGTGGATCCTTGATACTTTATCGATCACATCAAACTCATTGCACGCCTGGAGATCGCCAAGCAGCACGCTCGGTCGTATTGCCAGCATTCTTTGAGCAATTGATTCAACCAAACGCGCTCCGGCGTGGGAGCTGAAAGACCAGGCAATAATCTTCTCTACAGCCTTGTGGAGCATGGTCGGATTGGCTGCGTATTCCAAGATTTCCGGATGGACGCGCAGGCGCGCCCCGGTTCCCACTAAACCCAGCCCAGCAACATGTTCAGGATGATGAATGCCGAGGGCCAGGGCAATCGCGCCGCCCATGCTATGCCCGACGAACACCGCCTGCTGTAAGCCAATGGCTTCCAGCCAATCCATTACATGGATAGCATATAAGGGGATGGACTGCTGACCAGGTCCTCCTGATTTGCCATGACCCGGCAGGTCGAGAGCATAGACACGATATCCAGGCAGACGACGAATGGCAGAAGGCCAATTGAGGTGAGTCCCCCCTGCCCCATGAAGCAGTACAATCGGAGGAGATTCAATATCTCCACCTCTGAAGGTGTAATAAAGGTCTGAAACAACTGGCATAAAATAAACTACCCACTCACCCGCCCCGACGCAGGCGATCAGAGGCTTCCTCGCTCAATGGAATCACTACCTGGATGCGTGTGCCCTTCCCTTCGGCTGAGTCAATATGCAAGATACCATTAATGAGCTCTGCCCGTTCACGCATATTGACCATTCCCAGGCTGCCGCGCTGTTCATATGAGGCATCGACAGCTCCCAGATTAAAACCAACCCCGTCATCTTCTATCTCAAGTAAGGTCACGTCCTCATCCAAAGGCTTTAACCTGACCCAAATATGAACTGCCTGGGCATGTTTACGCGCGTTGTTGACCGCTTCTTCGGCAATATAAAAGATAACCGCCTGTTTACTCATCTCCAATTTCGGGACGACCGATTGTTCAGCTTCAATAAGCACATTCTGGTTATAAGTATCATGCATTTTTTCCGCCATCGCCTCGAGGGCTGCCACCAACCCTTGCGATTCGAGCACCAACGGGCGAAGTGTAAACAGCATATGGCGGATCTCCTGGGTGGTGCGACGGGCCAAATCTTCTACCTTGTAAAGCTCATCAGCAGCGGCCTGCAAATCTCGATCAAGCAGGCGGCGAGCGAAATTAACCCGCATCGCAATGGCAGCCACTGACTGGGTAGGTCCGTCATGCAGGTCGCGCGCCAGTTTCTTGCGGGCCTCCTCCTGAATTTCCATCATCCGCTCTTTTTCCTGCTCCAGGTCGGAGTATAGCCGGGCATTTTGGATCGCGATGACAGCCTGGGACACAATAATATCCAAGAGCTCCCTACGGGAGGTAGTGAAAAAGTCAGAGCTGGGGTGGGCAAAAAGCAACACCCCATAGGTATCCAATCCCGCCCGAAGAGGCAGACAATAAGCAGCATTGCAGGCTCTCAAGGCCACGATACGGCTCAATTCGGGATCTTTAGGGATGGTTTTTAAAATTTGCGGGGTACCCACTTCGATCACACGACCGATCAACCCCCCTCTACCGGGCAATGCAATACGCATGTCGGTGGGTGTAAAACGGCGCGCAGATCCCACGCTGAGCTCGGTCCGGCTGGTGGTATTTTTGGAGAAAAGCAACACCGCGCTGACCAGGCGGTCCTCCGGTGCATTATATGGGTTGAGCGCGCTGTTACTAAGGTCAAGCGCGATCTCTAAAACACGCTGGTAATTAAGGGTCGACGTTAAAGCCCCAATCAGGTTGTATATCGCCCGTAAACGTTCGCGTTCGAGCTGTCCTGCCCGTTCGACTTCTTTCCGTGACGATTGCTGGAGCTGGCTCAGGCGCGGCCCTAGAGACATGCGAAGGCTATAATAGCCAATCGCTATACCCAAGACCAGGCAAGCCAAACCGGCAAAGAGAGCCAACGTCCAGGGATCCAGGGTGTATGCAATATAAAAAGCATGCATGGACTTATCATAACTTAAAAGGAGCTTAAATAGTAGCAAAGCAGCAAGCTTACAACCCAACAGTTCTGCAATTAATGAGGGGCGGGGGATGATAATTTCAATAACACAGGTCGAGCGGCTGTGACAGCGCGAGCACGATGGCTGAGGTGGTTCTTCTGCTCCAGGGTCAGCTCAGCCATGGTCAGTCCGAGATCAGGAAGCAGGAAGATCGGATCATAGCCGAAGCCATTATGGCCGCGTTCTTCGGGGATGATCTCGCCAGGACATTCCCCATCCGCGAACCACACCTGTCCCGCAGGGTTTGCCAGAGCGACAAAGCATCGGAAGCGCGCCGGCCATGGGCGAGGATGGGATTGAAGCTGTTGCAGGAGGAATGTACGTCGGTCGGCATCTGTGGCGCCTGTAATCGGCGAGTAACGCGCCGAATGCAATCCTGGAGCGCCCCCTAAAGCATCGACCTCCAATCCAGAATCGTCTGCCAGCGCCACCAGACCGGAGGCCCGTGCGAAAGCCATAGCTTTCCGAGCTGCATTTTCTGCATAGGTTATGCCATCTTCAAGGACTTCCAGGTGCAGGTCTAGATTATCAGGCGTAATCAGCTCAATATCCAGGTCATCCAGCAGTGACTGTATTTCGCGCTGCTTACCGACGTTGTTGCTAGCAAGCAACATTTTTTTCATAAAATCTCCTTTTTTGGACTATCCGCATAGTACCAAAACCCTACAGGTGGGGGTTAACTACCATAATATACCATCTATATGCCATAAAACTATCATTTTTGTAAGGCCTCTATCAATAAAATTAGCAATCCTTGACGACCCATTCTAAGTATGTTATCATTGCGAAAATTATTACAAGATATTGTTCATTTTGAGCGATACCGTGTCAAATTCTCTTTCACCTCTCCGGCTGAACGTCGGTTTTATCATCAACCAGACGATTGGTTTCAGCCGGGATTTTAATTTCAACCTCCAAGAGGTCCTCCTACCCCCTGATTTGAGGTTGAACGATCTATCTGGCACGTGCCGTATAACTCGTACACCCCAGGGGCTTCTCATGCAATCCAAAGCACACGCCATGCTGGAGGCTGAGTGCGTGCGCTGCCTGGACACTTTCTTGCAACCTCTTGATATCGATTTTACCGAATTGTACGCTTTTTCAGACCGGACGGCATCGGATTTGGGATTGATTTTACCGGAAGACGGCAAAATTGACCTGGTTCCCCTGCTGCGTGAATATATGACGTTAGAAATCCCTATCAGTCCACTCTGTAGACCAGACTGCAAAGGTCTTTGCCCAATTTGCGGGGAGAATATGAACTATACCACCTGCAATCACGACCCAGACACGATCGACCCGCGTCTGGTCGTACTAAAAACACTGCAAAAGAAAAATCATTAATTTCTGATAACTGACTCAAATTATCTGACTCATTTACTATTGTCGATACCACTATCTAGGGGAGGAAAGCATGGCATATCCGGGTCAACATATACACAGCGGTCAGGTTTTAGGTCTCCTGCTCGAAAAGGCTGATATACAGGGGTATCTTACCGCAGACGACATTACCGAGATTTATCCTTGGGGGAGTGAGACCGACGAACAACTCGCTCATCTCTGCCAGGTCCTGCGCGAGCGCGGGGTTGAGATAATCGAAGACGACCCTGAAGCAGGCTTACCACTGGCTGATGAATTGGCGCAAACCGAACTCGATCCTAGTCTTACTCTGGAATATATTTCACCTGACGATTCTGTGGGTCTCTATCTCAAAGAGATGTCCATTGTCCCCCTGCTCTCGCTCGAAGAGGAAATCGATCTATCTCAGCGTATCGAGCGTGCCCGCCAGGTAAAACAGGAGCTGCGCAGGCATAATGGGCGTAACGGCGTCCAACACCGTCAAGAACTTGAAGCCCTGATCCAGGACGGTATCCTGGCACGCGAGCACTTGATCAAGGCAAATACCCGCTTGGTTGTCTCTATTGCTAAAAAGTACATCACCCGGGGATTGCCTTTCCTGGACTTGATCCAGGAGGGCAACCTGGGACTTATGAAGGCAGTTGAGAAATTCGAATATAAACGCGGTTTCCGTTTTTCAACCTATGCAACCTGGTGGATCCGCCAAACGATCACGCGGGCGATCGCCGACCAGGGGCGCACGATCCGCCTGCCGGTGCACATGAGCGACCACATCCGGCAAATGTATAAAACCGTGCACACGCTGGAGCAATCCTTGGGGCGACCTCCTACCTCTGACGAGCTTTCGTCCGAATTAGAGGTGACCCCCGACAAACTACAGTGGATGCTTCAGGTTTCCTGGACACCCGTCTCGCTGGAGAGCCCGGTTGGTGATGAAGACGACTCGGAATTTGGCATGTTCGTGGAAGACGAAGTCACCCCCACGCCCTCGCAAACCGTTTATGAGAACATACTCAAAGAAAGGGTAGACCAGGTTCTTTCGACCTTATCACCGCGCGAAGCCCGTGTCTTACGCCTGCGTTTCGGGCTGGACAATGACCGTCCCTATACCCTTGAGGAGGTCGGCCAAAAGTTCGGCCTGACGCGGGAGCGTATCCGCCAGATCGAAGGCAAGGCGTTGCGCCGCTTGCGTCACCCCTGCCGGGCGAGGGTATTGAGAGAATATTTGTAGATTTCAGTAAGACTCTTGACAAATCCTCATCGCCCGTTTAGACTTACGGCATCTTTAACCAACAGGCAATCAGGATGAGCCGCTCAGTATCTCCCTCGTTTATCTCGGTTATGTCCATGCCTATGTATACCATGGCGATGTACTGGCGTACCTGGGCAGCCGCGGTCACAAGGGAAGGGCATTAACCATCCTTGGTGAGATTATCATCGGGCTGTCCATACCAGGACAGCCCTTTTTATTCGTCCACTGCCGTTCACGGATCACGAACCACTCATCATCACCGATTACCATTCACAGATCACTGCTTACTCAAACCGGAGGTTCCCATGTCTGACACCATTCTCGTTGCCGTCGCCTGGCCCTATGCCAACTCCCCCATCCACGTTGGAAATTTGACCGGCTCTTACTTACCCGCAGACATTTTCACCCGCTATCAACGCCTTCTGGGCAACCGCGTGTTGATGGTCTCCGGTTCTGATTCCCATGGTACCCCAGTGACCGTGAGCGCAGATGCCGAAAGTACCACACCTTATCAGGTCTACCAAAAGTATCACGCCGGTTTCCTTGAGCTGTACCAAAAGCTCGGTCTGACCTGCGATCTGTTTACGAGTACTCATACCGAAAATCACTTTAAGGTGTCTCAGTCGATCTTCCTGGCATTGAAGAAGAATGGCTTTATCTATCAGGATCAGCAGCAGCAGTGGTACGCTCCCAACCAGCACCGCTTCCTACCTGATCGCTATGTAGAGGGTACCTGCTATATTTGTGGCTATCCCAATGCGCGTGGTGATCAGTGCGATAACTGTGGCAACCTGCTGGATGCCATCCTGTTGATCAACCCGCGTTCCAAGATCGATGGGACCACACCCGAACTGCGCGAGGCCGAGCATTTTTACATCGACTTGGGCAAGCTCCAGCCTTTTATTATAGATTTTCTGCGCCAGCGGGAAAGCTACTGGCGGCCTAATGTGCTTCGCCAGTCTCTGGGACAAATCCAGGCCGAGGGGCTACACGGCCGCGCCATTACCCGCGACCTGGATTGGGGTATCCCGGTACCCGTGGAGGGGTGGGAAGGCAAGTGTCTGTATGTGTGGTTCGAAGCTGTCATCGGCTACCTGTCTGCCACGATCGAATGGGCACAAATCACCGGCCAACCTGAAGCCTGGCACGATTGGTGGTACAAGCCTGAGGCGCGCGCCTACTACTTCATCGGAAAGGATAACATCCCCTTCCACGCCGTCATATGGCCCGCACAGTTACACGGCTCGGGCGAGTGGTTCGGTAAACTCTTCGAGGAAAGCGAAGGGATGTACCTCAACCTACCTTATGACGTACCTGCCAATGAGTTCATGAACCTAGAAAATCGGAAGATCTCCGGCAGCCGCAACTGGGCTGTGTGGGGGCTGGATTTCCTGACCCGCTACGACCCTGATTCCCTGCGCTATTACCTGACCGTTAACATGCCGGAGAGCAAGGACACCGATTGGGACTGGAAGGAGTTCCTCGCCCGTAATAACAACGAGCTGGTTGCTACCTGGGGCAACCTGGCAAACCGAGTGTTGGCCTTCGCTTATAGGCACTGGGATGGGCATGTGCCGACCCCTGGGGAACTCCGCCCAGCTGACCGTGAAATCCTGGCAGCGGTCGAGGCCGGCTTCCAAAGCGTGGGCGAGCAGCTTAACGCCGTACACCTGCGCGCCGCCCTAGGGGAAGCTATGCGGTTGGCAACCGAAGTGAATAAATACCTGGATGCCGCTTCACCCTGGTTCGAGATAAAAGCCAATAAGGATGAGGCTGGAACGTCGATTTACACCGCTTTAAGGGCGATTGACTCGTTAAAAATATTACTTGCCCCTTTCTTGCCTTTCACCAGCGAGCGTTTACATGCCTATTTAGGTTACTCCAGGCCCCTATTCGGTGATCAGGTCATTGAGACACATACCGACAACCTGGCAGAGCACAATATATTGCGTTACGATCCCGAAAAAGCCAGCGGATGCTGGCAGTCTAGCACACTATCACCCGGACAAACCCTCCAGCAGCCTGCACCTCTCTTCCGCAAGCTGGATGACAGTATCGTGGAGGAGGAACGAGCCAAGTTGGGAAAATAAGAGGACACAATGAAGACTCTATTAATCCTTCGCCACGCCAAATCCAGCTGGAAGGATACGGAAATGCCAGACCATGAGCGCCTATTGAACAAGCGCGGTAAAAACGAAGCTCCGCAGGTCGGCAAGTATCTTCGAGAGCAGGGATTGATGCCTGATCTAATTCTCAGCTCAACCGCTAAAAGAGCACAGGCTACGGTAAACTTAGTGGTAAAAGCTTGCAGTTATGAAGACAAAGTTGAATATCGGGATGATTTTTATCCTGGCGACCCGCGTGCCTATATCACCGTCTTGCACACTATACTTGAGGAACACATGCGTGTAATGGTGGTAGGGCACAACCCAGCTCTGGAAGAACTGCTGCAAACCCTGACCGGAAGAACTGAAACTATCCCGACGGCAGGATTGGTCCAGGTGTCATTGCCCATCCAGACCTGGCATGAATTAGATTATGAAACTCGTGGGGAGCTGGTAGCACTTTGGCAACCGGTTAAGTAAAGCATCTGCCTGACTGCTTATGTCCGACGCTTGAGAATACCCCCCACCACCAGCAAAACCGCACCGCTGACACCCAGGACACCGATCATAATCAACATCGACTTGCCAACCGGATCCGTCGCTTGGGCGATTGGGGAGGGTGTGGCAGTGACCGGAGCGTCAGTCTCTATGGTTGTGGGAGTAGGGGTAGGCGGTGAGAGCGTGGGCGTACGGGTCGGACGGCGGGTAGCTGTCGCGGTTGGTGAAGCAGTCGCTGTTGGTTCGGTTGCGGTGGGGGTGAAGGCAGCTCGGATGATCAGCTTTTGCCCAACATAGATAGAGGGAGTCGGTTTTAAATTGTTAAGCTTCAGGAGCTCCTCAAGAGAGATACCATAAGCTTTTGCTATAGTAATCGGAAACTGACCCCACTGAACGACATGGACAATCGAACCATCCGGCATGGGGGTAGCAGTCCGAATCGGGACGACCAAAGGCTGGGTCGGTTGAGGTGTGCCTCCAGGTAAAGGTGTAGAAGCTGGTGGATGACCCTCAGACCCACCCGCTACATAACCCACATCGATAGTGTAATAGACAAAGTTGTCCGACACAGCCACACCGGCGCCGATATCTGTGTAGTTAGCTCCCAGCATGGTATTTAGATGCGGTGCATCCCCCTGCCACATACTCACTGCCTGCTCAACGGATAGGTCGATCCCACCAGCGATATTCTCGGAAATAAAAACGGTCGCCCCACCCCCATAGCCGGCAGCGATGGCACGGTCACGAGGGCGCGATCCTCCTGGGCCTTCATGCTGAATGCTACCGACGGCAGCCTGGTAATCACTTTGCCCTTGGGCAGTCCCCATCAAAATTGGGTCTGTCCGGTAGGGAGGCAGGCCATTAGCAGCGCGCAGCTGGTTGACGGCGTCAATCAAATCAGAGGCACTGCCAGCTTGCGCCGTGCCTGGGGAGACCTCCAGGGATAACAGCGATATCAGGACCAGACACGCAATAATCAGCAGAGAAAGTTTACGCATCAATAATTCTAGTAGGTAGGAATCAGTAATCAGTCAGCAATAATCAGTGACGAAGTGCGTCGCCGTCGTCATCCGTCGTCTATCTACTCTCCTTCGTCGTAATTATGCCATCATCCTCCCAGACTCGAGGCGCCCTAAATACCAGCACCCCTCGGCGGATGCGAACAGCAGCTCAAATATCTTGCCCGAAGCTACCATCACCAGGATGTGCTGCCCATCGGAGTCCTCCCAGCTTCTGCCGGTCGATTCGACTGGATAAGAGCGCCCCTGCCAGGTAAATCGCAGCGGGGTAGCCTTTCCCTGGGCGTCAAATTGGGCAGTGACTTCAACTGGTTCCATAAGTCAGCTCACAGATTTTAGAGAATTATGCGGATACTCCATCGTCGATTGGTCGCTTAAATAATCCGCTAGAAGCTGCAGCATCATTTGCGCAGACTGCTTCTTGTTGCTGAGGCGGTCACCTTTCCAAATAAATTGCCAGGATTTCTCCTCATCAGGGGTGCTCATGCCGATCCAGGTCAAGCCAACCGGCTTATCGGGTGTGCCGCCGCCCGGTCCGGCAATACCGCTCACAGCCAGGCCGATATCAGCAGCCAGTGCCAGGCGAACACCGTGCGCCATCTCCAGAACCGTATCCTGGCTCACAGCCCCGTACTTCTCCAGAGTCTCCCAGCGCACACCCAATAAGCGCACCTTAGCTTCGTAAGCATAAGCCGTGACACTGCCCATATAATATGTTGAAGATCCGGGCACATTGGTTATGAGGTGTCCAACCAAGCCACCCGTACACGATTCTGCCACTGCTAATTTCAAGCCGCGCTGGGTAAGCAGTTCCCCAATGAGGACTTCCAGAGATTTTCGGGTTGTTAAAGCAGGATTTTCCATACCATTCATAGAGAAGAGATGTAAAGAGAATTATATCAATAAAAGCATTCGTAAAACCCGTGTTAGAATTACTCCCGCAATGGAACTATCTGACCAGTTAAAAGCGACCCTCGATTCTGCCCCTTCTAAGGCAGGCTGTTACTTAATGAAGGACGCCGAGGGGAATATTATATACGTGGGTAAAGCTGTCAACCTGCGTAACCGGGTGCGTTCATACTTCCACACCGGCGCGCAGGAAGACCCTAAAACACGCCAACTTGTCAGGCGTATTATGGACATCGAATGGATTGTGGTCGGCTCCGAACTTGAAGCCTTGATCCTGGAGATGAACCTGATTAAGAAGCACCGCCCGCGCTACAATGTGCGGTTCAAGGACGACAAACGCTATCCTTATATCAAGGTCCACTGGGCCGACCCGTTCCCCAAGGTCACGGTAACACGCCAGATCCAGGATGATGGCTCGCGTTATTATGGACCTTACACCAGCGTCTGGGCAGTGCACCAGACCTTAGACGTGTTACGACGCATCTTTCCTTACCTTACCTGTGACCGGGTCATCACCGGCAAGGACGAGCGTGCCTGTCTCTACTATGATATCAAGCTATGTACAGCACCTTGCATTGGGGCGATTGACCAGGCCGGCTACCGTCAGATGATCGACGACCTGTGCAAGTTCCTGGAAGGTCGTACCGAACCCATCGTGTCACGCCTGCAGGCTGAGATGGCTAAGGCCGCAGAGGAGCTGAACTTTGAGGACGCGGCTGCCCTGCGCAACCAGATTCAAGCGATTGAACAGGTCGTTGAAAAGCAGAAAGTGGTTTCTACAGAATATATAGATTCTGATGTGATCGCCATGGCACGCTCGGATGGTGAAGCCTGCGTGCAGATATTCTTCATCCGCAACGGTAAGCTGATCGGGCGAGACTACTTCCTTATGGAAGGCGCCGAAAATACGACCGATGCAGATGTCATTGGCGGGTTCCTCAAGCAGTTCTATGATCAAGCTCCAACGGTCCCGTCCCAGTTGCTGCTCCCCCAAGAAGTGGAAGAAGCCCAAATCATTAAACAATGGCTGAGCACGCGGCGCGGCGGGGAAAAAGTGGAGATTAAAGTACCCCACCAAGGCCAGCTGCAGGAGCTGATCCAGATGGCAGCCGAGAACGCTGCTGAGACCCTGGCAACATTGCAGGCTCAATGGCAGGCCGATAAACACCGCCAAACCCAGGCGCTTGCCGAACTGCAGGAATCCCTTAGTTTACCCAACCCACCCAACCGCATCGAATGTTATGATATTTCCAATACACAAGGCACATCCGCAGTGGGTAGCATGGTAGTTTTTGAGCAGGGAGTGCCAAAGAAAAACCTCTACCGGCACTTTAACATCCGCTCTGTGACTGGCCCTGACGATTTCGCCAGCATGGAAGAGGTGCTCACTCGCCGTTTCAACCGTTGGCAGGCTGCCCAAGAGGCTGCTGAGGTACCGGGCAAGAAACCGGACCCGGCTTTCGCTTTACTGCCGGATCTACTGCTGATTGACGGCGGTAAGGGGCAGTTGAGCAGGGCAGTATCCGTTTTGGATCACTTCACGCTGAAAGAAAAAGTGCCCATAGCCTCGCTGGCTAAACAGCAAGAAGAGCTATTTATCCCGGCGCGTCTCGATTCAATCCTGTTGCCGCGCCAATCTCAAGGATTGTATCTGATCCAACGGGTGCGCGACGAGGCCCACCGCTTCGCCATTACCTCGCACCGGAAGCGCCGTGATAAGACCGGAATCGCCTCCCGCCTGGATATGGTCCCGGGCATTGGTCCAGCGCGACGGAAAGCACTCCTGACCCACTTTAGGTCTATCCAGGCGATCCAGGAGGCTTCTATCGATGAATTACAAGCTGTCCCGGGGATCACCACCAGGCTGGCGGAGGCGATCAAAGAGCATTTGGAATAATACTTGGTTTGAGAGCAGGAGATATTAAATGCCCACGAAGAAAAAAATGTCAGTCCGTGAACAACGAAAAATCCGCACCCAACAGATACTCTTCACTGTTGTCGCCGTTATGTTGATCCTCTCATGGGTCATCGGCTTGATCGCTAAATAGGCAAGATCAGGGCCGGCCCTTCGTAATCCGTTGTCGGATAGTTTTTGACAGGGGGAGAGATAGATTCTGGCAGTCCAGACCTGCTAACCTGTTTTTAATATTATTTATCATTGGATAAATAATAAGAAAATTAGGGAGAGGGGGTGTTTTACAACGCTTCGAGCCTCAAAACACCTCACCCCCAGTATTTTTCGGCTAGATATTTAGCATCAAGCAGGTTGGGGAGGTCTGATATGCTGAAGCACCCATCAAGGTTGTTCTACGTTGTATTGGCCATGGGTTGGGCGTTTGACTTCTTATTTTGGAAGAAAACGCCGGGGATTTCATTCACCATCTTTGTGATCCTATGCCTGTTAACTGGTTTTGCCTTATCGTATGGCGAAAACCTGCGCCCAGCGCGCACCAGCCTCGTGCTGCTTATCCCTCTGGCGTTTTTCGTAGGGATGACATTCGTCCGCCTGGAACCCTTTTCTCTGTTCCTCAGCTATCTTCTGACCTTCTGTCTCATGACCCTCCTGACGCACACCTTTTTGGGAGGCCGTTGGTTTTTTTACGGCTTTATCGACCATATCTGGGGTTTTTTACAGTTATCCTGGAGTGCCTTGAGCCGGTCTGCTATCTATCGCGCACAGACCCGGCCATATAAAGATGTAGCTGTTGAAAATCTTGGAAAAACAGCAACTATACGGCAATGTCTGCTGCCCATTCTGCGCGGCCTGGCACTGGCATTGCCGGTTGTAGTCATCTTTGCTGCCCTGCTGGCATCGGCAGATATAGTCTTCTCCCACCGTCTGCAGTCGTTTATTACATTGTTCAGGATCGAAAAACTGCCCGAATACATTTTTCGTATCTTCTACATCCTGGTGGTCGCCTATCTGCTGGGTGGGGTTTATTTACATGCCCTCTTAGCCAGCAGTGACCAGCGCCTGGCAAGCTCTGGTAAATCGTTGGTACCTCGATTCTTGGGATTTTCTGAAGCCCTTATCGTCTTGGGGTGCGTCGATCTGCTCTTTGCTTTCTTTGTTGGCATCCAGTTCCGCTACTTTTTCGGGGGGCAAACCAATATCGCCGTTGAAGGGTTTACTTACGCCGAGTATGCCCGGCGGGGTTTCGGAGAACTGGTCTTTGTCGCCCTGTTCAGTCTGCTGCTTTTCCTAGGACTGAGTATCATCACCCGCCGTACGACGACCTCGCAGAGCAGGTTGTTCTCTGGACTGGGAGTGACCCTCGTGCTCCTGGTGGCCGTGATCCTTGCCTCTGCATACCAGCGCCTTCTGCTTTACGAACAGGCTTACGGTTTTACTCGCCTGAGAACCTATACGCATGTGTTTATGGTGTGGGTGGGTGTTATATTGCTCGTCGTGGTAATGTTAGAACTCACTAATCAGTTACGTTTTATTACGTTGGCAGGGTTGGTGTCAACCCTGGGTTTTGGAATCTCTCTCAACCTGATAAATGTCGACGCTTTTATTGTCGATCAGAATGTCGTCCGCGCTGTAGCCGGGGAACAGCTGGACACCGCCTATCTGAGTACACTCTCATTCGATGCAGTACCTGTACTGGTAGACTTATTCCAGAAGCCGGGTTTGCCGGAGGATGTACATACTGACATTGGAGCTGTTCTGGCTTGCCAGACCGCCCGATTAGAGTCGAACGGTAAAATGTCCTGGCAGTCTTTCCATCTGGCGCGCTACACAGCCCAAAAACTGCTGCAGGCGCACGAAACGGAGCTCAGCATTTATCCGGTTAAAATGGACCATTATAAATTGTTGGATATCAATACCCGGGGGCAGTGGCGGCACTGTTGGGCAGGGGGAGTAATCGAATGAGCAGCTCAATTAGCCATGAGCAGGGCTTGCACAGCATTGCTGAAATCGCGCACCGAGAATGGCTTCTGCAACCACTTGATATTGCCTTTCTCAATCAAGGCCTTGTTCTCTGTCTCCAGCGGATGCCCGGTGATTAACATAACCTTGATCTTCGGCCAACGCCTGCGCATAACCTGGTAAAGGCTTATCCCTCCCATCTCAGGCATGACCACATCGGTCACGACCAAAGCGATGGATACCCCTGCCTGACCCAGGATTCTCAAGGCCTCAATCCCGTTTGAAGCCGTCAGCACCCAGAAGTTGTGTGCCTTCAATAGGGTTTGGAGCGCATCGCGGGTCGTCTGGTCATCCTCCACCACCAATACCGTCTTTCCGGCCCCGTCAAACATGTCTGGAGCTTCACGGCGGACTTCCTCACCTTTTGGCAGGGCCATTTCTGGCAGGTATATCATAAAGCTGGTCCCCTCGTCGGGCTTGCTTTGTACATCAACAAATCCTTCGTGTTGTTTTATAATCCCGTAAACCTGGGAAAGCCCCAGGCCCGTGCCTTGCCCAAGGGATTTAGTGGAAAAGAATGGCTCAAAGATGTGGTTGAGGACTTCCGCGGGCATGCCCTCGCCAGTGTCTGAAACTGAAATGTAGATCCAATCACCTGGGGTCAGCTCAGTGAAAGGATGTGCCTCACTTGGCTCAACGTGCACGCGTTTGAGATCAAAATGTAGACTGCCTCCCTGGGGCATAGCATCCCGCGCATTGAGAGCCAGGTTCATAAACACCTGCTGCAGGCGGGTCGGGTCAGCGTTCACCATGTAGCTGCCAGGCTGGTAGGTCAGTTCCAAATGGATGGTTTCAGGCAAGACGCGCGCCAAAAGTTTATCCAGCTCTTTAATGAAAGGCAGCAGGTCGAGAGGACTGGGTTCCATAACAGTTCGGCGGCTGAAATCCAGGATTTGCCGGATCAGGCTGGCCGCGCGTTGGACCTGCTGCTGGATAATTTTCAACCGGTCGCGGGTGGATGGCGTGAGGCTGGCGTCGGTCATCAATAAGTCTGAGTAAACCAGGATGGCAGCCATGATGTTGTTAAAGTCATGGGCTATCCCAGCCGCCAGTTGACCGACCGTGGCCAGGCGCTCCTGCATCTGAATTCGTGCCATGTTCTCGCGTTCGCGAGTGACATCCCGGAGTGTTAATACCCACTGGTGTGCATCCCCTCCGATGGGGCGGACTTGGGCTTCAAAAATACTGCGTGGAGAACCATCATTGATTATTTCCACCGGCAACTCGTCATCCTGGTGGGCGATCAAATCGGACAAAGCAGTGGGACCAAGCTGAGTCAACACCTCACCCAGCCTGACAGAGCCGAGCGTTGATAGGATCGCCATGCCCTGCAGGTTGGCCACCTGGATCCGGTGGTCAGCGTCAAGCAGGATGGCTCCAACTGGCAACCGTTCGATTAGACTCTCTAAACGGCTTTGTTCATCCGCTAGCCTGTCAACGAGATCCTGAACCTGCTGGTATCGCTCAGTATTGCTGAGTGCCGTTCCGACCTGTTGGCAAATCGCCTGAAGTAAGTCAAGATGATCCGCTGTAAAAGATGCAGGCTGTTCATTTAGTACAGACAATACCCCCAACAGGCGTTCACCTTGCATTATTGGTGCGACCAGTGCGGCGTGCACTTCCTCATCCAGACCAGGGATATGCAACCAGCGTGGATCCTGTTTGACTTCTGGCACGTAGGCAGGCTGGCGATGCTCGGCCACCCAACCTGCCAGACCCTTGCCAAGGGCAAGGTTCATTTGTGTGTCTAACACGGTCGCCTCATCCTGGTATCGACCATACAGAGCTCGCAAGCTCAATCGCTGTGTGTCTGGCTCAAAGACGAAAACCTCTCCATTCAAACCGTTTAGTGCCCGGCAGGTGAGAGTGATCGCACGGTTTAATAATACATCCTGATCCAAACTGGCAACCAGTTCATTACCTACATCGTAGAGCAGTTGCAAATGACGCCGTTCAGTAGCAGCTTGCTCATACAAACGGGAATTTTCGATAACGATGGCAGCCTGGTCACCTAGCAAACGAAGCACCCTTAGCTCAGCTTCATTAAATTCACGCGGTTGGGTATAAGAAACGTTCATTACGCCGACCACACGTGAACCAATTTTTAGCGGCAGACCGATAATAGACCCGTCCCAACCTGGTTCACCGAGGACATCGGTGAATAGAGGATGCGTTTTCATATCAGGAACAACGATGGTCTGCCCGGTACGCGCCACCGTTATGGTCATACCATTGGGCCGAGGTTTCGTAAATGGCTGCTCGTGGTGGCCACCCGACCAAAGTGCTGCCCCAAAGGTAAGAGAACCACCATCCTCGGGATGGTATATAAATATATGGGCGTCTTGAGCCCCTGGCATGAAATTGAGGGCACTCTCCAGAATAGTATCTAATACTGTTTTCGGGTCCAGGCTGGCGGTCAGGCTAAGGCTTGCCTGACGGATCGCTTCCAACTCAACGGCCCGTTTTTCAGCGGACTCAAAAAGGCGGGAATTTTCGATAGCAATAGCCGCCTGATCTGCGAACAGGGTGAGTAAATCAAGGTCAGATTTCGTAAAGGAACGTGTCTCGTCATTAACATGAACATCAATTACACCGATGACCCGATCTTTCCAAATCATAGGTACATCCAACACGGCAGTGCACTTTTCTCCCTCAAAGATAGCAGACCGACCAGGCCAGTTATGATAATCGCCAATTATTAACGGCTTCCCAGTCTGGGCCACCTTTCCGGCCGCGCCTTCACCATGATTCAGAAGCGTACCATTATAGTTCTGCAGGGTATTAAAACTCACCACGCAGCGTGCCACACCTTTATCTACATCGCAAAGATACAGGCAGCCTCCCGACGCATTTAATAACCTGACAGCTCCCTCTACAATCGTTTGAAGCAACGATGGAATATTGAGGGAGGCGGTGATGTCTAGAGATACAGCGTGCAATCCAGATAATTCCTCAGCCCGGCGGCGCACCGCGTATTCTGCCTCTTTCCGTTCAGTGATATCAAAGGCTGTCCCCAGCCCGGCCGGTTTTCCGTGGTAATCAATAATCCCTGCCGTGAAATCAATCCAACGCTCCTCACCCTTTTTGTTAATTATTTTAAATTCATACCTTTGGGGAAGGTGCTCACCCTTTTGACGTGCCAGCTCGCGCGCTTTGACAAGTTCCTTCGATGCGGGATGCACAAAATCCCAAAAATTCATTTGGAGAAGCTCGTCGTGGGTATACCCACTAATCGCCTCCAGAGCAGGGTTTATGTAGATGAACTTCTCGTCCTGATAGATAAAAATAGCTGATGCAGTGGTCTCCGTCAGGGTGCGAAAACGGGCCTCACTCTCCTGCAAAGCTTCCTCGGCGCGTTGGCGTTCGGTGATATCGGTGACTAAACCCTGGATCAGTTGACGACCATTTACTTGGAATAGAGTCGCCGAGATGCGTATCAGACGAGTTGGATCATTGGGGTCATCGTTGGAAAACTCGACCACCCAATTGCCCTTCTCCCGGATCGTCTCTAAAATTTGACGGGCTTTGGGGACTACTTCTGGTTTATGGAAATCCCATATAGAAATTGACTGTAGCTCAGTCTCGCTTCGACCGATGATCTCAATAGCTCTGTTGTTAGCTGATAGAATATGGTGAGTGTTGGGGTCAATAATCAAGATACCGTCATTAGCAGACTCAAACAGACAGCGATATTGAGCCTCAGCCTGGCGCAGAGAGGTGTAGATACGGGCATTGTCCAGAGCAATTGAGACATGCCCAGCAAAGCCGTCAAC